>Ga0154317_1224_pt1 | contig 15202 bp, 15 predicted proteins | sample RifGroA2_FD_105611 | JGI IMG/M metagenome (GOLD analysis project Ga0154317, IMG submission 105611) | Candidatus Rokubacteria bacterium GWA2_70_23 | reverse complement strand
GAGGAGCGTGTCTGCCCACGGCGCCATACCCGGACCCAAGAGCAGGAAGGCCACCGTCAGGGCTCCAAGGCCGAAGATGCCCAGGACCAGGGACGGCGCGAAGAGCCGATGCGAGAACAGCGCGCTCACCATGAGATCAACATGACCGCTCGGGGCCTCCTCACCGGTAGACTCATCATCTCTTCCGCGTCCGTCGCGTGACCGAAGCCCTCCACGGATCAGTGTGACGGGGTCGGTGCGCCGGGCGTTATGAGCCAGATCATCTATGACCCGGGGCGGGCACCCGGGCTGTTGCCCGCCCGCCCCCGCCGGCCCCTCACTTGGCGCGCCTTAGGTCACGCGATCCCAGTTCCGGTCAGCCTTGGTCAGGACGACTCGTGACCGGAGCCCGGGGGCGAGCAAGGCGCGCGTTACGGCGCGCAAGGTATTGCGTTGGGGCGGGGGGTCGGGTATGATTCGCGCGACCTCAGCAGCCCTGGGCTCTCCCGGCGCGGCGGGGTCACGACACCGACGTGAAGATCTACCTGATCGCGCCAAGGAATCCCGAGTCCTTCTGGACCTTCGACCGCATCCTGCCCAGCATCGGCAAGCGCTGCGCGTTCCCCAACCTCTCGCTCCCCACGGTGGCGGCGCTCACGCCTGCGGGGCACGAGATCGTCCTCTGCGACGAGAACGTCGAGTCCATCGACTTCGACACCGACGCCGACATCGTCGGGATCACAGGCTACGTGGTTCACAAGACGCGGATGTTCCAGATCATCGAAGAGCTCCGGCGCCGCGGGAAGTTCGTGGTGGCGGGCGGGCCCTTCGCCTCCCTGTGCCCGGAGGAGCTGCGCGGGCGGGTGGACGTGCTCTTCGTGGACGAGGCCGAGTACACCTGGCCGCAGTTCGTCCGGGAGTACGAGGCCGGCTCGTGGCAGGCGGAGTACCGGCAGGAGGAGAAGCCCAGCATGCTGGACTCGCCGCTGCCGCGCTTCGACCTCCTCAAGATCGGGCGCTACCGCAGCATGGCCATCCAGTTCGCCCGCGGCTGCCCCTTCAACTGCGACTTCTGCGACATCATCGTCATGTACGGCCGCCGCCCGCGCACCAAGTCGGTGGAGCAGGTCATGGCCGAGGTGGCGGAGATCCACCGGCTCGGCGTGCGGAACATCTTCGTGGTGGACGACAACTTCATCGGCAACAAGAAGGAAGCCAAGAAGCTGCTGCTGGCACTGGCCGAGTGGCAGGAGGCCCACGGCTACCCCGTCGAGTTCATGACCGAGGTGTCCCTCAACGTGGCCCAGGACGACGAGCTCCTGGCGCTCATGAAGCGGGCCGACTTCTCGACCATCTTCGTGGGCATCGAGTCGCCGCGGAAGGCGAGCCTGGAGTCCACCGGGAAGACGCAGAACATGCGGGAGGACATCCTCACCTCGGTCCACCGCATCCAGGCCGCCGGCATCGAGGTCATGGCCGGGATGATCGTGGGATTCGACAGCGACGACGCGGAGATCTTCGAGGAGCAGTTCCGCTTCATCCAGGCCGCCCGCATCCCCATCTCCATGACCGGGATGCTCAATGCCGTGCCCAAGACGCCGCTCTACGATCGGCTCAAGGCGGCCGGCCGGCTCATCGCCGAATCGGTGGGGGACCAGTTCGTCTTCACCAACATCATCCCCAAGGGCATGTCACGCCTGGAGCTCTACGAGGGCTATCGGCGGCTGCTGGAGCGGCTCTACGAGTACGGGAACTATCGCAGGCGCGCCATGGCGCTGATCCTGGGGCGGGGGGCGCTCCGCGCGTCCCGGCTCGCGACCGCGCCCGGCGATCTCACCCTCCTGCTCCGCATCGTCTGGGCCTGCGTGCTCAACGCCTCGCCTCGCCGCGCCTGGCTGACGCTCTCCATGATCCTGGAGACGGCCCTCCGGCGCCCCCGCGCCATCCGGGACGCCATCACGCTCGCGCTGATGCACAAGCATCTGTACGAGTACTCCCGCCACACGGCGGCCCGCCTCGATGCGCTGATCCTGGAGCTCCGGGAGTTCCCGGCGGCGGGCCTCCTGCCTGCGGCAGAGGCCGAGCGGATCTCCTCGTAGGGCCACCGGAGCGCGGCCCGCTCCCCCTGTGCCGTTGCGCCGTCCTAACAGGCTGCTGAAAAACCCGCAGGCTGCTCAAAAAGGTCCAGATGCGAGGCGGCGCCCGACGGCCGCACGCGAGGCGTACTCTCTGTACGTTGAGCGTGCGGCTGAGGGCGCCAACGAAGCAGATGGGCCTTTTTCAGCGGCCTGCTGGAGTTTCGCGAAGACGGGAGCCTGCCTCACCAGCGTCGAGCCGCCACGTCGAGGACCACGCCCAGGAACAGGAGCAGGAGGAAGAGGTTCGAGGCGTGGAAGTTGGCCAGCGCGAGCCTGCGGTCCTCCGGCCGGCGCGCGAGTTGCACGTTTCGGGCCAGGAGGAAGCCCCCGCCGAGCACGACGCCCAGGACGAGGTAGACCCAGCCGAGCATGCCCAGCGCGAAGGGCAGGACGCTCGAGGCGAGCAGGCCGCCCGTGTTCAGGAGGATGCTCCGGGCGGTGCGGGCCTCCCCTTTCACCGCGGGGAGCATGGGGATCCTGGCTCCCGCATACTCGGTCTTGTAGGCGATGGCGAGCGACCAGAAGTGGGACGGGCTCCAGAAGAAGAGCACGGCGGCGAAGATGACCGGCGGCAGGCAGAGCTCGGGGCGGGCCAGCGCGCCGCCCGCCAGCACGGCGAAGGAGCCGGCGAGCCCGCCGATCACCACGTTGAGCCAGGAGCGCCGCTTGAGCCAGATCGTGTAGACGACCACGTAGGTGAAGGCCCCGAGGAAGACGTGCAGGGCGACCAGCCGGTTCAGCTGCCAGAGCGCCAGGCTCACCGCGAGCATCACGAGCCCCAGCCCCAGCGCCACCACGTGCCAGGGGTGGCGGATGCGCCCCGAGGGCAGGGGACGCCTCGCGGTGCGCGGCATCCGGGCGTCGAGGTCCCGGTCGAGGAAATGGTTCAGCGCGCCCGCGCCGCCCGCCGCCATGACGGTGACGGCGAAGAGAATTGCCAGCGATGGCAGCGCCAGACCCGCGGGGGCCGTGGCGACGTACCCGAGGACCGCCGCCATGCCGATGAAGGTGCCGACGCGAAGCTTGAGCGACTCGACGTAGGCGACGATCAGCATTGGCGCCTCCTCGTGACGAGCGGGATCCCCATGTTGAGCACGAAGGCGAGCCCGCCCAGGATCGCGAGTACGGAGCCGGCCCCCATGATGTTCATCCCCAGGATGGCCTGCGCATTAGCCCAGGTGAAGCCGAAGGTCTTTCGCGGGGCGCCGTGCCCGCCGGCCCAGTGCATGCCGATCATGATGCCGAGGAGCCCGATGCCGTAGAGATAGGGCTGCCACCGGGTGAGCCTCGCGCTCCACGGGCGGCGGCCGCAGATCTCGAGCAGCATGGGCGTGAGCCCCATGTAGGCGAGCGTCACGGCGCCGACCATGCCGTGGTAGTGGGCCGGCACTCGCGTGTCCTGGGTGAAGCCGATGAGCCCCATGACGCCGCCGATGGCGTAGAGCGCGAAGGAGACGACGGTGCCGCCGAAGAGCGGGCTCGCCCACGGCAGCGGGCGCCCCGCCGCCATCACGGCGCTGAGCGCCATGAAGAACACGGGCACCCCGGCGGCGCCGAGGCCGCCGAAGGTGAGGATCGTGATCAGGTGGTTGATGAGGAGCTCTTCGGGCCGCCACACCAGGTACGAGGCGGTGGCCGCCGCCATGAAGGGCAGGAGCACCCAGAGGAGTATCCGGAGCACGCGGCGCGCCGGGAACACGGTCACCAGGGCCACCGAGATGGCGACGATCCACCCCGTGGCCATGCCGGTCACATGCAGGTACTGGAGGATGTGCCCGCCGCCCCAGACGAGGGCGCGGAGCGAGTAGCCGAAGGGCAGGGTCGGATCGAGGCGCCAGAAGGCGAGCACGATGGCCGCGACGGCGAGCAGCATGGCGACGGCGCCCGCCGCCATGGCGAGCCCCTCGGGCGTGCCGGCTGCTGCGCCCTGGCGCCGCGCCCGGCGCTCGCCCTGGAGTGCGGCGGCCAGATAGGCCGCGGCCTGCAGGCTCACGCCCGCCGCCACCAGGATCAGGCCCGCCCAGAAGAACGGCTGGTCGATCACCGGGAGATAGTCGTTGAGGTACGGCTCCCCCGAGGCGAAGAAGGCCGGGATGGCCATGGCCGCTGAGCCCGCCGAGGCCAGGCCGAGCGCGGTCCAGGAGGCCCCGACGCCGAGGCGGTAGTTGGAGCGCCAGGCCACGTAGACCCAGAGCACGCCCGCGAAGGTGACGAACCAGACGGTGAAGGCGAAGGTGACGTGCGAGGTCAGCGCCAGCCGGAACGCGTTGGGGGAGAAGAGAGTGTGGACGACCGGCGTGCGCGCGAAAGCGGCGATCGCGGCGAAGATGCCGGCCACCACCAACGACGCCAGCGCGAGCGAGAGCCACCCGATCAGGAGCCGCCGGGTGGCGGCCGGCAGCACCGCCAGGGAGATGATCTCCCTCTCCCTCCCGAGGGAGGGAGAGGGGATGCGATGGCCCGATATGCGCATGACCACCTCACTTCACGATCCAGATGGCGGCCAGCCACTTCCAGTTGAGGAAGTAGTAGATGATGAACGAGGCCAGGAAGACGAGGACCAGGACCGTGGTGCCCTTGATCGGCACGTGCTGCCCCTTGTCCTGGGGCATGGCGGCCAGCGGGACGGCGCCGGGCGTGTCAGGGACGCGGCGCCCGAAGAGCACCGAGCCCACCGTGATCAGCACGTAGAGAGCGCCGCCCGCGAGGGCGAAGAGTCCGCCCACGCCCATGATGCCCAGGAAGGCGAACGCCGCGGCCTCCACCGGCGGCTGGAAGAGCGACGTGGCGAACTGCACGTCCCAGTGGCGCCGCGGGATGGCGTAGGAGCCGGCCGTCGTCATGCCGCCGATGAAGATCGTCATGCCGATGCCGAAGAGGTAGATCTGGGCCGTGGCGAGCTTCGTGGAGATCAGATGGCGCCGGAAGATGAGCGGCACCACGTAGTAGGTGAGCCCCATGAAGGCGATCGTCGTGCCCGCCACCACGGTGGCGTGGAAGTGGCCGGTGATCCGGAGCGTGTTGTGGGAGATGATGTTGATCTGCTCGGCGCCGAAGGTGACGCCGGTGATGCCGCCGATGAAGCCGAAGAGGGAGAGCGACAGCGCGAGGGCCGCGAAGCCCGGGTTGCCCCAGGGCGCCTTGGCGAGCCACTCGAAGAGCCCCTTGGTGAGGCCCTTCTTCCGCTGCGCCACCTCCACCGAGGCGGGCACCGTCATGCCGTGGATCATGCTGGCCAGCACCGCCAGGTACATGCCGTAGCTGGTGTTCCAGATCTTCCACGCGGGGGACAGCTGCGGGTCCACGAGCAGATGGTGGGCCGAGGCCAGGTTGATGAAGAGGATGTAGAGGAGGAAGGCCGAGCGGCAGACCTTCTCGTTGATGGGCGTCGCGCCGACGGTGAGCGTGGCCAGGAGGTACCAGATGCTGACCATGGCGGTCACGTTGATCTGCTGCGAGGAGTGGCCGAGGCCCCACCAGATCAGGCGGTAGATCCCCGGGTCGATCTTCTCGATGATCCCCAGCGACCAGAGCCAGGTGGGGATGTAGATGATGGCGCCGTGGGCCAGCGTCACGACGGCGATGATGCCGGCGGTGGCCGCCCCGAAGGTGACGAGCGGGATGGAGCCGGTGTAGGTGCGCTCGGCTTTGGCGACCACGAGGCTCGCGAAGAAGTTGCAGACCGCGACCAGCGCGCCCACGGCGAAGAGGATCCAGCCGAGATAGAAGTAGGACGCCGCCTGCATCGGAGCGTAGGAGGTGAACATCACGTCGGCTTTGCCCTGCAGGATGGCGATGTTGATGAGGAGCGTGCCCGCCACCATGAGGACGAAGGAGACCCACCCGATCCTGGGCCAGGCCAGGCGCGAGCCCAGCACGATGGGGCCCGCGAAGTACAGGACGGCGATCTCGAAGAAGATGATCCAGAAGATGAGCATGTTGATGCCGTGGAAGGTCAGCGCCCGGTAGAAGCTGGCGGGGTCCAGCAGGTGCACTGCCGGCCACCGTGTGAGCAGCACCAGGACGGCCGCGATGCCGCCGAAGAGGATCGAGACGACGCCGGCCACGGCGTTCGCCCTGATGAGGCGCTCCGCGTGGTTGTGGACCTTGAGACCGGTCTGCGCGCAGGTTCTGTAGACGGCTTCCATGCTTGTCTCCTCTACTCGACCGTGATCTTGCCCACCATCTGGTGGTGCCCGATCCCGCAGAACTCGTTGCAGACCACGAAGACCTCGCCCGTTGTGGTCGGGGTGATGGTCAGGACGTACTCGTAGCCCGGGAGAACCATGAAGTTCAGGTTGAGGGGGAAGAGGGAGAAGCCGTGGACCAGGTCCATGGAGGAGAGGTGCAGCCGGTAGGTCTCGCCCTTCTTCAGCTTGAGCGTCGGGTACCACTGCCAGAGGCGCCCCAGCATGTAGACCTCGGTCTTCGGATCGGGGGCGATCACCGGGAGGCCCTTCTCCTCACCGGCCTTGGGCCCGGCAGCGACGAAGGCCTCGACCTTCTTCAGGAACTGCTCGGGGGTGGTCCGGTAGGTCTCGAAGGAGGGGTTCTGCCCGCCCTTGAGATGCCAGAGCGGCATCATGGCGAAGAGGATCAGGCACCAGACCAGCGCGATGCCGATCCACATCTTCTCGCTCGCGTCGACCTTCTTCCACCAGACGCCCTGGAGAGTCTGCAGGCTCATGGCGGCCCTCCTATTTCGCGAGCGGGATGCTGGCGATCTCGAAGAGACCCCAGATCGTGTAGAAGACGGTGGGGACCACGATCCCCAGCACGAGCAGCAGGAAGATGTTGTCGAAGAACGCCTGGGCCAGTGGAACCTTCTCCTCCGGATCCTTGCCGTGCGCGCCGCCCTTGTCCGCCATTCCTCGCCCTCCGTGTGAGTGGGGGAAGCACCCCGCGTGTTGACCAGACGGTAGAATGCGGGCGGAACCGGGCCCTATGATGCAGGTCATACGGAGAAAAATCCCGCGCGAGAGGGAGGCCCCGGCCCACCGCGGGCCGGGGCCTCGGGGAGGGTCTAACCGGATGCGGACAAACTCCGCAGGGCGCCCGCCCCGGACTTGCCCGGGGCCAGGACCCGGAAGATGGCGGGCTGCTCGGGCCCGCTCACCTCGATGGCGCCCAGCGCCCCCTTGTCCATCGCCCGGCTGATGGCGTGGTCCACCAAAAGGAACCGCCCCGGCACGTCCACCTTCATCCCCACGATGGCCGCGCCGCCGGCCGGGATGAGCGTGGTCTGCACGTTGGTGTTGGGCGCCCCTCCGATGCCCGCCTCGGTGTAGACGCGGTCGAAGATCTCGCCGATCACGTGGAAGGAGGAGATCAGGTTCGGGCCGCCGTTGCCGACGAAGAGGCGCACGGTCTCGCCCACCTTCGCCTTGAGCGCGCCCTGGTCGAGGAGCGAGCCCATCCGGCCGTTGAAGACGACGTACTCGGCCTGCTCGCGCCCGAGCTTGGCCGTGTCGAGGGACTGGTGACCAGGCTGGAGCGTCTTGCCCTTGAACCAGATCAGCGGGAGGAGGGGAGACTGATGCGATCCGGGGTCCAGGGGGGATCGAAGGTGATGTCCACCTCGACCTGGTCGACTCCGGGGATTGGCATCACGGCTTCCCGGACCCACTGAAGCATGACGTGTTGGATCGGGCAGCCCGGCGTCGTCAGCGTCATCGTGATCTTGACTGCGCCGTGCTCGATGGCGATGCCGTAGACAAGGCCGAGCTCGACGATGGACATCCCGATCTCTGGGTCGAACACCGTCCGGAGCGCCTGCGTCACCTGCTCTTCGGTGACCTCGGGACGCGCATCCGATCCTCCGGCGATCACGGGGGTGGACGTCGCGGCACACGCAGACCCGGGACGCGCGCGCCCCGGCACATAGGCGCAGCCGGGGTCCTCGGCGAGCGGGTCCGTCGACGCGGCCCACGCGCGCGCACGGCTTCCGCCGCAGCTGTCGCGGTACTCGCACCGGCCGCAGCGGCCGCCGAGCCGGGCGGGATCGCGCAGGGAAGTGAACAGCGGGTGCTCGCGGTACACGGCGACCAGGTCGTCGGTCCTGACATTGCCCGCCGGCATGGGGAGGAAGCCGCTGGGGCAGATCCGGCCCACGTGATCGACGAAGACGAAACCGTTGCCGTCCGTGACGGCGCGGCCGGCGCGTCCGATGAGGCCGGGGGTGGCCGCTACGGGGCGGCCGGGAGCGGCGTCGGCCTCGATGCTCGGCGGCCGGCTCGACTGGCCCCGCTGAGCGAGCACGCGGTGGTACTGGGGCGCCTCGGTGGTCTTGACGCCGAACGGGGCCCGCGTGGCGAAATCGGCCGCCCACTCGAGCACCCGCTCGATCTCCTCCGCGGGCAGCCCCTGATCCGCCACGGCCCGTCCCACGGGGATCAGGAAGAAGAGGGCCCAGAGGACGACGCCGTACTCCTCCATCTGCCGCGCGAGCGCCGGCAGATCGCGCAGCGTCTGCTTGCAGACGGTCGTGTTGATCTGGAGCGGCAGCGAGAGCGCCCGCGCGTGCTCGATGATGCGCATGGTGTAGCGGTGGGAGCCGCGGACCCGGCGGAAGGCGTCGTGAGCCTCCGCCGTGGCGCCATCGAGGCTCACCGCGAGCCGCGCCAGCCCGGCATCGCGCAGGGCGCGGAGCCGCGGCTCGGTGACGGCGGCGGTGCCGCTGGGTGTGAGCGACATGCTGACGCCGCGCGCCGTGCCATGGGCCACGATCTCGGTGATGTCGGGGCGGCGGAGCGGATCCCCCCCGGTCAGCACGAGGATCGGCGCGGGATCGCCGAAGGCCGCGACGCGGTCCAGCAGCCGCTTCCCTTCCTCGGTGGTGAGCTCGCCGGGATCGCGGCGGGAGATCGCCTCGGCGCGACAATGCACGCAGGACAGCGCGCAGGCGCGGGTCGTCTCCCAGATCACGATGAAGGGCGCGCGGTCGAAGAGGCTCATCGCGTGTGCACGCTGAGCGTGCTGGTGGGACGGTGGCGGCCCGGGGTGGGCGCCAGATGTGTCAGCACGCGCGCCAGCGAGACCGCGAAGGCAAGTGCCCCGAGCACGACGATGGCGCCCGCGCCGCCGATCCAGAGGGGATCGCCCACACCCACGGCGAGCGCCAGCGCGCTCACGCCCACGGTGAGGAGCCCATAGGTGCAGGCCTCGGCCCTCGGCCACGACAGCTGGGCGAGGGTCGGCACCGGCGCCTTCCCCACCTTGGGGCTGTACGCGCGATACCAGACGAGGAAGGGCACGATCTTGAACAGCATGCCGACGATGGTGAGGGAGACCCAGCCGCCGAGGGCGAGCACGCCGTAAGCGAGCCCCATCCGGGGTCCGCCAAGCATGTCCGCAGCGAAGCCGAGGCCCATGAGGCCCGCCGGGATGAGGAATGCCGTGCCGGTGAGCGCGAGGCGGAGCCCCCAGTCCAGCGCCGGCCGCTTGCGGCTGGCGGCCATCTCGGAGACCCACGCGAGGTGTCCGGCGACGGCGGCCCCGACGGCCAGCGCCCCGGGGAGGACGAGGATGGGCACCGCGAGGAGCCCGAGCGCCACGGCGGGGCTGCCGAGCGCGAGCCCCCAGAGCTGCAGCGCCCCGGGCCACCCTTCCGGATCGCGGGCGAGGAGGAACATGGGATACACGCGCGCCGCCACGCCCATCACCATGGGCGCCACCCAGCCGAGGAGCGCCAGGTGGAAGTGGGCGTGCAGCGTGGGGAAGAACTCTCCGGGGAGGAACTTCCAGAGGCGGTCCGCCGCCAGGGCGAGGCCGAAGAGGACGGTGAGGGTGAGACCGGCGAGCGCGACGGCCAGGAGCCGTGCGGTGAAGCTCCAGGTTCTGACGCCCCGGAGACTTGCCAGCGCGTTGATCAGATGGAAGGCGGCGCCGATCGCGACCGCGCTCGCGGCCAGCCCGAGTCCCGGCCAGGTGCCGATGTAGAAGTGCGCGATCATGCCCGCGATCCCGCCCGTCAGGATCAGGAACTGCCAGCGCGCGAGCCTTTCGCTCCAGATCGGCCGCTCGAGCACGATGGGGATGAGCTGGTAGCTCGCTCCCATGATGGTGAGCGTGATCCAGCCGAGGGTCACCGTGTGGGTGAGCGCCACGACGCGGGGCTGGTAGTAGTGGCCCGCCAGCTCGGAGGCAAGCCACACGGTGCCTGCCGCCGCCAGGACGAAGGCGACGGCCGCGGCGACCATGTAGCGAAGCGGCAGCGTGACCGACGGGACGCCGCCTCCCGGGCGGGGCGGGGTCATCCCGTGGCGCTCTTCCGGCGGATCAGGATACGGACCACGCCGGCCTCGGGCTCGTCGGTGTCATGGGCGAAGCCGCGCTCGTCGAGCTGCGGGTAGAGGAGGAGCGGGCGCCGGTCGTGGATCACCTCGAGCCCTTGCCCCGCTCCGAGGCCCTCGAGCTGCTCGAGGACAAGCACCATGGGCTGCGGCGGCTCGAGGCCACGCACGTCGATGCGCACGAGGCGGCCGGGGGCGGGGGCCTGGCTCCCGGGGGCAGCGCTGGAGGTGGCCGCGCCGCCTGGTGCGGCGTCGCGATAGAACCACAACCGCCAGTCGGCGGCGCCGAGGCTCTCCGTCCAGTGGGCGAAGCCCCGCTTGCCGAGGACGTCGTAGAGCGGGATGGGCTCGAAGGGCGCGCGGAGGACGAACACGTCGCCCTCGCGAAGGCCCTTGACGGCGGCCATGATGCGGGCGAAGGGCTCCTGGCCGCGCGCGATGTCCTCGCGGACGTCGATGTGCACCTGGCGCGAGTCGGGCACGGCGGCCAGCGCCGCGGGGCGCGTCTCTTCCCGGGAGGGATCACCGGCGTCCCCTCTGCCCTCAGGGGAGATGGCGGGGTGAGAGGCGGGGTCGCTCTCACCCACGGCACGCCTGAGCACGGTCAGCATCTCCTCCACCGGGACTCCCGCGATGCGCGCAGCCTGCGCCACCGTGACCCGCGGCCCCATGACCTTGCGCAGCAGCGTGTTGCGGAGATGCTTGAAGTGCGCGTGGAACTCCTCGAGCACGTCCACGACCTCGGGGTGCTCCTCCAGCAAGCGGGCGACGGTGTCATCCGCCGAGATCATGCCGGCGCGCCCTCCGTCTTGTGCAGGGCCTCGAGCAGGGCTTCGAGGGCGACGCCGGCCGAGGCCGCGGCCTCGCTCAGCGTGAGGTGACCGCCGCAGCAGTGATTGATGCCCATCTCCTTCATCACGTCGAGCGCGCCGGGGGAGAGGCGCGACACCGTCTCCACCGTCTGCTCGGCGGTGATGGGCGGCAGCGCCTTCGAGATCTCCGGGGAACCGGCGGAATGGCAACCGCAAGAGTGCGTCATGGTCTGTCTCCTCCTTGCATGTCAGGCTACCGGAGGTCTTGGGCGCTCTCTATGACCTTTGTCATAGGTGGTGAAGGGGGGTGCAAGCCGCGACTCTACCGCAGCACGGACTCCCCCGGTCGCCGGGGGGTCCGCGCGAGCGGCCCTGCGGTTACCGTGAGGGCGGGGGACCGACGGTGGGCATCCGGACCCGCCACCACATGTTGAGGACGAAGAGCGCGGCTCCGGCGAGCTGGGCGAGACCGCCGAGGGCGATGGCGAGCCGGAGGAATGGCGCGGGCGAGACGCCGCCCCACACCTCGGCGACGGCGCGCAGCGCGGTCCCCGACGTCATCATCCAGTAGACGGCCTCCGCCAGCTCGGGTCGGTAATGCGTGTCGTCGCGGGCCGGGCGCGGGAACATCCACGTCGCGACGCCCATGACGATCATGAGCATGAAGCCCACGAGGAGCAGATGCGCATGCGCGGTGATCATGAGCCGCGGGGGATAGGCGCCGAGGACGAACTCGCCCACGAGGATATAGCCGCCGAGGAGCAGGCCGGTGATGAGGAAGAGGAAGCTCGTCTTGATGTAGCGGCGGATGAGCGGGGGCACGGGACATCCGGCCGGGGGGCCTGGGTTACGCCTCCTCGCCCTGGGCGAGGGCGCGGAGTGATTCGAGATCGGTCAGGATGAGCCGGCCCCCTTCGTCGAGGATCAGCCCGTCCTTCAGCCACCGGCTCAAGACCCGGATGGTCGTCTCGACCGTGGTGCCCGTCATGTCGGCCAGCCCCTGTCGCGTCAGATGGAAGGGGAGCGTGAGCCCCTGCCGGCTCCTGGTCCCCTCGCGCTCTCCCAGGCGGATGAGCGTCGAGGCGAGGCGCGCCTCCACCGGGTCGACGGCGAGCGACTTCACCGAGTCATGCGCGGCCCGGAGCCGGCGGCCGATCATGAGGGCCATCTCCTTGATCACCGTCGGGTACCGCTCGGAGAGACCGATGACGGCGTCGGCGGGGAGCTTGAGGATCACGCTGGGCTCGGTGGCCTGGGCGCTGGCGGGGTACGGGCGCTTCTCGATCACCGCCACACCGCCGAAGAGCTCTCCCGGCCCGAGCAGCTCCAGCACCACGTCCTTGCCCGCTCGTGAGTGCCTGACGATCTTGACCCGCCCGGACTTGACGATGCACAGCGACAGGGACGGGTCGCCCTCCATGAAGACGTAGTCGCGGGCGCGGAAGCTGTCCTCGGAGACGACGGCGCTGAGGGTCTCGATCTCGCGCGCCGGGAGCGAGGCAAAGACGGGACTGTGCTTCAGGAACGACTGCACCTCGCGGGCGGACATCGGCGCCAGGATAGCACAGGGGCGGCCGCGACTTCGCCCCGCGTCTCGCGCCATTCACGATGCAGCCCCCCCGCATCATTCGAAGCCCGGTCCGCGCCATCGCCCTACCCGACCTCGGCTCTCAGGGCCTCCGGTACTGCATCGCTTCATCGATCCGGCTCCGCACCATTTGAGTGGCGGCTTGCCGTGGGCGTAGGTGATGCGTCCGGCTGCGCTCCAGCACCTCGCCGGTATTGGCCCGGATCCTCTCCTCGATCGTCGCGAAGGCCTGGGCCTGGGTACCGCCGTGGTACTCGACCGCCGCGCAGATCACACCGCCGGCATTCACGACGAAATCCGGCAGGTTCAGGATTCCACGGGCATGCATCTCTTCCTCCGCCGAGTCGGTCGCGGGAATGTTTGCACCCTGGAGCACCAGCTTGGCCCGAAGGCGGCCCACATTGTCCGCGGTCAGCGTGTCCGGGCGCGCCGCCGGAATCCAGATCTCACACTCGACGGCGATCACGTCCTCGCTCTTCATCGGAGAACCCGCCGGGAACGCGCTCACTCCCCGACCGGCCCGCTTGTGCGCGATCAGCGCGCCCACATCGAGCCCGTCGCAGTTGTAGGTCGCGCCTCGGCTGTCGGACGCGGCGACGACCCGCGCACCCCGCTGGACGAGGAAGTGTGCCGCGTGCTGACCTACCGCACCGAACCCTTGAATGGCCACACGCGCTCCCTTCAGGGACAGCGTGGCTTCCGCCGTCGCGACCTCGGCCGCCACGGCGAGACCGAAGCCGGTCGCCCCGATCTCATCGAGCGGAATGCCGCCCAGCGCCCGCGGCAGGCCAACGGCCCGGTCGATCTCGTCCTTGATCCACGCCATGCACGCCTCGTTGGTCCCCATGTCCGGGCCCGGAATGTACTCGGTAAGCTCCCTGATCATCCGCGCAAAGGTACGGACGAGAGCCTCCTTCTGCGGCGGCGAGCAGGTTGGGTCGGCGAGGATACCGGACTTGCCGCCCCCATGCGGCAAACCGGCGGCGGCGTTCTTGAAGGTCATCGCCCGCGCGAGCCGACAGACCTCCTCCAGCGTCACATCCGGAGCCATGCGCACCCCGCCGATGGCCGGCCCGCACGCGACGTTATCGACCACCACCACCGCTTCGAGGCCCACCCGAGGCTCGCGAAGAATCAGAATCTTGGCGGGTCCGAGCTCGTCTCCGATACCACGCGCCACCACACTCATGTCCCGCTCCTCGTCCCACTCAGGCGCGCATGCCGAAGCGGCTCCATCGTCGTCGTTGGACCCGACATCGGGTCAGCGGAACGCGTCCGAGTCGCCCGCTGGCTGGCCGCGATGCTGCGCCTGCCGGGCTCCGCAGTCAAGGAACGGCTGGCGGCCCCGCCGGGGTCTCTGGGAAAGAGGAGCGAGGACGCAGCCGATAGACGGGATTCATGAAGATCGCCTTGCCCCGATCGGGCGAAGAAGCCGTCCGGGAAAGTTGGACACGGAATCTCTCCCATTCTTGAGGCAGAGAGAACGGGACGTGAGCCGCCCCCGGATGAACCGGCAGACGGCTCAGCGCCTCCGTGCGTCGTGACGACCCGCGCGGGATCCGGCGGCCCACGTGGCCCGCGATGTGGATCTCTGTCGCGGCGTCTCCTTCCCCGGCGACCGGCTCAGACCGGCTCTGTTCGCAGATGGTCCTCGACGGCGCGGACACCAGGAGTGAAGCGGGCGGCCGCCAGCACCGATTTGCGCTCCGCCCACGAATGGACCGGCCCCGTCAGTGTCACGGTGCCGTCCCGGACATCGACGCCGATCTGCCGGGCCTCGCGTTCGGCGCGCCGCTCCAGGGCCTGCTCGATCGCCTTGCGGACGTCCCCGGTCACCGGCTTCGCCGGCGTCACGCTGATCTTGTTCACGACCATCTTCACACCCGTGAGATTGCGGACGGCCCGCTCCGCGTCGTCGCGCTGACTCCAGCGCTCGACCGGGCCTTCGAGCGTGACCCAGCCGTCCGTGACCGTGGACGTGATCTTCTCGTTGGGGACGAACACGTCCCATTCGAGCGCCTGCCGCACCGCCTGAGCGATCTCGGTGTCGCTGCGCGCGAGGCCGCCCGGCACTTTCACCGTGATGTCGTTCGCCACGTCGAGAACGCCGATGACGCGACGGGCCGCCTCCTGGGCCGCCACGCGCTTTGCCCAGCTCGTCACGGTGCCGGTCAGCGTGACAACGCCGCCGGCCACCTGAACCCCGACCTCCGTCTCGTCGACGCGGGAGTCCCACTTGAGCTCCTCGAGCACGTCATGATGGCTCTGGGTGTTACTCTTCTTGATTGCCTGTGTCATGGCTGATTGCCGCGCGCGCCCGCCGTGGCCGGTTCTCTCCAAGTGCATTCCGGTTGCCATCGGGCGTTGCGGGCGAGACGGGCTCGTTTCCGCGGA
>Ga0154317_1013_pt1 | contig 15234 bp, 14 predicted proteins | sample RifGroA2_FD_105611 | JGI IMG/M metagenome (GOLD analysis project Ga0154317, IMG submission 105611) | Candidatus Rokubacteria bacterium GWA2_70_23 | reverse complement strand
CGCTCTACCGGCTCGCGGGTCGGGGGTCCCACCGGCGGCCCGTCGGTCACGCCCTTGTCGAACCACATCTCGAGGTCGTCCCTGGGGCCCTCATGTTGACACATTTTGCGAGAGCGTGCTATACGTGAGCCGCTCCCCAGAACCCTCACATCAAGGAGATGCCGTCATGAAACGCGTGGTGCTCGTCGCCCTGTCGCTCTCGCTCCTCGTCGCCTGGTCGGCCGCCCCGGCCGCCGCTCAGTACAAGCCCGAGTTCAAGAACAGCCTGGTGGTCGGGCCTACCGGGCCCTGGGGGGAGGCGGCGGCCAAGTTCGCCGAGCTCCTCAAGGAGCGCACGCAGGGCCGGATCAACGTGAAGAACTACTTCGCCGGCCAGCTCTTCGCGGGCAAGCAGACCAACGAGTTCACGCTGCTGAACCAGGGGGTGGCCGACTTCGCGCTCGGCTCCACGATCAACTGGTCGCCGCAGGTGAAGGAGCTCAACCTCTTCGCGATGCCGTTCATGTATCCCTCCTACAGGGCGCTGGACGCGGTGGAGAACGGCGAGCCGGGGCAGAAGCTCTGGAAGCTCATCGAGGCGAAGGGCGTGGTCCCGCTGGCCTGGGGCGAGAACGGGTTCCGCCAGCTCACCAACGGGAAGCGCCCGGTGCGCGCTCCGGCGGACCTCGAGGGCCTCAAGGTGCGGGTGGTCGGCTCCCCGATCTTCATCGACACCTTCCGGGCGCTGGGCGCCAACCCCATCAACATGAACTGGGGCGACGCCCAGACCGCCTTCCAGCAGGGCACCGTGGACGGCCAGGAGAACCCGGTGGTCTCGGTGCTCATTCCGTTCAAGCTCTGGACGGTTCACAAGAACATCACGCTCTGGAACTACGCCATCGACCCGCTGGTCCTGGGGATGTCCAAGCTCACCTGGGACAGCCTGACCCCGGACGACCGCGACATCGTCAAGAAGACCGCGGTGGAGGTCATGGCGTGGCAGAAGCAGGGGGCGCGCGCGGGGCTTGACGGGGCCATGGAGGCGGTGGAGAACCTGAAGAAGAACGGCATGGAGGTCGTCACGCTGACCGCCGCCGAGCTGGCCGCCTTCAAGGCCAAGACACGGCCCGTCTACGACAAGTGGGTGACCGAGATCGGCGCTGATCTCGTGAAGGCGGCCGAGAAGATCGTTGCCGGGACGAAGTAACCAGCCGAGCCCCATCGCGTGAGCCGGTGGCTCGACCGCCTGGAGGAGGGCGCGTGTGTCCTCCTCCTGGCGGTCATGACGGCCGTCGCGCTCCTGAACGTCGTCACCCGCTACCTCATCCACTACTCGCTCGCCTTCACCGAGGAGGTCGTGGTGAGCCTCTTCGTCTGGCTCACCCTCCTCGGGGCCTCCATCGCCTTCCGGGAGGGAATGCACCTGGGCTTCACGTGGGTCGTCGAGCGGATGCCGCGGGGCCTGCAGCGGTGCGCAATCTGGCTCTCCGCCGCTCTCGCGCTTGGCCTCTTCACGACCGTGATCTACTTCGGTGTCGGGCAGATCCGGAGCGAGCGCCAGCTCGGCACCACGTCCGAAGCGCTGGCCGTCCCCCAGTGGTGGTACACGGCCGGCATCCCGGTGATCGGCGCGCTCATCCTCATCCGGATCGTCCAGGGTGCCGTACGGGCGCAGCGCAAGCTCGAGGAGTAGATGGAGCCGGGGCTCCTCTTTTTCGGCTGCTTCTTCCTGCTCCTGTTCCTCGGGGTGCCCATCGTCACGTCCATCGGCCTGACGGCCCTGCTGTTTCTCTGGCAGTTCAACCTCGGCATCCAGGTCACGGCCGCGAACGTGTACGCGAACATCGCCAAGTTCCCCCTGCTGGCCATCCCCTTCTTCATCCTGGCGGGCTTCGTGATGGACCGGGCGAGGATCTCACGCGGGCTCGTCAACCTCTTGAACCTGCTGATCGGTCCCGTGCCCGGCGGGCTGGGGCTGGTCGCCGTCGGCGGGTGCGTATTCTTCGGCGCCATCTCGGGCACGGGCCCGGCGGACACGGCAGCCATCGGTGCCGTGATGATCCCGGCCATGGTCAGGGGCGGGTACGCCGTGGGCTTCGCGGCGGCGCTCGTGGCCGCGGCCGCGACCACGGACGTGCTGATCCCGCCCAGCGTGGCCTTCGTCGTCTACGGCGTGATCACGGAGGCCTCCATCGGGCGGCTCTTCGCCGCGGGTGTCGTGCCCGGGCTGCTCATGGGATTGGCCCTCGTCGTTCCCACCGTGTGGATCGCGCGGCGCCACGGCTGGGGAGGGGATCGCTGGGGCACCTGGGCCGAGATCCGCCACGCGGCCTGGGAGGCCAAGTGGGGGCTCATGGCGCCGGTCGTCATCCTGGGCGGGATCTACGGTGGGATCTTCACCCCCACGGAGGCCGCCGTCGTGGCCGTCGCCTACGGTCTCTTCGTCGGCCTGGCCGTGTACCGGAACCTCGGCTGGCGCGACCTCTACGAGGTGTTCCGGGACGCCGCCGTGTCCACCTCCGTGGTCATGGTGGTCGTGGCCTTCGCCGGGCTGTTCTCCTGGGCCGGCTCGACCATGGGGATCATGGACCGGGCGGCGGCGGCGCTGGTCGGGTTCAGCAAGAACCCGGTCGTGATCCTCCTGCTCCTCAACGCCATGCTGGTGGTGGCCGGGATGCTGCTGGACGCCATCTCCATCTACTATGTCTTCCTGCCGATCCTGCTCCCCCTCATGAAGCAGTTCGGCTGGGACCCGGTCTGGTTCGGCGTCATGATGACCGTGAATCTCGCCATCGGCACGGTCACGCCGCCCGTGGCCGTGAACCTCTACGTGGCCTCGCACATCTCGGGCGCCTCCATGACGGAGATCTCACGGTGGGTGGTGCCCTTCGTGGTGGCGCTGGTGGCGGTGTTGCTGCTCGTCACTCACGTCCCGGCGCTGTCGCTTTGGCTCCCGGACGCCCTGGGCATCCGGTGACGGCGGCGCCCATCGCCGCCTAGCAGGCCGCTGAAAAAGGGCCATCTGCGGAGGTGCGGCGCCCTCAGCCGCACGCTCGAGTTGGCTCGCTCACGCTCGCCCGGATCTCCGGATCCGCTCACCTCGCCTCCGGCTCGGCTCGCCAAGCGGAGTACGCCTCGGTTGCGGCCGTCGGGCGCCGCCTCGCATCTGGACCTTTTTGAGCAGCCTGCGGGTTTTTCAGCACGCTGCTAGGCGCTGCGGCCCGCCGGACTCGGGGGCCCGGCAGCCCCGCGTAACCCCCGGAAAGATGACCGGTTTCGTCTCCGTCTCGATCCATCCGTCATGTCATCTGACAGCGTCGAACCGATGACGTCCATCCTCCTGAAAATGCGGGCCTTCCCTTGTGTCCTGCCCGGGCGGGTGCTAGATTAGCCTGGACGGTCGCCGCCATAACCGTTCCGGGCCTCACACAGGAGCGTCCATGCTGTTCAGCCTGCTCGCAGGGCTCTTCTCGAATGACCTGGCCATCGACCTGGGCACGGCCAACACCCTCGTCTACGTGCGGGGGGAAGGGATCGTGATGAACGAGCCCTCCATCGTGGCCATCCACGTGGCCGACCACTCGGTGCTCGCCGTGGGCCACGAGGCGAAGGCCATGCTCGGCCGCACGCCCGGCAACATCATGGCCATCCGCCCCCTGAGGGATGGCGTCATCGCCGACTTCGACGTGACCGAGAAGATGCTGCACTACTTCATCAGCAAGGTGCACCGCCGGCAGACACTCGTGCGGCCGCGCATCGTGATCGGGGTGCCCTCGGGCATCACGCAGGTGGAGAAACGAGCCGTGCGCGACTCCGCGATGCAGGCGGGCGCGCGCGAGGTGTATCTGATCGAAGAGCCGATGGCCGCGGCCATCGGTGCTGGGTTGCCCATCCAGGAGCCGGGCGGCAACATGATCGTGGACATGGGGGGCGGCACCACCGAGGTCGCGGTGATCTCGCTCTCCGGCATCGTCTACTCGAAGTCGGTCCGCATCGCGGGCGACGAGATGGACGAGGCCATCGTCCAGTACATCAAGAAGCACTACAACCTCCTGGTGGGTGAGCGGCGCGCGGAAGAGATCAAGATCAAGCTCGGGTCGGCCTATCCCATGGCGGGCGATCGGCTCACCATGGAAGTGAAGGGGCGCGACCTCATCGACGGGATTCCCAAGACCATCGTCGTCACCGACGAGGAGATCCGCGAGGCGCTCCGGGAGCCCGTCATGGCCATCGTGGACACCGTGCGCACCTGTCTCGAGCGGACGCCGCCGGAGCTGGCGGCGGACATCGTGGACAAGGGCATCGTGTTGGTGGGCGGCGGGGCTCTGCTCCGCGGCTTGGATCTGCTGCTGCGCCAGGAGACCGATCTCCCCATCACCGTCGGCGACGACCCGCTGTCCTGCGTGGCCCTCGGCACCGGCAAGGTCCTGGACGAACTGGCTCTCCTCAAGAAGGTGGCGATCCCCGCCTAGCTCTCCCCTGACCGGGCGAGCCGGGCGCCGGCGCCCCGGGTGCCGTTGGTGAGATTTCGCAGGTACGCGCTCCTGATGTCGGTGGTGCTGGTCTGCCTGCTGCTCCTCACGATCCAGACGCGCGGGGGCGGCATGGGGCGGGCCGCCGACGTGGTGTCCATCCTGACGACCCCGGTGCAGGCCCTCCTCACCAAGGCGCACCGCGGCGCGCTCGCTCTGTGGGCCGGCTACCGTGAGTGGAAATCGGCGTGGAGCGAGAACCTCGTCCTGCGCGCCGAGAACGAGCGCCTGCGGGTCGGGTCGCTGCAGGTCCGCGAGGCCCAGACGGAGAACGCCCGGCTGCGGCGTCTGCTGGCGCTGCGCGAGCGGCTCCCCCTGTCTACCCTGGCCGGCGAGGTCATCGGGCGTGAGAGCGGGGGGTGGGCCCGGGCGCTCACGGTGAACCGCGGGCTCGGAGACGGCATCACGACCCAGACGCCGGTCATCGTGCCCGACGGGCTGGTCGGCCGGGTGGTCCGCGTGCGGCCGGGCGCCTCGGTGGTCCAGCTCGTGAACGACCCGGCCTCCACGGTCGGGGCCGTCGTCCATCGGACGCGGGCCGCCGGGCTCGTCGAGGGGGAGCCGGGCGGGGCGATCCGCTTCAAGTTCATGGCGCGCGATGGTGTCGGCATCATCCCGGGCGACCTCATCGTGACCTCGGGCCAGGGCCAGGTCTTCCCGAAGGGGCTGCCCGTGGGGCGCGTGGTGCGCGTCGAGGACAAGGGCTCGGCGCTCTTCCACTTCGCCGTGCTCGCGCCCGTGGCGGACTTCGCCCGCGTGGAGGAGGTGCTGCTCCTGACCGGTGAGACGCCGGTGGACCTGGTGGCGCTCTTCCGGAAGGACGGCTAGTGCGGCTGAGCCTGCTCTTGATGACCCTTGGCGGTACGGTGGCGCAGACGAGCGTGGTCCAGACGCTCAGCGTGGGCGGGGCCACGCCGGACCTGCCGTTCGTCGTGACCGTGTTCCTGGCGCTCCGCCGGGGGCCCGAGGCCGGCTGCGTCGCGGGCTTCCTCGCCGGCCTCCTGCAGGATGTGACGGGCGGCGGTCTCGTCGGAGTGCAGGCCCTCACCAAGGCCGTGGCCGGCTTCGCCTTGGGGCTTGCAGGCGGCAGGCTGCGGGTCGGAAGCCCGCTCGTCCAGGTGCCGGGGCTCGTTCTCCTGACGGTGGGCGAGGGGCTCCTCCGCTTCGGGTTGCTCCAGCTCTTCCACTATCCCGCGGGCCTGTCGGCGCTGATGGCGGACGTGATCCTTCCCCAGGCGCTCTACAACGGCATCCTCGGGGCGGCCTGCCTCGTGGCCGTGGGCCTCGCCGAGGCGGCGCGTGCCCGCATGACGTGGAGATGATCGCGTGGAGATGAGAGCGGCCCCGGGGGCCCGGGGGGAGGCGTGGAGCCGCCGCGTGCTGGCCATGACGCTCATCGTGGCCGCCGGCTTCGTGTGCCTGGTCGGCCAGCTCTGGTACCTCCAGGTGCTCGAGGGCGCCCGGTTCCGCGAGATGTCGGAGAAGAACCGCATCCGCGTCCGCCCCGTGGCGGCGCCGCGCGGGATTCTCTACGACCGCCACGGGCTCGCGCTGGTGGACAACCGCCCGGCCTTCACGGTCTCGCTCATCCCGCGAGACATCGAGGACCGGAACTCGGTGCTGGCGCGACTGTCCATTCTCCTCAAGGTCCCCATCGCCGAGCTGCAGGAGATGCTGGCGCGCGTCCCCGAGGACTCCCTGCGGCCGGTGCGCGTCCGCCGCGATCTCTCGCTGGAGGACGTGGCGAGGGTCGAGGAGTGGAAGCTCGAGCTGCCGGGGGTCGTGGTGGAGGTGGAGCCCCAGCGCGTCTACCCCACGACGACCTTCGCCGCCCACCTGCTCGGGTACGTGCGCGAGGTCAGCGAGGAGCAGATGAAGCAGGGGCGCTACCGGCGCGGGGACATGATCGGCCAGGTCGGGCTCGAGCGCCTGCTGGACGAGTACCTGCGCGGCCGCGACGGCGGCGAGCGGATCGAGGTGGACGCGCTCGGCCGGCCCGTGCAGGTCATGCAGCGCGAGGAGCCGCGCCCCGGGGCCCAGGTGGTCACCACCGTGGACCGCCGCATCCAGGAGGCGGCCGAGCGGGCCATGGCGGGCCGCTCGGGATCCGTGGTCGTCATGGACCCGCGAAGCGGCGACATCCTCGCCATGACCTCGAGCCCCGCCTTCGGTCTCGACCGCTTCGCGGGCAGCCTTGACCGCGAGGCGTGGCTCACGCTGGTAAAGGATCCGGCCCACCCGTTGCTGAACCGCGCGCTCCAGAGCCAGTACGCGCCGGGCTCCCTCTTCAAGATCGTGGTCGCGGCGGCCGGGTTGCAAGAAGGCTCGCTGACGCCCATGGACCGGACGTACTGCACTGGCCAGTTCCGGCTGGGGGCGTGGACCTTCAAGGACTGGATGACGGGCGGACACGGCCACATGGACCTGCGCTCGGCCCTGGTCCAGTCGTGCAATGTGTTCTTCTATCAGGCCGGGCTCAAGGTGGGGCCGGACGCCATCGCGCGCTACGCCCGGGCCTTCGGGCTGGGCGCGCCCTCCGGGATCGAGCTCGGCGGCGAGAAGCCGGGGTTCGTCCCGTCGCCGGCATTGAGGCGGAGCCAGGGCAAGCCCTGGCACGGGGGGGACACCGTCAACATGTCCATCGGCCAGGGGCAGGTGCTGGTTACGCCGCTCCAGGTCGCGCGGATGATGGCGGCGGTCGCCAACGGCGGCATCCTCTGGAAGCCGCGCCTGATCCAGCGCGTCGAGCGGGCGGACGGCACCCTCGCCTACTCCGAGTCGAGCCGGATGACCGGGCAGGTGGACCTCTCCCCCCTGGTCTGGGCCTTCCTCCGCGACGCCCTCCGTGGGGTGGTCAGCGAGGGCACCGGGCGGGGGGCCCGGCTGCCCGGCATCGAGGTGGCGGGCAAGACGGGCACGGCGCAGACCATCGCCAACAGCGACAGCGCGCGCGGCCAGGACCACGCGTGGTTCGCCTCCTTCGCGCCGGCCGACGATCCGCAGGTCGTCGTCGTCGTCCTCGTGGAGCGGGGAGGCAAGGGGGGCCAGGTCGCCGCGCCCATCGCGCGGGAGATCTACCGGGCCATCTTCCTCGAGAAGGTGGCCATGGCGTCCACGGGAACGGACTCGTGATCTTCAGGATCGATCGCCGTCTCCTTCAGAACGTCGACTGGGCGCTCCTGGCCGCGGCCGGGGTGATCGTCGCCCTCAGCGTCCTGTCGCTCTGGGGCCTCGCCTGGGGAGGCGGCTCCGGCATCGCGCTCCGCCAGCTCGGGTGGGTGGGCGTGGGGCTCGGCGCGCTCGTCGTGGTGGCGAGCCTGGACTACCGGACTCTCGTTCGCGCTGCGCCCGCGCTCTACGTGGCGGGACTCGGCCTGCTCGTGACCGTCTTCATCCTGGGCCGGACCGTCTCGGGCGCCCGCCGCTGGATTCACGTGGGGCCGCTCACCGTCCAGCCCTCGGAGCTCTTCAAGCTGATCTTCGTGCTGACGCTGGCCTGGGCCCTGACGTCGCGGTGGGCGCGGCCGCTCTCCCGCGCGACGCTCGCGTGGACGGTGGGGCTCGCGGCGGTCCCGTTCCTCCTGATCGTGCGGCAGCCCGACCTGGGCACGGCCCTGGTGCTCCTGCCGGTCCTCGCCGCCGTGCTCGTGGGGGTCGGCCTGCGGCTCAAGGTCCTCGCGGCGCTCGGCCTGGGGGCGGTGGCCGCCACGCCGCTCGCGTGGCTCGCGCTCAAGGCGTATCAGCGGGAGCGACTGCTCGTCTATCTGGACCCGTTCCGCGATCCACTCGGAACGGCGTACAACGTGATCCAGGCCAAGATCGCCATCGGATCCGGCCAGCTCCTGGGCAAGGGCGTCAGCGGCGCGACGCAGAGCCGCCTCGCCTTCCTCCCGGAGCGCCATACGGATTTCATCTTCGCCGTGTTCGCCGAGATGTGGGGGTTCGTGGGGTGCCTCGTCCTGCTCCTGGCGTACGGGCTCCTGGTGCTCCGGGGGTTCGAGATCGCGGCCGGCGCGCGGGAGCCCCGGGGGCGCCTCGTCGCCCTCGGCGTGACCGTGCTCTTCGCCACCCAGATGCTGATCAATCTGGGGATGGTGACGGGGCTGCTTCCCGTGGTGGGGATCCCGCTCCCGTTGATGAGCTACGGGGGGTCCTCCATGGTCGTCTCGCTCATGGGGCTTGGGCTCCTGCTCTCGGTACGAATGCGGCAGTTCCAGTAACCGCTGCGTGACCGCCGGGATGCAGACTCCCGGATCGAGGACTGCCGTGGGAAAACGGATCGTCGTCAACGCCGGCGTGACCGAGACCCGTCTCGCCGTGCAGGACGGAAACCAGCTCGCCGAGCTGTACGTGGAGCGCGCCCGTCGGCGCTCCATCGTCAGCAACATCTACAAGGGCATCGTCACCAACGTCCTGCCGGGCATGCAGGCGGCGTTCGTCGACATCGGGCTCTCCAAGGACGCGTTCCTCTACGTGGGGGACTACACCGCGAACCTCGGCGAGGATGACGCCGCGGTCCTCCGGGAAGGGGACGAGGACGCGCCCGACGAGGATCCGGCGGAGGGCGAGCCGGAGGTGCGCGCCGCAGCGTCCGGCCAGCCCATCGAAGAGGTGCTCGGCCGGGGCCAGGAGATCCTCGTCCAGGTGTCCAAGGAGTCGCTCGGGACCAAGGGGGCGCGGATCACCTCGTTCATCTCCCTGCCGGGCCGCTACATCGTCTACATGCCGCAGTCCCGCCACGTGGGCGTCTCCCGCCGCATCAACGACGAGGACGAGCGGGAGCGCCTCCGCGCGATCGTCAAGGGGCTGCGCCCGTCGGACGGGGGCTTTATCGTCCGGACGGTGGCCGAGGGCAAGGGCGAGGCGGAGCTGGCGGCGGACATCGCGTTCCTGAGCCGCCTCTGGAGCCAGATCCAGGGGCGTTTCGAGACCGCCAAGGCGCCGTCGCTCCTCCACGAGGAGATGGATCTCACCTTCCGCGTGGTGCGAGACCTGTTCTCGCCCGAGGTGGACGAGTTCCTGGTGGACACGCCGGAGGCCTACGAGAAGTGTCTCCAGTTCGCGACCTCGCTGGTCCCGCAGCTCGCCTCCCGCGTGAAGCGCTGGGAGGACCGGCGGCCGATCTTCGAGGCCACCGGCATCGAGAAGGAGATCGAGAAGGCGCTCCGGCGCCGCGTGTGGCTCAAGTCCGGCGGCTACATCGTCATCGATCACACGGAAGCGCTGGTCGCCATCGACGTCAACACGGGCAAGTACGTGGGCAAGCGCGATTTCGAGGAGACGGTGCTCAAGATCAACCTCGAGGCCGTCACCGAGGTCGTCCGCCAGATCCGGCTGCGGGACCTGGGCGGCATCATCATCATCGACTTCATCGACATGGAGCGGGCCGAGCACCGGGAGCAGGTCTCCCGCGCGCTGCGGAAGGCGCTGGCCGACGACAAGGCGCGCACCAACGTGCTCGAGATCTCCGAGCTGGGCATCGTGGAGATGACGCGCAAGCGCGTCCGCCAGGGACTGCAGTCCATGTTCTGCGCGCCGTGCCCCACCTGCAAGGGGAGCGGCGTGGTGAAGTCCGACGCCACGCTGGCCGCGGAGATCTTCCGGAAGATCCAGGCGGAGGCCCCGGATGCCGCGGGCCAGGAGGTCGTGGTCCGCGCGCACCCGGAGATGGCCCACTACCTGGACGTCACGGAGCGCGACGGCATCGAGCGGCTCCAGCCCCTCATCGGCAAGAAGCTCGCCGTGCAGCCCGTCGTGGCGTTCCAGCGGGAGGAGTACGACCTGAGCTTCCGCTAGCCGGAGGAGCCCATGCGCGCCGCGATCCCCCTCATCCCCACGACCGTCTGCGGGAGCCACGGGCTGCCCTCCTGGCTCCACCTCGTCCGCGAGGCCTCCCAGGCCGGGCGTCTCGGCCCGGGGGACCTCCAGGAGGCGTACGACGACGGCGTGCGCATCGCCATCCGCGACCAGGTCGAGGCGGGCATCGACGTGATCTCGGACGGCGAGATGCGGCGCGTGACCTTCATCCGTGGCTTCTACGACCGGCTGAGCGGCATCCGCCCGCTGCCGATCCCCAGGCGACTCGGGCCGCCCAACTACGACTCGTTCTGTCCCTACGAGGTGGTGGACCGCGTCGGCGCGCCGCAGGGGCTCGGGATCGTCGAGGAGTTCCAGTACGCGCGCACCCATGCCGACCGCCCCATGCGGGTGGCCGTGCCCGGCCCCATGACGCTTCTCATGCCGCTCCGTCGCGGCGGTCCCTACGCGACGGAGGACAGCCTGATCGCCGACCTCATCGCGCTGGTGAACCGAGAGCTCCGCGCGCTCGTGGCCGCCGGCTGTGGCTTCGTGCAGCTGGACGAGCCCAATTACGTGATGGCGGCCGGGAAGCACCGCGTGCTCAAGGGCGCGCCGGGCCCCATGGTGGAGGCGCTCAACGCCACGCTCGAGGGCGTGAACGCCAAGGTGGCGCTGCACGTGTGCTTCGGCAACGCGCACAACAACTCCTTCGCCACGCCCCGCCACTACCGCCCGCTCTACCCGCGGATCCTCGACGCGCACGTGGATCAGTTCGTGTTCGAGTATGCGAACCGCGAGATGAGCGAGATCGAGCTCTGGAGCGAGTTCCCCTCGGACAAGGAGGTCGCGGTGGGCGTCGTCGACGTCAAGGCCTTCCGGGTGGAGACGGCCGAGGAGGTCGCCGCGCGGGCCCGGCTCGCGCTCAAGCACATCCCGCCCGAGCGGCTGTGGCTCGTGCCGGACTGCGGGCTCTGGGAGACCCCGCGCTGGGTGGGCGTCTCCAAGCTGCGCTCCATGGTCGAGGCGGCGCACATGCTGAGGCGGGAGCTGGGCCTCTCGTGACCCGCCCGTCGCGGATCAGCCGCGGCAAGATCCTCGAGCAGCTCCGGCTCGCCGCTCGCAAGGGTGACCGCACCGCGCTGATGCTGGCCTGCGAGCAGATGAAGACCCTCGCGTACTCGCCGCGCTACTGGGAGAAGTACCTGGAGCTCTTGACCAGCCCGCTGGCGCGGCTGGTGGACCTGCTGCTCATCAAGCAGGGCGAGAAGATCGCGCGCCAGAAGGGATGGACGCGCCCCAAGCGCGCGCGCCGCGCCGCGCCCGCGAAGGGGACGGGCGGCCGCCAGAAGGAGGCGGCGCGCCGCGCCGGGCGCCGGCGCCGCGCGCCCGCCCCGGCCCCGACCCAGCAGTCGCTCTTCCCCGATCTCCCGGCCTGAATCGCCTCCGCGCGCCGGCGCGTCTCACCAGTGTGATAGAGTACCCCCGTAGGGTATATCTCATGACCCGGCGAGCGCGGATCGGGTTGGTTCTGGGCCTGGCGGGGGCAGCGGGCGTCGCCGCGGCTCTGCTGCCGCCCATGGCCCAGGACCCGGCCTACCACCGGATGGCCGACGCGCGGGCGCTCGGGGACCTCCCGAACGCCGCCAATGTGCTGTCGAACCTGCCCTTCGTGCTCGTGGGCGCGCTGGGGCTCGGCGCCCTCGGTCGGCGTCCCGGTGGCGCCCGCGCGTTCGTCCTCCACCCGCGCGAGCGGTGGCCCTATGGGCTATTCTTCCTGGCGCTCGCGCTGACGGGCCTCGGATCGGCGTATTACCACCTGGCGCCCGACAACGGCCGGCTCGTCTGGGACCGGCTGCCGCTGGCGGTGGCGGTGGTGTCGCTCCTGGCCGCCACCGTCGTGGAGCGCATCGGCGCGCGCCCCGGCCTCGCCTTCCTCGGGCCACTCGTGGCTGCCGCGGTCTGGAGCGTGCTCCACTGGCACGCGGGGGAGGGGCGCGGGCAGGGAGACCTGCGCTGGTACGCGCTCGTCCAGTTCTTCCCGGTGCTCGCCATCCCGCTCATGCTCCTGCTGTTCCCCTCGCCCTACACCGGCGGCGGCGCGCTGCTCGCCGTGGCCGCGCTCTATGCGGCGGCCAAGGGATTCGAGGCGCTCGACGCCCCGATCTTCGCCGCCGGCGGGATCGTGAGCGGCCACACACTCAAGCACCTGACGGCGGCCGCCGCAGGCTCGCTGATCCTCCGCATGCTCCTCACCCGTCACCCCATCCCTGGTACGCGGGACTGGGGGAGTGCGGGGGCCATGTCTGGGCCCCCGCAGTGGTAGAGGCACGAGGCCGTCTGCACTCACGACTGTGGAGGCATGGAAGATGATCGACGCGGATACGAAGGCCAAGACCCTGGGGCGGCTGCGCCGGATCGAGGGCCAGGTCCAGGGCATTCAGCGCATGGTGGAGGAGGACAAGTACTGCGTGGACATCCTCCTCCAGCTCTCGGCGGTGCAGGGCGCCGTCGAGCAGGTGCAGAAGCTCGTGCTGGGGCACCATATCGCGTCCTGCGTCACGGACGCCATCAGGTCCGGCAGCGCGCGAGAGCGGCAGAAGAAGATGGACGAGGTGCTCGACGTCTTCTCTCGCTTCGGCGGCCGGTAGCGGGGAGGGCCGCTCCATGTCCGACACGGCGACTCGCATGGATTTCCCCGTGAAGGGCATGCATTGCGCCGCCTGCGTCGGCAAGGTCGAGGGCGCGCTCCTCGGCGTGCCCGGGGTGAGCCGCGCGGCGGTGAACCTGGCGACCGAGCGCGCCACCGTCTGGCTGGATGCCGAGCGGGTGGGACTCCCCGGCCTTCGGGCCGCCGTGGACGCGGCCGGCTACACGGTGCCCGAGGAGATCGCGGCCACGCCCGAGGCGGCGGACCGGGAGCGGGCGGAGCGCCGCGCCGAGGATCGCCGCCTGCGTCTCAAGTTCCTCGTGGGCGCCGTCCTCTCCGTCCCCGTCCTCCTCGGCAGCATGCACGAGGTCTTCCCCTGGGCCCCCGCCGTGCTGCGCGAGCACTGGGTGCTCTTCGCGCTCACGACGCCGGTGCAGTTCTGGGTGGGCTGGCAGTTCCACGCCGCCTTCCTCCTGGAGCTCGGGCACCGGACCGCGAGCATGAACACGCTGGTCTCCATCGGGACCAGCGCCGCCTACTTCTTCAGCGTGGCGGTGACGCTCTGGCCCCACACCTTCATGGCCACGGGGGCCATGCCGTACTACGAGGCCTCGGCGCTCCTGGTAACCTTTCTCATCCTCGGCCGCTGGCTGGAGGCGCGGGCCCGGGGCGGCACCTCCGAGGCCATCCGCCGGCTCATGGCGCTCCAGCCGCGCACGGCACGCGTGCTGCGCGACGAGGGGGAGGCGGACGTGGCGATCGGCGACGTCGTGGTGGGCGACCTCCTGCGGGTGCGCCCGGGCGAGCGCATCGCCGTGGACGGCGAGGTGGTGGAGGGCGCCTCCGCCGTGGACGAGTCCATGCTCACCGGCGAGAGCCTCCCCGTCGAGAAGACCGCGGGGATGTCCGTGGTCGGCGGCTCCGTCAACCGCACCGGGACCTTCACCTTCCGTGCCATGCGGGTGGGCACGGACACCGTGCTGGCCCGGATCATCAGGCTCGTGGAGGAGGCGCAGGGCTCGAAGGCGCCCATCCAGCGGCTGGCCGATCGCGTGGCGGCGGTGTTCGCGCCCGTGATCCTCGTGGTCGCCGCCATCACGTTCGGTGTGTGGTGGGCGTGGGGCCCGGAGCCGGCCTTCTTCTACGCCCTCACCAATGCGGTGGGGGTCCTCGTCATCGCCTGCCCATGCGCCATGGGGCTGGCCACGCCGACGGCGATCATGGTGGGCACCGGCAAGGGCGCCGAGCTGGGCGTGCTGATCAAGAGCGCCGAGGCGCTGGAGCAGCTCCACAAGGTGGGGGTCATCGTCTTCGACAAGACCGGCACGCTCACGGTCGGCAAGCCCGTGGTCACCGACGTGGTGCCGGCCGAGGGGGCGTCGGCCGACGAGCTGCTGGCGCTCGCTGCCGCGGCGGAGCAGGGCTCGGAGCACCCGCTCGGGGAGGCCATCGTGTCCGAGGCCAAGTCGCGCGGGCTCGCGCTGCCGCCTGTCAGCGAGTTCCAGGCCGTGCCCGGTCACGGCGTCGATGCCCTGGCCGAGGACGGTCGCATCCTGCTCGGCAACGCCCGCCTGATGGCGGCGCGGGGGATCGAGGTGGGCGCGCTCGAGGGCCGCGCGGCGGCGCTCGCCGGGGACGGCAAGAGCGCCGTCTACGTCGCCTTCGGCGGCGAGGCGCTCGGCCTCATCGCCGTGGCCGACGTGCTCAAGCCCGAGGCGCCGGGCGCGGTGGCGGCCCTCACGGCCCTCGGCCTCGAGGTGGTCATGCTGACGGGGGACACGCGGCGCACCGCAGAGGCCATCGCGCGCCAGGCGGGCATCGACCGCGTGCTCGCCGACGTCCTCCCGGACCAGAAGGCGGCGGAGATCAAGCGGCTCCAGGAGGGCGGGCGGCTCGTGGCGATGGTGGGCGACGGGATCAACGACGCCCCGGCGCTGGCCCAGGCCGACGTCGGCATCGCCATGGGCTCCGGCACGGACGTGGCCATGGAGGCCGCGGATGTCACCTTGATGCGCGGCGACCTGCGCGGGGTGACCACCGCCGTGGCACTCTCGTACCGCACCATCCGCATCATCCGGGAGAATCTGGGCTGGGCCTTCGGCTACAATCTGGTGCTGGTGCCGGTGGCGGCGGGCGTCCTGTACCCGGTGGCGGGCCTCCTGCTGTCGCCGATCCTCGCGGGGGCGGCCATGGCGCTCTCGTCCGTGTCCGTCGTCGCCAACAGCCTGCGGTTGAAGCGGTTCAGGGGATGACCCGACTCACGAGGAGGAACGCTCA
>Ga0154317_1134_pt3 | contig 15408 bp, 22 predicted proteins | sample RifGroA2_FD_105611 | JGI IMG/M metagenome (GOLD analysis project Ga0154317, IMG submission 105611) | Candidatus Rokubacteria bacterium GWA2_70_23 | reverse complement strand
CCAAGCGGAGTACGCCTCGCGTGCGGCCGTCGGGCGCCGCCTCGCATCTGGACCTTTTTGAGCAGCCTGCGGGTTTTTCAGCAGCCTGCTAGGAGGGCGGCTCGCGGTGCTCCTTGTAGGTGGACATCGCGCGGAGCCCCGCCTGATCGCCCTGCTTGAGCAGGCTGTGCAAGGGCCCGTTCTCCCGCCACGACTGGCAGGTGTTGACGAACCAGCGGTCGCCACCACTGCCCATGACCGCCTCGGTGTTCCGGTCCCTGAAGGCGATGCCGGCCGCCTGCCGGACGACGGGGCCCATCGCCTGGATGAGGGCGGTCATGTGGGAGCAGCCCTGCTGCCGGCCGAGCCGCTCGTTCACCGCGCGGGTGAAGCCCTGGGCGACGGAGACGCCCACCAGCTGCTGCAACGGCGGCAGGGCCTCAGGGCAGATCGTGTACGGGTGGGTGTGCATGGCGCCCTCGGCGCCCGTGATCATCATCTCCGGGTAGCGGACGCGGAGCGACACGCGCATGTCGTGCACTACGCGCGGGCCGGGGATGCCGAACCACTTGGGCCCGCCCCTCGGGCGCTCGTCCAGCAGCGAGCCAGTGACGAGCATCTCGTCGTCGCCCGACTCGATGGCCTCCATCCGGATGGTGCGCACGTGGAGCGGGAGCTTGGCGTCACTCACTGGGCTCTGACCTCCTTGAGGGTTCGGATCATCTCGTCGTGGATGGCCCCGTTGGACGCGACCACGGCCGGGGCGGCAACATCCACCGGGCCGCCCTCGAGATTGCTGATGCGTCCGCCCGCTTCCTCCACCAAGAGCCCGCCGGCCGCCACGTCCCACGGGCCCAGGGCGAGCTCCCAGAAGCCGTCGAGCCGTCCGGCCGCCACCCAGGCGAGCGTGATGGCCGCCGTGCCGAGCTCTCTCACGATGCGGCTCCGGCGGGTGAAGGCCGCGTGCTCGGCCAGGTTATTGTCTGGCGCGACGCTCACGGTGTAGGGAAAGCCGGTGGCGAGCAGGCTCTTCGCCAGGCTGGGGGTCGCTGAGATGCGGAGCGGCACGCCGTTGACGGTGGCGCCGCGGCCGCGCTCGGCCACGAAGCACTCGCCGAGGTTCGGATCGAAGACCACCCCCACCGCGACGCGGCCCTCGATCTCGAGCGCGATGGACACGGCAAAGAGCGGCAGGCCGTGGACGAAATTCGTCGTGCCGTCCAGCGGGTCGATGACCCAGCGGTGGGTGCGCGAGCGCTCCAGCGCGCCGCCCTCCTCGGCCAGGATCGAGTGATCGGGGAAGTGGTGGTGGATGCGCTCGACGACGAGGGCTTCCGCCCCGCGGTCGATCTCGGTGACGAGGTTGATGGGGCTCGACTTCATGGAGACGCTCCGCGCGGCGCCGCGGTGCTCGCGGAGGAAGGCGCCCGCGCGCCGCGCCGCCTCCACGGCGACGTCCAGATACGATGCGCTCATACGGCGGCGAGGTTAACACGGCCACGCCTTGACAACCACCGCACGCGGCCTCCAGACTTGCGCGCATGAAGGGCGTGGTGGACTGCGCGGCGTACGCCGACGGGCGACGGGTGGCCGAGGTCGCGATCCCGGACATCAGCGAGGTCCTCGCGCAGCCCGACCGCTTCGTCTGGATCGGTCTGCACGAGCCCGACGAGGCGCTGCTGCGGGAGGTCCAGCAGGAGTTCGGGCTGCACGACCTGGCCGTGGAGGACGCCCACCGGGCCCATCAGCGCCCCAAGCTCGAGCGCTACGGGGACTCGCTCTTCGTCGCGCTCCGGACGGCCCGGATGGACCCGGCAACCCGGCGGGCCGACTTCGGCGAGACCCACATCTTCGTGGGGCCGCGGTACGTCGTGTCGGTGCGCCACGGCGCCTCGCTCTCCTACGCCGAGGTGCGGGGTCGCTGCGAGGCCACGCCCCAGCAGCTTCGCAAGGGCCCCGGCTACGTCCTGTACGCGCTGATGGACTTCATCGTGGACCAGTACTTCCCCGTCGTGGAGGCGCTGGAAGAGGATCTCGACGGGCTCGAGGAGGAGATCTTCGGCCGGCCGTTCGACCGTGACACCACGGCGCGGATCTACCGGCTGAAGCGGGACCTGCTGGAGGTGAAGCGGGGGGTCTCGCCGCTGGTGGACGTGTGCAACCGCCTCACGCGGTTCGAGGATGACCTGATCGAGGAGGACACGCGCCTGTACTTCCGGGACATCTACGACCACGCCATCCGGATCAACGAGATGGTGGACACCGCGCGCGAGCTCCTGACGACGGCGTTCGAGGCCAACCTGTCGCTGATCTCGGTGGGCCAGAACGAGTCCATGAAGAAGCTCGCGGCATGGGCCGCGATCCTCGCCGTGCCGACCATGATCGCGGGGGTGTACGGGATGAATTTCCAGTACATGCCGGAGCTGGGCTGGAGGCTGGGATACCCCGTGGCGATGGGGGTCATGCTCGGGGTCTGCGGGATTCTGTATCTCCACTTCAAGCGCGTCGACTGGCTGTGAGGGCCGGAGAGGAGCGCGCGCGGATGCGGATCGTCGTCATGGGCAGCGGCGGGACCGGAGGCTACTTCGGCGCCAAGCTGGCGCGGGCGGGGGAGGACGTCACCTTCGTGGCCAGGGGGAAGCACCTGGAGGCAATCCGGGCCCAGGGCTTGCGGGTGCGTTCGGCCATCGACGGGGAGTGGACCGTGACGGCGCCGGCGGTGGAGCGGCTGGACGGGCTGGCGCCGGCGGACATCGTCCTCTTCTGCGTGAAGGCCTTCGACACCGAGGCCGCGGCGAAGGCGATCCGGCCGGTGGTGGGGCCGGACACCGGCGTGCTCTCCATCCAGAACGGGGTGGATAACGAGGACGCGCTGGCGCGGATCCTCGGGCCGGGGCATGTCCTCGGCGGGGCAGCCCAGGTCTTCACCACCATCGAGACCCCCGGCGTCATCGTCCACACGGTGCTCGGGCGCATCGTCTTCGGGGAGATGGACGGGCGCGAGACACCGAGGGCGCGCGCCTTCCTCGACGCCTGCCGGCGGGCCTCCATCCCGGCGGAGATCTCCGGCGACATCATGCGGACGCTCTGGGAGAAGTACGTCATGATCGTGGCGCATTCGGGGATGACGGCCGTCACGCGCTGCCCGGCCGGCGTCATCCGGGCATTGCCGGCGAGCCGGCGCATGTACCGGCTGCTCCTCGAGGAGATGGTGGGGCTGGCCCGGGCCGCGGGCGCGGGCGTCGAGGGCGCCGTCGTCGACGCGGTGATGGGCATTCTCGACAGCCAGCCCGGCGGCTTCTACTCGTCGCTCCATCACGACCTGACCCACGGGAGACGGCTCGAGCTGGAGACGCTCCAGGGGCACGCGGTGCGGCTGGGCGAACGGTACGGCGTGCCCACGCCGACGCTGTTCGCCGTCTACGCGGCGCTCCGCCCCTATCTCGACGGCCCCCCCGCGCTCCCCGCGTAGCGGCCGTCGGGGCGAGGTGGCATCCACTCCTCACCCACGATACCCCACGGGGTCCGGAGCGGACACCGCCCCCGGGCCCTTGGTCTGGTGGACGGTGAAGCCACCGGTGAGGCGCACGACGCGGGCGATATACTGAGGGGCGTGTCTCCCGCGCGCCGGCTCCTTCGCTATCTGCTCCGCTACCGCGCCCGCTATGGAGCGGGGGCCGCCTGCCTCGTGTTCGCCACGGCCTTCTCCCTCGGGATCCCGTGGACCGTGAAGGCGGCCGTGGATGTGCTGCAAGGCGGCGGGAACCCCCGGGCCGTCGCCGTCCACGCGGCGATCATCGTCCTCCTGGCGGCGGCCCACGGAGCGGCGAGGCTCGGCTCGCGCTTCACCATGATCGGTGCCGGGCAGTGGGTCGAGCATGACATCCGCCGCGACCTCTACGCGCGCCTGCTGCGGCTCCCGCCGACCTTCTATCACACCCACCGCACGGGGGACCTCATGTCGCGGGCGTCGAGCGACATCTCGGCCGTGCGCACCCTCGCGGGCTTCGGGACCACGATGCTGACGTCCACGTCGCTGGCCTTCGCGGGAACGCTGTTCGCCATGTGGAGCATCGATCCGTGGCTCACGCTGTACGCGATGGCGCCGTCTCCGTGGCTCATCGTGGCCGCGCGACGGTTCAGCCGCACCGTGGAACGGCAGTCCACGGCGGTCCAGGAGCAGCTCGGGGTGCTCTCGGCCAAGGTCCAGGAGAATCTCACCGGCATGGCGGTGGTGCGCGCCTACACCATGGAAGCGCGGGAGGTCGAGTCCTTCGGCCGCCTCAACCGCGAGTACCTGGCCCGGAGCGTCCGCCTCGCGCGCACGCAGGCGGGCTTCTGGCCGCTCATGGGGCTCATCTCGGGGATCGGCACGCTCGTCATCCTCTGGCTGGGCGGCAAGGCCGTGGTGGATGGCCGCATCACGCTCGGGGCCTTCGTGGCGTTCAACGGCTACCTCGCCTACCTGGCGTGGCCGACGGTGGCGCTGGGGTGGACGCTCGGCAACCTGCAACGGGGGCTCAGCGCGATGCAGCGGATCGCCGAGGTTCTGGACGCGCGCGTGGAGAGCGAGCCCGACGGTGCCGGGGAGGTGGCCCCGGCGCTCAGGGGGCGCATCGAGCTCAGGGGTCTCTCCTTCGCCTACGATGGACGGGAGCCCGCCCTCGCGGATGTGAGCTTCACCGTGGCGGACGGGGCCTTCGCCGTGGTGGTGGGACCCACGGGGAGCGGCAAGTCCACGCTGGGGGCTCTCGTCTGCCGCCTCTTCGAGCCTCCGCGCGGAACGCTCTTCGTCGGTGGTGTGGACGTGCGTGACCTGCCACTGCACACGCTGCGCCGGGCGGTGGGCTACGTGCCGCAGGAGGCCTTCCTCTTCTCGCGCTCGCTCAGGGACAACCTCCTGCTGGGCGACGGCGGGGCCGGCCACGATCGCCTCTCGGCCGCGGCATCCGCCGCCGGGCTCGCCGGCGAGGTGGAGGGGTTCCCGGAAGGGTGGGACACGGTGGTCGGGGAGCGCGGGCTCACGCTGTCGGGCGGCCAGCGCCAGCGGGCAGCGCTGGCGCGCGCGCTCGTGGGGGAGCCGGCCTTCCTCATCCTGGACGACGTCTTCGCCTCCGTGGATCCGGGGAAGGAGTGGGAGATCCTGCAGGCGCTGCGGGCCGCCCGACAGGGGCGCACGACCCTCCTGATGACGCACCGGCTGCTGGCCGCCGAGGAGGCGGATCTCGTGGTGGTGCTGGGCGCGGGGCGTGTCGTCGAGCAGGGCCGGCACGCCGACCTGGTGGCAGCGGGCGGGGCCTATGCGCGACTCTGGCGGATCCAGCAGCTGGAGGCCGAGCTTGAGCGAGACTGAGCCCGACCACGACGTGCTCGGCCGGGCCTATGACGGGCGGCTCATGGCGCGGTTGTGGGCCGTCACGCGCCCGCACCGTCCGCTGATGCTCCTGTCCATGGCCTTGTTCCCCCTGGCCGCGGCGGCGGAGCTCGTGCAGCCGTATCTCGTCAAGGTGGCCATCGACGACCACATCCTCAAGCGCGACTGGGCGGGACTCGGGCGCATGGCGCTGCTCTTTCTCCTGACGCTCGTGGCCCTCTATCTCTTGCGGGCCGCGCAGTCGTACGTGACCCAGATCACGGGGCAGCGGGTCATGCACGACCTCCGCGAGGCGCTCTTCGTCCACCTCCAGCGCATGCACGCGGGCTACTTCGACCGGAACCCCGTGGGCCGGTTGATGACCCGGGTGCTCAACGACGTGGAGGCGATCAACGAGCTGTTCACGAGCGGTGTGGCCGCCGTGGTGGGGGACGTGGTGATGCTCGCGGGTGTCGTGGTGATCCTGCTCTCCATGAACTGGCGGCTCGCGCTCGTCACTTTCGCGCTGGTGCCCGTGCTGGTGCTGGCGGCGGGGTATTTCCGGGTGAAGGCGCGCGAGAGCTACCGGCTCGTGCGGACCCGGCTGGCCAGGCTCAATGCCTTCCTCCAGGAGTCCCTCCAGGGGATCACCGTCATCCAGCTGTTCGCCCGGGAGCGGGAGGAGGCGCGGCTGTTCGGCGAGCTCAACGGCGACCTCCGCCACGCGCAGTTCCGCTCCACGCTCTTCGAGGCCTCCCTCTACGCGGGCGTCGAGGCGCTGGGCTCCATCGCCGTGGCGCTGCTCGTGTGGTACGGCGGTGGGCAGGTGATGACGGGCGCGCTCACCTTCGGCGGCCTCGTGGCCTTCCTCGAGTACACGGGCCGGTTCTTCCTTCCCATCCGCGACCTGGGCGCCAAGTACACGGTCATGCAGGCGGCCATGGTGTCCTCGGAGCGGGTCTTCGGGCTGCTGGACACGCCGCCCGAGATCACGACCCCGGCCGGCGCGAAGGCCTCCGGCCCCGCCAGCGCGGCCGGCCCCGCCGATGTCCCGGCCGTCGAGCTCAGGAACGTGTGGTTCGCGTATCACGGCGAGCAGTGGGTCCTGCGCGACTGCTCCTTCACCGTGGGGCGCGGCGAGCACGTGGCCCTCGTCGGTCCCACCGGGGAGGGCAAGTCCACCATCGCGCGGCTGATGACCCGCGCCTACGACGTGACGCGCGGCCAGGTGCTGGTGGACGGGGTGGATGTGCGCGAGTGGGACCTCACGGCCCTCAGACGGCACGTGGGGCTCATCCCGCAGGAGGTCTTCCTCTTCGCCGGGACGGTGGAGAACAACCTGACGCTGGGCCGCGATGGCGCGGTCCCGGCGGCCGAGGTCGAGCGCGCCCTGGCCCGTGCCAACGCCGCCAGGCTCGTCGACGCGCTGCCGGGCGGCCTGGCGGAGGAAATTCGCGAGCGCGGCGTGAACCTCTCCGGCGGTCAGCGTCAGCTGCTGGCCATTGCGCGCGCGCTCATCTATAATCCTCGCGTGCTGGCGATGGACGAGGCGACGTCCAGCGTGGATGTGGAGTCCGAGGCGCTGATCCGCACCGCCATGGGAGAGCTGCTCGAGGGGCGCGCCAGCCTGGTCATCGCCCACCGCCTCTCGACCATCCAGAGCGCGGACCGCATCCTGGTCCTCCACAGGGGACGCGTGCGAGAGTCCGGGCGGCATGCCGAGCTCCTGGCCGCGCAAGGCCTCTACGCGCGGCTGTACGAGCTCGAGCTGGGGCGGGAGCGGGCGTGATGGAGAGACCGGCGCTTCTCGCGCGAGCGCGCGGGATGCGGTTCCGGCGAGCCGTGGACGGGCTGGTCCGCGAGATTCCCGCCGGCCGCGTGGCCACCTATGGGCAGATCGCCGCGCTGCTCGGGTGCCCGCGTGCCGCGCGCGCGGTCGGCCACGCCATGAAACGGTGCCCGCCCGGTGTGCCCTGGCACCGCGTGGTGAACGCCCGGGGGGCGATCAGCCTCCGGGCCAACGTGGGGAGCATGGTCACTCAGCGGATTCTTCTCCAGCAGGAAGGGGTCCCGGTGCGGGGAGGGCGCATGGCGCTCTCCCGCCATCGCTGGGACGGCCCCCGCGGATCCCGTCGCCTCCGGCTGGCCGCGCTCGACAGATTCTGATCGCCGGGAGGGTGCCTCGATGCGCCTCGGACTGAACATCGGCTACTCCGGCTCCAGCGTGGGCATCGACTTGCCGCTGATCCAGGAGGCGGACCGGCTGGGCTATGACTCGGTGTGGTCGGCCGAGGCCTACGGCTCGGATGCCGTGACCACCATCACCTGGGTGGCGGCGCAGACGCAGCGGATCCGCGTCGGCACCGCCATCATGCAGATCCCGGCGCGGACGCCGACCTTGACCGCGACGACGGCCGTGACGCTCGATCAGCTCTCGGGTGGGCGCTTCCTCCTGGGGCTCGGGGTCTCGGGCCCGCAAGTGGTCGAGGGATGGCACGGCGTCCCGTTCGGCAAGCCGCTCGTGAAGACGCGGGAGTACGTGGAGATCGTGCGCGCGGTCTGGCGGCGGGAGAAGCCGCTCACCTTCACGGGAGAGTACTACCAGATCCCCTACGCGGGGCCCGGCGCGACGGGCCTCGGCAAGCCGCTCAAGTCCATCCTGCACGGGCGGGCGGACATCCCGATTTACCTCGCGGCGGTCGGGCCGAAGAACGTGGCCCTCGCCGCGGAGATCGCGGACGGCTGGCTCCCGGTGTTCTTCTCGCCGTACCGCATGTCGGCCTTCGCGCCGCACCTCGAGGCGGGCTTCAAGGCGGCGGGCGGCGGCAAGTCGCTCGAGCGCTTCGACGTGGCGCCCACGGTGCCCGTCGTGCTGGGGGACGACGCGGCGTTTTGCCGTGGCCTGGTCAAGCCCCGGCTCGCGCTGTACGTCGGGGGCATGGGGGCCCGCGACAAGAACTTCTACAACGAGCTCGTGTGCCGCTACGGCTACGAGGCGGCGGCCGCGCGTATCCAGGGCCTGTACCTCGCGGGGAAGAAGGACGAGGCGGCGGCGGCCGTGCCGGATGCCCTGGTGGACGAGGTGGCCCTGTGCGGCCCGAAGGAGCGCATCCGCGAGCGGCTCTCCGCGTGGAGGGACGCCGGCGTGACAACCATGATCTGCGGGACCGCTCAGCCCGAGGTCGTCCGGGTCATGGCCGAGTTGGTGCTCTGATGCGTCGGGCGGGCGCGGACCGGTGAAGCCGGCAGCCGAGAAGGTCCAGGCGGCCATCGCCGAGCGGGGGCTCGACCGCGCGGTCATCGAGCTGGCGGTCCACGCGCGCACGTCCCAGCAGGCCGCCGACGCGCTGGCCGTCGCCGTCGGGCAGATCGCCAAGTCGCTCGTGTTCACGGTCAACGGCGTCCCGGTCATGGTGATCGCCTCGGGTGCGAACCGGGTGGACGAGAAGGTGGAGTCATGACAGCCACAGGAGACCAGGCCATGAAGCTCAAGGACAAGGTTGCGCTGGTGACGGGAGCGGGCTCGGGCATCGGCCAGGCCTCGGCGCTGCTGTTCGCGCGCGAGGGCGCGCGAGTCGCCGTCGTGGACATCGACGAGGGGGCCGCGAAGGCCACGGCCCAGCAGATCGAGAAGGGCGGCGGGCAGGCGCTTCCCCTCCGCTGTGACGTCTCGAAGGCCGCCGACAGCCAGGCGGCGGTGGAGCAGACGCTGGCCCGCTGGGGGCGGCTCGACGTCTTCTACGCCAACGCGGGCGTGCCCCAGTGGCCGACGAGCGTGGAGGACGTGGAGGAGGCCACCTTCGACAGGATCATGGCCGTCAACGTCAAGGGCGTCTTCCTCGGGGCCAAGTACGCGCTGCCCGTGATGAAGCGCCAGAAGAGCGGGGTCTTCCTCATCACCGCGTCGACCTCCGCCATCCGCCCGCGCCAGGGCGTCCAGTGCTACTCGGCCTCCAAGGGCGCCGTCGTGACGATGACGAAGAGCCTGGCGATGGAGTGTGCCCCCTTCGGCGTCCGCGTCGTGTCCATCGCGCCGGTGGCGACGGAGACGCCCATGCTCCCCACGTTCATGGGCAAGACGGCCGTGGACGAGGAGGGGCGCGCCCGGTACATCGCCACGGTGCCGCTGGGGCGGCTCAACACGCCGGAGGACGTCGCGAAGGCCGCCCTGTTCCTCGCCTCGGAGGACGCGGCCATGGTGACGGGCAGCTGCATCGAGATCGACGGCGGCCGCTGCATCTGATGCCGGTGAGCGCATGAAGATCGTTCCGCTGGCGGCGGAGTCGCTGGGCGTCCGCTCGGTCGCGACCTACGTGGAGTGCGGGGACACCCGAGTCCTGATCGACCCGGGCGCGTCGCTGGCCGCGAGCCGGTTCACCCTCCCGCCGGCGGACGAGGAGTGGGAGGCGCTGAAGCGCGCCAACGACCGGATCTCCGGCTACGCGGCGCGCGCGCAGTGGCTGTTCGTGAGCCACTACCACGAGGATCACTTCCGGTACGACGCGGAGATCTACCGGGACCGGGGCGTCTGGGCGAAGGACCCCAACCGCATGATCAACCCGAGCCAGGAGGCGCGGGCGCGGGAGCTGTGGAAGACGCTCGACGGGACGTGCCGCCTGGATACGGCCGAGGGGCGGCGCTACGAGACGGCGGACTGCGTGCTGAGCGCCTCACCTCCGCTCGCCCACGGGGTGGAGGGGGGTGGGCTCGGCTACGTGGTGGCGCTGACCGTCACGGATCGCCGGGAGGGGTTCCGGTTCGTCCACGCCTCGGACGTGCAGGGGCCGCTGTCCGCGGTGGCCGCGGCGTACCTGATCCGCGAGCGGCCGAGTCTCCTGTACCTGGCAGGGCCGCCCGCGTACCTCGAGGGGCGCGTGGGGCGGGTGCTGATCGAGCAGGGGGTGGAGCATCTGCTGCGCATCATCGATCGCACCGGCTGCCGGGTGATCATGGACCATCACGCGCTGCGGGACGCCGACTACCCCGAGCGGTTCAGGCGGCTCTGGGAGACGGACCGCGTGGTGACGGCGGCGGGATTCCTGGGCCTCGACGACCGGCCGCTCGAGGCGCGGCGGCGGATCCTCTGGCAGATCAAGCGGAAGCCGGCGGGTCGCATGGCGCCGCGCTTGAAGCGCGACCGGGCCTCGGGTAAGATGGCCCGGCCTCATCCAGACCGCAACGCTCAAGGAGGAACATCCAAATGAGCGAGACGAAGACATTGGGCGTTGGGGACGTGGCTCCCGATTTCGCGCTGAAGACCATCGGCTTGAAGGAGGTAAGCCTTCGGGATCACCGGGGCAAGACCGTCGTGGTGCTGTTCTATCCCCTCGACTGGACGCCCGGCTGATCCAAGTGCATGCCCGCCTTCGATAAGCGTGTGAAGGACTTCGAGGCGGCGAATACCCAGGTTCTGGGTATCAGCACGGATAGCCCGTTCAGCCACGAGAACTGGGCGAAGTCGGTCGGCATCTCGAACTATCCGCTTCTTTCCGATGTGCATCGGACGGCCGCGAAGGACTGGGGCGTCTACTGGCCCGACTGGAACGCGAACGTTCGCGCCACCTTCATCGTCGACGCGAATGGCACGGTGCGCTTCATCGAGCGGTACGGGAAGGGGGAGCTGCCCGACCCGGACAAGATCCTGACGGAGGTGAAGAAGCTCGGCTAGCGCCGGGCCAACCGCGCTGATGATAGCGCGGCATGCATGGCCGACCACGTTCTCGAGATGCGCTTCTGGCTTTCTCACCCCCGCGCTCGGGTCTTCGAGCTCTTCGCGGACCCGCGTCACCTGGCGCTGGTCCAGCCGGAGTCGGGGCGCCTGCGGTGGCTCGCGCCCCCTCCCGGACGGCTCGAAGCGGGCTCCGTCCTGGACTTCAGCGTGCGGATCCTGGGCGTGCCGCGGCGCTGGCGCGTCATCATCCGGGAGTGGGACCCACCCTACCGCTTCGTGGACGCCCAGCTCTGGGGGCCCTTCGCGCGCTGGGAGCACCGGCACCGCTTCCTCGAGGGCCCGGAGCGGGAAGGCGCGCCGGGCCCCGAGGGCACCTGGGTGGAGGACCGCCTCACCTACCGGCTGCCGGCCGGCCCGCTGGGCCGTGTCGCCGACGCGCTCTTCGCGGGGCGCCGGATCGCGCGGCTGCTCGCTCACCGCGAGCGCCGGCTGCGGGAGCTCCTCGGTGGCTGATCTCCTGGGCGCCGTGGAAGTTGGGCTAGCGGGAGCGCGTGACGCCGACGCGCGGGCAGAGACCCCGCACCGGGCAGATGGAGCACTTCGGGGAGACCGGCGCGCAGACGTTCTGACCGAAGGAGACCAGCAGGTCGTTGTAGCCGATCCAGTACCGGCGGGGCAGGCGGGCCCGCAGCGCCACCTCCGTCTCCTCCGGGGCCCGTGTCCTCACATAGCCGAGCCGATTCGAGATCCGGTGGACGTGGATGTCCACACAGATCCCCGGCTTGCCGAAGCCCACCGTGACCACGAGGTTGGCCGTCTTGCGCCCCACGCCCTTCAGGGTCAACAGCTCGTCGATGGTGTCCGGCACGCGGCTGCCGAAGTGCTCCAGGAGGTCGCGGCACACCCCCAGGATGACGCGCGCCTTGGTGCGGTAGAAGCCCACCGGGAAGATGGCGCGCTCGATGCGCGAGGCCGACAGGCGCAGCATCACGGCCGGCGTGTCGGCCAGCGCGAAGAGCCGCTCCGAGGCAGGTCCCGTCGTCTCGTCCTTGGTGCGCAGCGACAGCAGGCAAGCGATGAGGACGCGGAAGGGGTCGCGGCGGCGATCGGCCACCTCGGTGAGCGCCGTGGGCCGCCAGCGCGGGGCCTCCTTCTGGAGGCGGCTGATGATCCGGCCGATGGCCGGCCGAGCGCGGCGGGGACCGGTCAGGAGCGGTCCTTGAGGGAGTCCAGGAGCTCTCGGGCCTGCTGGGAGTCCTTGAGCGTCCAGTCCGCCAGGTTGCGGGGCTCCTTCTCGTCGAGCACGGCGCGCAGCTCCCGTCGCGCCTCGTCCACGCGCTTCTTCTTGACGAGGGTCTTGGCGAGCCCCACGCGGAGCCCCGTGTACTTCGGATCCAGCATGACGCTCATGCTAGGGCGGGGTCGGCGGGGTGTCAACGGGCGTGACTTGAACCTGGAGGATCGCCCCGGTATGGTAGCGCCATGAGGCAGCTCACGATCATCGCCACGTCGCTCTGGCTGGGCGCGATGGGTTTCTTCGCCTTCGTCGCGGCTCCGGTGGCCTTCGGGGTGCTGGGGCGCGAGTCGGCGGGACGCCTCATCGCGGCCGTGATGCCCCGCTATCACTGGATCGGCCTGGCCCTGGGGATCCTCGCGCTCTGCGGGATCATCGGCCGCTGGGGGCGGGGCGGCGGGGGCCTCCTCGATCGACTCCCCCTCATCCTGGTCGGCCTGATGCTCGCCCTCACGGCCTACTCGCTCTTCGTGCTGCTGCCTCAGGTCGACGCCCTTCGTCTGGCGCTGCCGCCCGGCCGATCGGCCGAGGCGCTGGCCGTCTCGCCCGACGCGGCGCGCTTCGCGCGGCTGCACATGGTGTCCACCGGGCTGGGTCTGGCGGTCATGGCCGCGGGAATCTGCGTCGTGATCCTGGAGGCCGTTCGCCGCGCGGAGGGGTAGCTCACGGAGGGGTAGCTCAAGCCCCGCCGAGCGCGGCCGGCGCTGCGGCGAGGCGGAGGAGCGCAGTGACGATGCTGGCCGGGGGCACCGGGCCGCCGTGGCTCGGCGCCTGCAGCAGGCATCCCTCGGCGGCGCCGAGGATGATGGCCGCGAAGGCGCCGGCGTCCAGGTTGGAGCGAAAGGCGCCGCCCGTCACGCCTTCAGCGACGATCTCCTGGAGGGACAGGCGGCTCTGCTCGCGGAGCCACGCCATGGTCAGCCGGTACTGCTTGTCCTCCCGCGCCCTCGTCCATCCCGTCAACAGGAGGCCCGAGAACTCCGGGTCGCTCTCGCCGTAGGCGCCGAAGAGAATCTCGAGCGCGCCCTCCAGCTTCACGGCGGGCGGATCGCTCCCCTTCGCCACGCGCGCCAGCTCGCGGACGATGGGCAATCCACGCTCCTCGAGGGCCGGGGCGCCGGGCCGCCGCGGGCGGCGCCGGGCAACGGGTGCGCGTTTCCGTGTCACGCGGCGATTATCCCACGCCCGGCTGTGCTCCGTTTTCATCGTGGACATGCAGAGCCCGGGCTTCACGGTGAAGCCGCTCCGCCAGATGAGCGGGGATGCGGAGTTCAACGAGCTGTACCTCGACCATGTAGAGGTGCCGGCGGACAACGTGCTCGGCCGCGAGAACGGAGGCTGGGAGGTGGCCATCACCACGCTCATGTTCGAGCGCGGGCCCCGCACGCTCTCCCGGCAGCTGATCCTGCGGCAAGGGATCGCCGAGGCGCTGGAGCTGGCGGCGGCACAGGAGCGGAATGGGGTCCCCGCCTCAAGGGACCCGGTGATCCGGCAGCGGCTGGCGCAGCTGTACATCGACTCGGAGACGCTCCGCTACTCGAACCTGCGCGTCCTGACGCGGCTGCTCCGCGGCGAGCAGCCCGGGCCGGAGGGCGCGGCCTCCAAGCTGTTCTTCAGCGAGACGTGGCAGCGGCTCCTGGAGCTCGGGCTCGAGCTGCAGGGGCCCTACGCGGCGTTGTGGCAGGGAAGCGACCGGGCGGTGGCCGACGGGTGGTGGCAGTTCCGGCAGCTCCGGTCGCGGGGCGACACGCTCGCGGGCGGGACGTCGGAGATCATGAGGAACATCCTGGCCGAGCGGGTGCTGGGCCTGCCAAAAGACTGACGGGTCGACCGCCGGCCGCCCGAGATCAGGGGCTCTGGGTGCCAGCCGGCGACGCGATCTGGTAGGCCTCGACGCCGACCCGGAAGCGCTTCTCGCGCCCGGCCGAGAGGAGGCGCACCTCGAACGAGGCGGTTCCCCGGGCCGGGATGAGTCCCGTGACATAGGCGCGCCCGCGGCTCACCACCTGGCCTCCCTCGTCGAGCCCCTCGGCGAGCACGACCACGCGCTCGTAGGGCACGCTCGCGCTATTCCTCACGTCGCCGAAGATGATGACCCGGGAGGCCCCCGCCCGCCCGGCCTCCCAGGAGACCGAGAGCCCGGATGCCAACTGGGGGGTGTAGATCTGGGCGATCGCCCGATCGAAGCCCAGGCCGAGCGCCAGGGGGAGCAGCAGCACGGCCAGCAGACGCGCCATCACTCGTACCGCAGCGCTTCGATCGGGTTGAGGAGCGAGGCCTTCCGGGCGGGGTAGAAGCCGAAGAAGATGCCGACGGTGGCGGAGAAGGAGAAGGCGAGGACGATCGCCTGGGCGTTGATGAGCGTGCGCCACGCCGCGAGGTAGGCGATGGCGTAGGAGCCGCCCACTCCCAGCACGATCCCGATCATCCCCCCGATGAGCGAGAGCGTGACGGCCTCCACGAGGAACTGGGTGAGAATGTCCCGGCCCCGGGCGCCCACCGCCATCCGGAGCCCGATCTCGCGGGTCCGCTCCGTCACCGAGACGAGCATGATGTTCATGATCCCGATGCCCCCGACGAGGAGCGAGACGGAGGCGATGGCGGCGAGGAGCATGGTGAGGACCCGCGAGGACTCCTCCTCGGCCTGGAGCATCTCGGAGAGGTTTCGGATCCAGAAGTCGTCCTCCTGGTAGGGCTGGAGCCGGTGTCGCTGCCTGACGAGCTGGCGAATCTCCTCCTCGACGGCCTTCATGTTCTCGCCGTCGCGGACCCGAACGGTGATGACGTTCACCGACTCGGCCCGGGGGTGAGACGGGCCCAGCACGCGCTTCTTGGCCGTGGTGATCGGGATCACGACGGTGTCGTCCTGGTCCTGGCCCCAGCTGCTCTGGCCCTTGCGCTCGAGGACGCCGATGACCGTCAAGGGGGTCTCGCGGACGCGGATGACCTGGCCCACGGGGTCCGAGCCCGGGAACAGGTTGGCGACCACGGTCTGCCCCACGAGGACGACCTTGGTCGCCCCTTCCATCTCCTCCTGGGTGAACCAGCGTCCCGACGTCACCCCCCACTGGCGTGTCTCCTCGAGGTCGGGGGTGGTGCCCTGGATCACCG
>Ga0154317_1001_pt1 | contig 15454 bp, 20 predicted proteins | sample RifGroA2_FD_105611 | JGI IMG/M metagenome (GOLD analysis project Ga0154317, IMG submission 105611) | Candidatus Rokubacteria bacterium GWA2_70_23 | reverse complement strand
AGATCGGCGGCGAGTGGACGAGCCGCAACGGCTCGGGCGAGACGCTGACCGTCGTGACGCCGTTCCATCGCCTCGCATTGGCGGCGCGCAATGCCGCCTTCAAGAAGGCGCCGCTCAAGCCGAGGGAGATCCGCGCGGTCCTCAAGGAAACCACGGGGAAGCTCACCGTGTGGGTCACGCTGCGCGGAGTCACGGCTGATTTCGCGCGCTTCTTCGAACCGGCGCTGCGCGACGGCAAGGCCGAGATCAAGCCGAGCTTCGTGCAGAACGAGCGGACGGCCCTGCGCGGGGAGGACGGGCGGTACGCCGCCCGCTGTCTCTACGTGTTCGACGCCGAGAGGCTGAACCCGAAGGGGCGGTTCACGCTGATCGTGCGTGATCCGGATGAGAAAGAGGTCTCGAAGTTCACGCTGGATCTCTCAGCCATGCGGTAAGGACCAGAACAGGAGAGCACACATGAAGGCGATTCGCATCCACACGCCCGGCGGGCCCGAGGTGATGAAGCTCGAGGATGTCCCGGAGCCCACCCCGGGCGCAGGGCAGGCGGTTGTCACGCTCGAGGCGGCCGGGCTCAACTACATCGACGTCTATTTCCGCACCGGCGCCTCCAAGGCCCCCCTGCCGCTCACTCCCGGTTTCGAGGGCGCCGGCACCGTCACCGGGGTGGGGCCCGGCGTCACCGACGTCAAGGTCGGCGATCGGGTGGCCTACACGGGGATCCTGGGCTCCTACGCCCAGATGAACGTCTGCCCCGCCGATCGCCTCGTGAAGCTCCCCGACGGGCTGTCCTTCCGCGATGGCGCCGCCGCGATGCTCCAGGGGATGACGGCCCACTACCTCGTGGGCTCCACCTATCCCGTCAAGAAGGGCGAGACCTGCCTCGTGCACGCGACGGCGGGCGGCATGGGGCTCCTCCTCTGCCAGATGGCCAAGATGCGCGGCGCGACCGTGATCGGGACGGTGTCCACGGAGGAGAAGGCCGCGCTGGCGCGGGCGGCGGGGGCGGACCACGTCATCCTCTACACCTCGCAGGACTTCGTGGCCGAGGTGAAGCGCATCACCGGCGGCCGCGGCGTGGACGTGGTCTACGACGGCGTGGGGGCCACGACCTTCAGCGGGAGCCTGGACTGCTTGAGACCCCGCGGCATGATGGCGCTGTTCGGGGCGGCGAGCGGACCCGTGCCGCCGCTCGATCTCCAGCTCCTCAATGTCAAAGGATCGCTCTTCGTGACGCGCCCGAGCCTCAACCATCACATCGCCGCGCGCGGGGAATTGCTTCAGCGCGCTGGGGATGTGCTCGGCTGGATCCGCGACGGCAAGATCACGCTGCGCGTGGAGATCACGTTCCCGCTGGCGCAGGCCGCCGACGCGCATCGCGCCCTCGAGGGCCGCAAGACCACAGGAAAGGTCCTGCTGCTGCCATGACGGCCACGCGCGTCGAGGGCTCGACCGTCGGGCGCGAAGGCGCCCCGACGGCGAACCCCACGGTCCTGCTGATCCCGTGACCGTGGAGCGGGGCGAGACATGAACATCGCGCGGACTCTCGAGCGGTCGGCATTCTACCATCCCGAGCGGACGGCGCTCATCTTCAAGGACCAGCGCTGGACCTACCGGCAGCTCGATCGCGCCGCCTCCTCGCTGGCCTCGGGGCTCGCCGGCCTCGGCCTCACGCCGGGGGAGCGCATCGGGCTCCACCTGCCCAACTGGCCCGAATTCGTGCTGACCTACTTCGCCGCCAGCAAGATCGGCCTCGTCCCCATCTCGCTGAACGTGGTCTACAGGCCGGACGAGCTCGGCTACATCATCAATGACGGGGAGGCCGCCGCGGTGGTGACGGCCGAGCCCGTGGCCGCCAACCTCCCGCCGCGGCGCGACCTGCCGTCGGTGCGGTCCATGATCCGGGTGGGCGGGGCGGGGAGCGACGTGGACTTCCGCGCGCTCTCGGGCGACCCGGGGCTCCGCGCGATCGAGCTCGACCGGAGCGAGACGGCCGCCATCCTCTACACCTCGGCCACCACCGGGCGTCCCAAGGGCGTCATGCTCACCCACGAGAACGTGGTGTCCAACACCTCCGCCACGACCCACCACCTTCGCATGACGCCCGACGACCGGGGGCTCTGCGCGCTGCCGCTGTTCCACTGCTTCGGCCAGAACTTCATCATGAACGCGCTCCTGAATTGCGGTGGCACGCTCGTGCTCCAGGAGCGCTTCGTGCTGGACGACTTCACCGCCGCCATCGGGGCCCACGGGGTGACGCTGCTGTACGCCGTCCCCACCATGTACATTCTGATGCTCTCCGCGGACATGCGCCGGTGGGACCTCTCCTCGCTCCGGCTCTGCTTCTCGGCGGCGGCGAGCCTGCCTGCCGAGCCGGAGCGGCAGTGGAAGCAGCGCACGGGGCACGACATCCACCAGGGCTACGGTCTCACCGAGTGCTCCCCTTTCGCCTCCTACAACCACGACACGGCCTTCCGCCCCGGCTCCATCGGCACGCCCATCGAGAACGTGGAGATGAAGGTGGTGGATCCCGCCACCGGGCAGGAGGTCGCCGACGGCCAGCTGGGCGAGATCCTCATCAAGGGCCCCAACGTGATGAAGGGCTACTTCCGGAACCCGGAGGCGACGGCCCAGGCGGTGCGGGGCGGGTGGCTCCACTCCGGCGATATCGGCTCTCGCGATGCGGACGGCTACTTCTATGTCGTGGACCGCGTCAAGGACATGATCAACATCTCCGGCTTCAAGGTCTTTCCCCGAGAGGTCGAGGAGGTGCTGTTCCTCCATCCGTCGGTGAAGGAGGTCGCCGTGCTGGGCATGCCCGATCCGGTGCGCGGCGAGGCCGTGAAGGCCTTCGTGGTTCTCAAGGAGGGCGCGACGGCCGATGCCGAGGCGCTCCGCGCCCTCTGCCGCGACAAGGTCGCCTCGTACAAGGTGCCCGAGGCCATCGAGTTCATCCCCGCCCTTCCCAAGAGTCCCACGGGGAAGATCCTGAAGAAGGATATGCGGAACCCGCAGTGAGGCTCAGGTGGATCCTCGCCGCGGCCGGCGTCCTGCTGCTGCTCGCCATCGGGGCGCTGGCCGCGCTGCCGTGGCTCGTCGACATCCCGAAGGTGCAGGCCTACATCTCGCAGCAGGCGAGCCAGGCGCTCGGCCGGCCCGTCACGTTCGCCTCGCTGTCCATCGCGCTCCTGCCGCGCCCGGTCGTCAGGCTGCGCGGCCTCTCGGTGGCGGACGACCCGCGCTTCGGCACGGCCCCCTTCCTCACCGTGGAAGAAGGGCGAGTCGGGTTGCGGCTGAGGCCGCTGCTGTCCGGCCGCGTGGAGCTCACTGATCTCACGCTTGACCGCCTGCGGATCGAGGTGGTGGAGGAGGGCGGGCGACTCAACGTCGCGACCCTCGGCGCGCAGACTTCGCCCGCACGCGGCACGCCGCGCGCTGGCGGGGGCGCCCCGGGGGGCGCTTCGGCGGCCGCAGGGCTCGTCTCCCAGATACGGATCACGGACGGGGCGCTCCACTACCAAAAGCGCGGCGTCAAGGGCGGCGACTGGCGCCTGGAGGACATGACCTTCACCCTCCACGCGAATGGGCGCGGTGATGGGCTTCTGTTCAAAGGCCAGGCCGTCGCCCAGCCGGGCGGCGTCCGGCTGGGGATCACCGAGGCGACGCTCTCACTTGGTGGGGGCCGCGCCTTCACGGAGGCCCCGCTCCGCGCGCTGCTCGACATCGAGGCCAAGGACGTGGCGGCGCTCGGCGGCGCGTTCCTGGCCTCTCCATCGCTCGCCGGGCCCGTCAAGGGACGGCTCGAGGTCAGCGGCACGGTCTCGCAGCTGGCCGCATCCGGCGAGCTGCGCCTGGAGCGCCTCATGGTCTCGGAGCAGCGCCCGCATTGCCCCGCGCCCACGCGCCGTCAGCTCGCGCTCCAGGATGTCCGCGTGCCGGTGGCGCTGACGCCCATCAGGCTCGATCTCCGGCCGCTCCAGGCGCAGGTGAACGGAGGGAGCGCGTCGGCCCACCTGACGGCGGACCTGCAGACGGCGCCCGTCATGGCGGTCAGGACGCTCACCCTCAAGGCCATCACCGTCAAGGGGATGCAGCTCTCGCCGCTCCTGGTGGACTACCTCTGCCAGGCCTATGCCGTCTCGGGCCCGCTGGATCTGACGGGCGAGGCGGTGCTGCGCCCCGCCGACCCGTGGCGGACGCTCAGCGGCGCCGGCACGTTGCAGATCGGGCGAGGGAAGGTGGTGGGCGCGGGAGCCATGCGGACGCTCCGGGACGTGGCGGAGCTGGCCGGCGCGCTGTCGCCGCTCCATCGCCGCGAGCGGGAGAGCCGGCCCGGTGTCTCGCCGCTCGACTTCGACGCCATCACGGCGACCTACCGGATCGCTGGGGGCGTGGTGAGCACCGAGGATCTGCTCTACCGGAGCGGCACGATGACGCTGGCGGGCGCCGGCACCTACGGTCTCGCCGACGGCACGGTGGACATGGCCGTGACGCTCACCCAGGGGCGCACTCAGGTCAAGGCGCAGGTCACCGGCTCGAGTGGAGGCGCGCTCCGCGTGGTCCCCACCGACATCAAGTACCGGGAGCGGGGCGGGATCAAGAAGCTGCTGGAGCGGCTGTTGCGCTGACGCGGGCGCCGCCGAGCTTGCCCGCCCCCACGAGGCCCACGAAGAAGGCGTAGAGCTGATTGTACTCGTCGTAGCGCACCTGGCCCAGCCGTGCCACGGTGTCCTCGCGCAGGCTGCGGTACATCTCGAGCCGGCGCCGCAGGATCTGGATCCACTCCCCCGAGAGGTCCTCGGCCTCGATGGCCGTGAAGCCGGCCCGCCCCAGCAGCGCGCGGTAGCCCGGAACCGTCTCGATGGCGACGGCGGCCATCCACTCCTCGAGCCGGCGCCGCTCTCCGTCCTCGAGCCTCGGCGCGGCGATCCAGTCGCTGAAGGCGATGCGCCCGCCGGGGCGGAGCACGCGGGCGCACTCCCTGAGCACGCGGCCCTTGTCCGGGACGTGCAGCAGTCCCTCCTGGCTGATCGCGGCATCGAAGGCGCCCCGGCGGAACGGGAGCTGCTGCGCGTCGCCGCGGATGCTCCGGACCAGTCGGTGGAGCCGCACGAGCCTCGACAGCTCGGCCCCGCCCAGGCAGCGGCCTGCGTTCAGGTCCAGCGCCGTGACGCGCGCCCCGAAGCGGTGGGCCAGGAAGCGCGCCGGGCCTGCGAGGCCCGCGCAGACGTCCAGCACCCGCGTGCCGGGCCCGATGGCGGCGCGCCGCGCCAGGGTCTCGACGGCCTCGAGCCCGCCGTAGTGGTCCTGGTCCCAGTCGTAGAGGTCCTCGGGGACGAGGGATCGAGTGTCCTTGCCCTGGCGCCGGAGCGCGTCCAGCACCTGCGGGAGGCTGATGGGATGCCGGTCATAGAAGTCGATCACGCCGGGGAGGGCCGGGGACATGGACAGCATCTTAGACCGACCCGCGCGCGAGGGAGAAGCCTTGAAGTGCCTGCACCCGTATGGTACAAGAAGGCGTTTTGACGCTGCCTCACCCCAGCCAAAGGAGTGTCAGGGACGCCATGACGAACGCCGCACGAGCTCCGCAGAAGGGTGGTCTCGAGGACATCGTCGTGTCCACGTCCGAGATCTGCTTCATCGACGGACAGCAGGGCCGGCTCGTGTACCGCGGCTTCGACGTGGACGATCAGCGGTAGCGCTTCGGCTCCTCACCCCGCCCTCTCCCCCGAGGTGAGAGGGCGGGGCGTGAGGGGGAATCGCCTCACGCCGTGCCCATGACCGTCAGCCTGGTCCTCGCCGTCTACAATCAGCTGCCGCTGACGCGCGCCTGCCTCGAGAGCCTCAGGACGACCACCGGGCCCTTCGATCTCTGCGTGGTGGACAACGGCTCCACCGACGGCACCGAGGCGTACTTCACGGAGCGGCCGCTCGGCCCTCCGCTGCGGTATCAGCGGAACGCCGAGAACGTCGGGCTGATCCGGGCCCTCAATCAGGGGGCGCGGCTGTCGCAGTCGGAGTACCTCTGCCTGCTCCACAACGACACCGAGATGCGTGACCCGCAGTGGCTGGCGCGCCTCCGGGCCGCCGTCGAGGGCGCGCCGGGGGCCGGCCTGGCCGGGCTCCACGGCGCGCGCCGGCTGAGGCGGGACGGCCGCTACGTGGGCCGCACCATCGTCTCGAGCCTCGAGGGGCGCGGCAATCTCCGCGCGCCGGTCACCGAGGTCGCTGCCGTGGACGGCGTGTGCCTGTTCCTCCGGCGCGCGCTGCTCGAATCGGTCGGCGGGTTTGACGAGGGCTACGGTTTCTTCCATGGCTACGATCGCGACCTGTCCTTCGCGGTGCGCGAGGCCGGGCACCGCTGCGTCGTGGTGCAGGCGCCGTTCCTCCACCACGGGGGCGGGACCCGGACAGGCGCCGAGGCGCCGCGCCCGCCCGAGCGGGACCTGACCGAGCGGCGCGAGGCCCTGGCGCGCTTCGCGCAGAAGTGGCACCATCGTCTCCCGAGCGACGTCCGCCGCCTCCCGGAGCGTGTCCGCGACTTTCTCTCGCCGAGCCGAGCGAGGGGATGATCGCGTCCGTGGAGCCGCAGAACTTCTTTCGCACCTACACGGGGGTCCTGGTCGTCTCTCCCGAGACCGGTCCCGCCACGAGGGAGAGTCGCCAGCCATGATTCCGTTCGTCAAGGGGCACGGCCTCGGCAACGACTACATCGTCATCGACGCCGAGGACCTGCCGGCGCCGCTCACGCCCCGGCAGGTGCAGCGGATCTGCGACCGGAACTGGGGCGTGGGGTCCGACGGGATCCTCCTGCTCGTGCCCGCGTGGACGGGGGCCGACTTCGGGCTCCGGATCTTTAATCCCGACGGCAGCGAGGCCGAGAAGTCGGGCAACGGGCTTCGCATCTTCGCCAAGTACCTGCACGACCACGGCCGCGCGAGCTGTCCGGCGTTCACGGTGGACACCAAGGGGGGGCGCGTCGTCTGCCAGTGCCACGTGGCGGGCGGCCGCGTGGGCGAGGTGACGGTGGAGATGGGGCGGTGCACGTTCGTGGCGCCCGAGATCCCCATGACCGGCCCCGCGCGTGAGGTGGTGCGGGAGCCGCTCCAGGTGGGCGGGCGGACGCTCAGCGTCACGGTCGTCTCGGTGGGCAACCCGCATTGCGTGGTGTTCGCGGACCGGCTGGACGAGGCGGAGACGCGCCGGCTCGGCCCGCTCATCGAGAACCACCCCGCGTTCCCGAACCGGACGAACGTGCAATTCGCCCGCGTGGCCTCCCGCTCCGAGGTGGACATCCTGATCTGGGAGCGCGGCGCCGGCTACACCCTGGCGTCGGGCTCCTCGTCGAGCGCGGTGGCCTGCGCGGCCGTGAAGACCGGCCTCTGCGACCACGGGCTCGTGACGGTGCGGATGCCCGGCGGCACGCTGTCGGTGGACGTCCGGCCCGACTGGTCCATCCTCCTGCAGGGGCCGGTGGCAGAGGTCTACGCGGGGACCTTCTCCCGCGACTTCATGGACGCGCTGCGGCGCGCGGGCTAGCAGCCCGAGCGCTCCGCCAGATCGAGCGCGGCGCGGGCGAGGGCCTCCACGCGGGGGGCCATGAGCCCGAAGCGCTCGTCGCGCGTCTGGCCGCGCTTCCAGCGGATGTAGATCTGCTGGACGACCACCGCGGTCTTGTAGCGCGCGAAGACCTCGTAGTAGGCGATCCGCGACACGTCTCGGCCGGTGCGGGCCGCGTAGCGCTCGACGATCTGGTCGCGCGTGTAGAAGCCCGGCAGCTCCGAGACCTGGAGCGGCTGGCCGCCGCGCGCGTACGGGTCGCTCTCGGAGGTCCAGTAGGCCAGAAGCGTGCCGAGATCGGCCAGCGGATCGCCGGTCGTGCACAGCTCCCAGTCGAGCACGGTCTCGACGCGCGCGGGGTCGCGGGCATCGAACATCACGTTGTCGAGCTTGAGATCGCTGTGGACGAGCGTCGCGTCCCGCAGTGGGGGGACGCGCTCGCCCAGCCAGGCGGCCAGCGCCGCGATGGCGGGGACCTCGCGGTCGCGCGCGCGCTCCCAGCGCTCGGCCCACCCCGTCACCTGGCGCTGCATGAACCCCTCCGGGCGGCCGAGGTCTCCGAGCCCGACGCTCCGGAAGGCCACGGCGTGGAGGGCGACCATCACGTCCACCAGGGCCTCGCTCAGCGTGCGGCGCACGGCCACGTCCTCTGCCCACGCGGGTGGCAGCTCGTGCCGGATCACCACGCCCCGGCGCCGCTCCATCACGTAGAAGGGCGCGCCGATCACGCCGGCGTCCTCGCACAGCAGGAAGGGGCGGGGGGCCGGAGGGAAGACGGGCCAGAGGGCGTCGAGCACGCAGTGCTCGCGCGTCATGTCATGGGCCTTCGGGACCAGCGGGCCGAGCGGAGGGCGCCGCATCACGTACTCGTCGCCGCCGTAGCGCAGGAGATAGGTCAGATTCGAGTGGCCGGCGGGGAACTGGGCGATCTCGAGCGGGCCCTCGGCGCGGGGCAGCCGGGGACGCACGTACGCATCGAGGGCGGCCACGTCGAACCCCTCGTCGGGCCTGACGGGTGCCGTGTCCGGCGGCATGCCCGCGACGGTGTCGCGCCCGTCGGTCACGGATGCGCGAGGTCGGGAGCCGCCGGGCGCCCCAGGTCGGCCAGCGCCTCCGAGAGCACCCTCCCGACGGCGCCACCCGCCAGGGCCGCGAGCGCCGTCAGCAAGGCCACCGTGTAGAAGAGCAACCCCCAGCCGGTGAGGAGCTTGGAGCCGAGGAGGCCCCAGAGCACCGCGGGCGGGAGCGTGAGCGGCTCGACGCGCGTGATGGCCATGGCGCGGGCTACTTCTCGGGCGGGGCGGCCGGGGCGTCCTTCTGCGATGCATCTGCCGCCGGCGCGGCGACGGCGAGCACCTTGACGTCGAAGAAAAGCGTCTTGCCGGCGAGCGGGTGGTTGAGGTCGAGGAGGACCGTCTTCTCCCGGATCTCCTTGATGACCACCGCCCGGCCCTGTCCTTGGGGGTTCCGGGCGAGCAGCCTCGCGCCCACCACCAGCGCGTTCTCGGGGATCGCGGTCCTGGGTACCTCGACCTGTGCCGTGGGGTTCGCCGCGCCGTAGGCGTCCTCGGGCTTCACCACGACCTGTTTCTCGTCGCCCGCGTGCAGCCCGACGAGCTCCCGCTCGAGCCCCGGGATGATCTGCTGGGCGCCGTGGGTGTAGCGCAGCGGATCCTGGCCCTTGTTCGAGTCGAGCACGGCGCCGGCCTCGTCCTTGAGCGTGTACTCGAGCTGGACGTTCGAGCCCGTCTCGATGGGAGGTCCCCCCGCGGCCGGCGCGGGGGCCGCCGCCGGGGCTGGCTGCTCGGGCTGGGCGGGCTTGTCCTGCGCGGCGCCGAGAACGGGAGCGAGAAGCAGCAGGCCCGCGAGGGCCAGGCGGAGTGTGCGTGTCACGAAACCTGAGTCTACACTGCGCCCCCGGTGCGCGCAATTTTCAGCCGGGGGCCCCTTATGGCCCGGGCCTCACTTTCCTGACGTGCACCCCCGTCCAGAGCGCGGGTCTCACCGCCGATGCGCCCGCGTCCAGGCCAGGAGCTTCTTGAAGGGCAGCGCGTTGACGACTTGCGCGGGAGTGATCCAGGCCCGGCGCGCCGTGGCGATGCCGAGCGCCATGCCGTCGAGCTGGGGCAGGTCGTGGGTGTCCGTGCTGATGGCGATCCGGACGCCCATCTCTGCCGCGCGCCGGGCGTGGTATCCTGGCGCAGCGCAGTCCGCATCACCACGTCGCCTCACAGGAGTGTGCGATGACCGAGGACAGCACGCGCCACCTGCTCAAGGCATTCGGGATCGCCGTGACCAACCTGGAGGACGCCGTCGCGGCCGGCAGCGCCGACGGGGCCAAGAAGGCGGAGATCGAGCTGCGCGCCCGGATGCGGGACATCATCGCGCTGGTCGAGCGCCTGTCGGAGCGCGCCGCGAAGCTCTCGTGACGCCGAGCGCCCTCATCGACGCCTCCGGCGCCGCGCTGACCCTCGCCGAGCCGCCCCGCCGCATCGTCTCCCTCGTCCCCAGCATCACCGAGATCCTCTTCGTGCTGGGCCTCGGCCCCGCCGTGGTCGGCTGCACCATCTACTGCACCGAGCCCCCGGCGGGGGTGATGACCACGACGCGCGTCGGGGGCACGAAGACCCCCCGGCTCGACCTGATCCGCGCGCTCCGCCCCGATCTCGTGCTGGCCAACATCGAGGAGAACCACCGCGAGCACATCGAGACGCTCCGCGGCTGGGGCATTGCCGCGCACGTGAGCTACCCGCGGACCGTCGCCGAAGGGATCCGGCTGGTCAGCGAGCTGGGGCAGGTGACGGGCGCCACGGCGCGGGGCGCCGCGCTGGCGGAGGACCTCGAGCGGCGCCTGGCCGAGGTGACGGCGCGCGCGCGGGCCCGGGCGCGCCCCACGCGCGTGTTCTACCCCATCTGGCGCCACCCGTACATGACGATCAGCCGGGATACCTACGTCCACGACGTGCTGGCGGTGTGCGGCGGGGACAATGTCTTCTCGGATCGCGACAGGCGCTATCCGGAGGTGTCACTGGACGAGGTGGCCGCGGCGCGGCCCGAGGTGATCCTGCTGCCGGACGAGCCGTACCGCTTCCGAGAGGCCCACGTCGTGGACTTCACGCCGTATCAGGAGATGCCGGCCGTTCGCGATCGACGCACCCACCTGGTGGACGGGCGGCTCTGCTCCTGGTTCGGCCCGCGCATGGCCGAGGCCTTCACGATCCTGCCCGCCCTGCTCCACCCGTAACCCGATCGGGCGCGGGGCTACTCCACCTCGAGGATCACCTCGATCTCGACGGGGATCCCCATGGGTAGCTCGGCCATTCCCACCGCCGAGCGTGCGTGACGGCCGTTCTCGCCGAACACCTCGACCATCAGGTCCGAGAAGCCGTTGATCACCTTGGGCTGGTCGCCGAAGCCGTCGGCAGAGTTGACCATACCCAGGACCTTGACGATGCGCTTCACCTTGTCCAGGCTGCCGAGGATGACGCGCGCCGAGCCGAGCAGGTTGATCCCGACCTCCCGCGCGATCTTGTAGGCTTCTTCGGTGGAGAGGTCTCGACCGACCTTCCCCCGCGCCGTCGGCTGGCCGTCCACCCGAACGGGCCCGTGCCCTGACAGGTAGAGCAAGTTGCCGACGCGGACGCCGGGGATGTAGTTGCCCACGGGCTTCGCGGGCTGAGGCAAACTGATGCCGAGATCCTTGATCCTGGCTTCTGCGCCCATCGAGGGCCTCCTTGGTGGTAAAAGGTAAGTCAGACGCTACCATGGGTATCTGGTCGAACAGAAAGGCTTTTGTTTGATCGAGGGCGGCAGGACCGGACGGCCATTGCTACCTCGGGAGGGCCATCTCCTCACTGCCGACGCCCACGAAGAAGAACGCCGGGCCGTCGGAGTCGGAGCGCCAGACGATGGCCTCGACCTCCAGCGGCCGGCCATGAGGGGGACGGAAGCGGAGCGTCGCGGGAGCACCGACCTGGAGTTGTGCCTCGAGGTGTACCTTGGCCCCGACGGGGCTGAGATTGACCGTCTGCCGCTCGAAAGCCTGGCCGCCCGTTTCCACCGTGACCGGCCAGGAGACCTTGGACCTGGGATGCCTGCGGAGATCAGCTTGGTCGTCACTCATGGGAGCCCTCTCCCCTGTCCCTCGCTCAGGGCACCGGGAACGCGGTTCCCCAGTAACGTGTCAAGAAGCTGCGGACTTGTCAAGAATTGCGGCACCCTGCTTGGACAGGACGGCGTAATCTGTGACAGAATGCCGGCAGTGAGATCGGAGCCCCGCCCATGACCCAGCCGGCCATTCCCTTTCCCTCAGCGACCCTCGTGCTCCTGCGCGATCGGCCTGCGGGGGGCGTCGAGACGCTCCTCATCAAGCGCCACGCGAAGAGCAAGTTCGCGGGGGGCGACTACGTCTTCGCCGGAGGCAAGGTCGAGACCGACGACGTGCCGGATGACGCCGAGGCCTTCTGCGCGGGGCTCACGGCCGCGGAGGCCGCCGGGCGACTGGGAGGCGGCATCGGGCCGCGCGAGGCTCTCGGCTTCTGGGTCGGCGCCATCCGCGAGGCCTTCGAGGAAGTCGGCGTGCTGCTGGCCTACACGGCCTCGGGCGATCTCGTTCACTGGGGATCCGAGGATCGCGAGCGCTACGCCGCCCATCGAGCCGCCTGCCACGAAGCCAACCCGGCCTTCTTCGCCATGCTGCGGGCCGAGAGGCTCACGCTCGCGATGGATCGGATCGGCTACTTCGCCCACTGGATCACGCCCGAGGAGAGCCCGATCCGCTTCAACACGCGCTTCTTCGCCGCCGTGATGCCGCCGCGCCAGGCCGCCGAGGCCGACGGCCGGGAGATCGTGGCGGTGAAGTGGCTGACGGCGGAGGAGGCCTTCGGCGCGTTCACGCGCGGGGAGATCTCGCTCCGGGTCCCGACCATCAAGAACCTGGAGCTGCTGCGCGGGGCGTCCACGGCCGCGGCGCTCGTCGCGTCGCTCGGCACGCGTGAGGTCACGCCCATCCGCCCGCGCGTCTTCATGGTCGACGGAAAGCCCACGCCGGTCCTGCCCGGCGACCCTCGCTGGTACTGATCCCGGCAGCCTGCTGAAAAACTCACAGGCTGCTCAAAAAGGTCCAGATGCGAGGCGGCGCCCGACGGCCGCACGCGAGGCGTACTCCGCTTGGCGAGCCGAGCCGGAGGCGAGGTGAGCGGATCCGGAGATCCGGGCGAGCGTGAGCGAGCCACGTTGAGCGTGCGGCCGAGGGCGCCGTACCTCCGCAGGTGGGCCTTTTTCAGCAGCCTGCTACGAGGCGCCGAGCCCGGGCTCGGGCGCGTTCACCAGCGCCGCCATGTTGCCGTAGGGGTGCGTGTTGTCCAGCATGAGCTGATGGCAGCCCGGGATGTCGTCGAAGCCGTAGGTCCGCGAGAGACACGGATCCACCTTGCCCTCGGCGACGAGGCGGGTGACGGCGGCGGCCTGCGCGTCGTTGGAGAGGTGGCTGCCCTGGAAGCGCTTCTGGCGCATCCAGTGGTAGCGGAGGTCCATGGTCACGTTGTAGCCCGTGGTGCCCGCGCAGATGACGATCAAGCCCCCCGTGGCGCAGACGAAGCCGGAGGTCGGCAACGTCGCCTCGCCCGGGTGCTCGAAGACGATGCGCGGGCTGACGCGCTCGCCCACGGCGTCCCAGATCGCCTTGCCGAACGCGCGCGCTCCTTTCACCCACTCGCCGTAGGCCTTGGCATCGTTGGTGTCCGGCATCCGCCCCCAGTGCGTGAAGCCGTTGCGGTTGATGACGCCGACGGCCCCGTGGTCCCGGCAGAACTTCCGCTTGGCCTCGTCGGAGACGACCGCCACCGCCCGGCCGCCCTGCGCCCGCGTGATCTCGAGCGCCATGCTGCCGAGGCCGCCGGCGGCCCCCCACACGAGGACGACATCGCCCGGCTCGATGATGTTGGGCGCCCAGCCCATGAGCATGCGGTAGGCCGTGGAGGCGCAGAGGAGGAAGCAGCCCGCCTCCTCCCAGGTGAGGCGCCGGGGCTTGGGGATCACCTGATGGGCCTGGGCGCGGGCGAACTGGCAGTAGCTGCCGTAGTTCGTCTGGTAGCCCCAGATGCGCGTGCTCTCCGCGAGCATGGGGTCACGCCCGGAGAGGACCCACGCGTCGTCCGGGCGCCACCACCCGCTGTGGACGACGACCTCGTCGCCGGCCTTGACGGTCGTCACGTCCGTGCCCGTGGCCCAGACGATGCCGGAGCAGTCGCTGCCGCCGGCGTGGAAGTCCTCGGGCTCGCCCATCTTCTGCCGCTCGCCGATGACGTCCACCGGCGCGCCGAGCGCCGCCCACACGTTGTTGTAGTTGATGCCCGAGGCCATCACGTAGATGAGCACCTCGTCGGGGCTGATGGCGGGCGTCGGGATCACCTCCCGCTGCCAGGCGTCCTTCGGCTGGCCGAAACGGCTCTGCCGGACGACGTAGGCGTGCATCTGCTTCGGAACTTCCCCGAGCGGGGGTCGTGCGCCGAGGTCGTAGAGGTCGGGCATGTCTGTCTCCGCTGCGCCCGCTGCAGGGCAGCGAGCGGTGAGGGGTCAGCCGTTGAACGCCTTGATCAGGGCGGGGAGGCGCGGATCGTCCTGGTTCGGCTGGTAGGGCTGGTACAGCGACACCCGGTCGAGGAGTCCCGCGTAGCGCTCCTTGAGCCTGGCGGCCAGCTTGTCGTAGGTGGCGGTCAGCGCGTAGGTGTCGAGCATCTCGTCGGTGATGAGGCTGGCCATGCCCGCCCAATCCTGCTCGACGGACTTCCGGTGGAGCTTCGCGGCCACATCCTCCCAGCCGTGGATGGCGAGCACGGGCCGGTAGGTGCGCGTGGAGGCGTAGAAGGCGATCTGCTGCCTCACCATCTGCGCCTGCTCGCTGCGCTCCTTCTCGGTGTCCCCCACCACGACGAACGTGCTCGTCACAAAGGTGAAGTCCTTCCGTGTCCGCCCGGAGCGGCGCAGCCCCTCCTCCGCGGCCGGATGGACGACCTCGCGCAGGTACTTGGGGCTGTTGAATGGGTGCACGTGCATCCCCTCGCAGAACTCCCCGGCGACGCCGGCCATGTACGGGTTCACGGCGGCGACGTAGATCGGGATCTTCGGATGCTCGATGGGGCCCGGGTCGAAGAAGGGGGTCATGATGTCGAAGGTGTAGAACTCCCCCTTGAAGTTGAGCGCCGCGCCGGTCTGCCAGCAGCTCCAGATGGCCCGGAGCGCCCGGACGGCCTCGGCCATCTTGGGCCCGGGAGATTCCCACTTCACGGAGAAACGGCGCTCGTTGTGGCCCTTGACCTGGGTGCCGAGGCCGAGGATGAACCGCCCCCGCGAGGCCTTCTGGAGATCCCAGGCGATGTGGGCCGTGATCATGGGGCTCCGCGAGAACACCGTGGCGATGTTGGTGCCGAGCTTGACGCGCGAGGTGGTCGTGGCGGCCACGGCCAGCGGCAGGTAGGGGTCGTGCTGGGTCTCCGCGCACCAGAGGCAATCGTAGCCCATGGCCTCCACCTTCCGCGCGTAGTCCGAGATCGTCTTCAGATCGTGGATGAGCATGCCGACGTCGAGTTTCACGGTGGGTCTCCTTGTCTACCGCATGGGGGAGCCGGGTGCGCCCCCCGAGCATAACCGAGCCGCCCCGTCCGCTTCAATCCGCTTTCTGGCTCATCTGCTGCGCCAGGAACTGCATCATCGCGAGGCCACGGCCGCACGCTGGCTCGGGTTCGCTCCCTGCGATACAATCGCGTGCGCCGATGCGGAATGACATCAGGGAGGTTGGAGCCCTCGATGGCTGACGAGCCCGTTCCCCAGTCCACCGGAGAGGAGGCCCGGCACCGCCGCGGCCTCAAGTTCCGGGCGCGCGACGACCACGCGGTCG
>Ga0154317_1214_pt2 | contig 15491 bp, 12 predicted proteins | sample RifGroA2_FD_105611 | JGI IMG/M metagenome (GOLD analysis project Ga0154317, IMG submission 105611) | Candidatus Rokubacteria bacterium GWA2_70_23 | reverse complement strand
CGAGCCGGTGCATCGTGAGGCTGCCGTCCGCTTCGGGTACTCGCGCTGGCTGGGCGTACCGCTGAAGGCTGGGGAGCGGGTGCTGGGAGTCCTGAGCGTCAGACGGGCCGGGAACCGGCCCTTCACCGGGGAGGAACTCGAGATCGCCGTGGCCTTCGCCTCCCACGCCGCAGCGGCACTGGAGAACGCCCGGCTCTATCGTGAGGCCAAGGAGGCCTATGCAAGCCTCGTTGCGACCCAGGCCCAGCTCGGCCAGTCGCAGAAGATGGAGGCGGTGGGGCAGCTGGCGGGCGGCATCGCCCACGACTTCAACAATCTGCTCACCGTGGTGCTCGGCAGGAGCGAGCTCGCGCTGGCCCGGCTGCGGGACAACGACCCGTTGCGGCGGGACCTCGGCCTGATCCAGTCCACCTCCCAGCGGGCGGCCAATCTCGTGCGCCAGCTCCTGGCCTTCTCGCGCAAGCAGGTGCTCCGACCCGAGGTGCTGGACCTCGGCGCGGTGGTGGCGGGGCTCGAAGGGATGCTGCGCCGGCTCATCGGCGAGGACATCGACCTGGTCACCGCGGCCGGCGCCGACCTCGGCCGCGTCAAGGCCGACCCGAGCCAGATCGAGCAGGTGATCGTCAACCTCGTGGTCAACGCCCGCGACGCCATGCCCGGCGGAGGCCGGATCACGGTCGAGACCGCCAACGTCGACCTCGACGAGGCATTCGCCGCGACGCACGAGGGGCTGCGCCCGGGCGCCTCCGTGCGTCTCGCGGTGCAGGACACGGGGCATGGCATGGACGCCAAGACGCAGGCGCATATCTTCGAGCCGTTCTTCACCACCAAGGAGGTCGGCAAGGGGACAGGGCTCGGGCTCGCCACGGTGTACGGGATCGTGAAGCAGAGCGAGGGATACATCCTCGTGGAGAGCGTGCCCGGCCTGGGCACCACGTTCACGATCTACCTGCCGCGGGTCGAGGAGGACGCCGCTCCGGTTCCGGCGAGCCCCGCGCCCGCGGTCCTGCCGCGCGGGACGGAGACGATCCTGCTGGTGGAGGATGCCCCGGAGCTGCGCGCGCTGGCGCTGGACATCCTGCGGGGGAGCGGCTACACGGTCCTGGAGGCGCGGCAGGGGAACGAGGCGCTGCTCGTCCTCGAGCGGCACGCGGGCCCCATCCACCTGCTCGTGACCGACGTCGTGATGCCGCAGATGGGAGGGCGGGCGCTGGCGGAGCGGCTCGCCTCGCTGCGCCCCGAGATGAAGGTGCTGTACGTGTCGGGCTACAGTGAGGCGGCCATCGCGCAGCACGGTGTGCTCGATCCGGGCACGGCGTTCATGGCCAAACCCTTCACGGCCGACGAGTTGACCCGCAAGATCCGCGAGGTGCTCGACGCCCCTTGACGCGCTGTCCCATCCGAGAGATAAATATCCGGCTTCAGTGACGGAGACCCAAGCCCTGAGGAGATACCCATGAACCGGTTCCGCTCTCTGTCCAAGCGCGCCGTCCGGGCGCTGCTGCCGGCGCTGGGGGTCCTGGCCCTGGTTGCCGTCGTGGCGGCGCCGGTGGCGCTGGCCCAGACGCCCGCCCCCCAGCAGGCCGCGGCCGAGAAGGCCCCGGCCCCGCGTCAGGGCGGAGGCGAGGCGAGTCTCAAGATCCCCGATCTCGGGCAGGTCTCGTTCGTCGGCGTCAACGCCCGCACGCTCCTCATGTCGGGGCTCGGCGTCTGCGTGCTCGGGCTGATCTTCGGGCTCGTGTTCTACTCCCAGCTCAAGCACCTGCCCGTGCACGAGTCCATGCGGGAGATCTCGGAGCTGATCTACGAGACCTGCAAGACCTACCTCCTGACCCAGGGCCGGTTCATCCTGATTCTCGAGGCCTTCATCGGCGTCATCATGATCCTCTACTTCGGGGTGTTGCTGCGCTTCGAGGCGGTGAAGGTGGTCATCATCCTCTTCTTCAGCCTCGTCGGGATCGCGGGCAGCTACGGCGTCGCCTGGTTCGGCATCCGGATCAACACCTTCGCCAACTCCCGCACGGCCTTCGCGAGCCTCCAGGGCAAGCCCTACCCCGTCTACGCCATCCCGATCAAGGCCGGCATGAGCATCGGCATGCTCCTGATCAGCGTGGAGCTGTTCATGATGCTCTCCATCCTCCTCTTCGTCCCCGGCGACTACGCGGGGCCTTGCTTCATCGGCTTCGCCATCGGCGAGTCGCTGGCGGCCGCCGCGCTGCGCATCGCGGGCGGCATCTTCACGAAGATCGCCGACATCGGCTCGGACCTCATGAAGATCGTCTTCAACATCAAGGAGGACGACGCGCGGAACCCGGGCGTCATCGCCGACTGCACGGGGGACAATGCGGGCGACTCGGTGGGCCCGACCGCCGATGGCTTCGAGACCTACGGGGTCACGGGCGTCGCGCTCATCTCCTTCATCCTGCTGGCCGTCAAGGAGCCGACGGTGCAGGTGCAGCTGCTCATCTGGATCTTCATGATGCGCGTGCTGATGATCGTGGCCAGCGGCGCCTCCTACCTGATCAACGAGGCCTTCGCCCGCGCCCGGTACGCGGCGGCCGCCAAGATGAACTTCGAGGCGCCGCTCACGAGCCTCGTGTGGCTCACCTCGATCGTCTCCGTGGTCATGACCTACGCGGCCTCCTACGTGCTCGTCCGCGACCTGGGCGACGGTAGCCTCTGGTGGAAGCTCTCGACGGTCATCACCTGCGGCACGCTGGCCGGGGCCATCATTCCCGAGCTGGTCAAGGTCTTCACCTCCACGGAGTCCGGGCATGTGCGCGAGGTCGTCACCTCGGCGCGCGAGGGTGGGGCCTCGCTGGGCATCCTCTCGGGCCTCGTGGCGGGCAACTTCGGCGCCTACTGGCTCGGCATGACGGTGGTGGCCCTCATGGGCACCGCCTACCTGGTGAGCACCACGGGCCTGGGCGCCCTCATGGTCGCCCCCGCCGTGTTCGCGTTCGGGCTGGTGGCGTTCGGCTTCCTCGGCATGGGGCCGGTGACCATCGCGGTGGATTCCTACGGCCCCGTGACCGACAACGCCCAGTCCGTGTTCGAGCTGTCGGTGATCGAGACGATCCCGGGCGTCAAGCAGCAGCTCCGGAAGGAGTACGGCTTCGACGTGAACTTCGAGTCGGCCAAGCACATGCTCGAGGAGAACGACGGCGCGGGCAACACGTTCAAGGCCACGGCCAAGCCCGTGCTGATCGGCACGGCCGTGGTCGGCGCCACCACCATGATCTTCTCGATCATCGTGGTGCTCACCCACGGGCTGACCCAGAACCTCGACAAGCTGTCGCTGCTCCACCCGCCGTTCCTCCTGGGGCTCATCACCGGCGGCGCGGTCATCTACTGGTTCACGGGCGCCTCCATCCAGGCGGTGACCACCGGCGCCTACCGGGCCGTGGAGTTCATCAAGGCCAATATCAAGCTGGAGGGGGCCACCAAGGCCTCGGTGGCGGACAGCAAGAAGGTCGTCGCCATCTGCACCCAGTACGCGCAGAAGGGCATGTTCAACATCTTCCTGACCGTGTTCTTCTCCACCCTGGCCTTCGCGTTCCTCGAGCCGTACTTCTTCATCGGCTACCTGATGTCCATCGCGCTCTTCGGTCTCTACCAGGCCGTGTTCATGGCCAATGCGGGCGGGGCGTGGGACAACGCCAAGAAGATCGTGGAGGTGGATCTGAAGGAGAAGGGCAGCCCGCTCCACGCGGCCACCGTCGTCGGCGACACGGTGGGCGACCCGTTCAAGGACACCTCGTCGGTGGCCATGAACCCGGTCATCAAGTTCACCACGCTCTTCGGCCTCCTGGCCGTGGAGCTGGCGGTCACGCTCACTGCCGAGGGCGGTGCCGGGCTGAGCCGGACGCTGGCGGCTGCCTTCTTCGCGATCTCCCTGGTCTTCGTCTGGCGGTCGTTCTACGCGATGCGCATCCGCTCGGGCCAGGCCTAGCGGGCTGCTGTTCCGTGCTCGCGCTCGGCCACACCGCCGATGACTGCGCGGAAGCGCTCCTGCGCAACATCCTCTTCAACGGGCGCATCGCCTCGCTGCCCCCCGTGGCGGCCTCGCGCAAGGGGGGGCTGCGCCTCATTCGCCCGCTCGTTCTGGTGAGCGAGACGCTCACGGCCGAGTACGCGCGGGCCCACGGGCTTCAGGCCGTCACGTGTGTCTGCAGCGAGAAGACGAGCGTGCGCGGCGAGATCCGGGATTTCCTCGCGCGGCTCGGCACGCGGCATCCGGGCGTGCCGGAGTCCGTTCTCGCCGCGCTGGGCAACGTGAATCCCTACGCTCTCTTCGATCCGGCGCCGCTTGCCCGGGGCGCCGGGCTGAGGCACACTGACGACGCCGAGGCGCCCGTCAACGGCCGGTAGACACAAGGAGATCCGTCATGCCTGAAGCCGTCATCGTCTCGACTGCGCGGACCCCGATCGGCAGGGCCTATCGTGGCGCGTTCAACAACACCCACGGCGCGACGCTGGGCGGGCACGTCATCAGCCACGCCGTCAAGCGCGCCGGGCTCGAGCCGGGCGAGGTCGAGGACGTGATCCTCGGCTGCGCGCTGCCGGAGGGCGCCACGGGGCAGAACATCGCCCGCCAGGCCGCCCTCCGCGCCGGGCTGCCCGTGACGACGTCCGGCGCCACCGTCAACCGCTTCTGCTCCTCGGGCATGCAGGCCATCGCCATCGCCGCCCAGCGCATCCTCGTGGACCGGGTGCCCATCATGGTGGCCGGGGGGCTGGAGTCCGTCAGCCTGGTCCAGAACGAGCACTTCAACAACTACCGCATCCACGAGGCGTGGATGGACGAGCACAAGGCCGAGGTCTACATGCCGATGCTGGAGACCGCGGAGGTGGTGGCGAAGCGCTACGACGTCACGCGGGAGCAGCAGGACGAGTACGCGCTGGCGAGCCAGCAGCGGGTGGCGGCCGGGCAGCGCGCGGGCAAGTTCGACGCCGAGATCGTGCCGCTCACCACGCGGAAGCTCGTCCAGGACAAGGCCACGGGCGAGATGCGCGAGGAAGAGGTCACGCTCACGCAGGACGAGGGCAACCGTCCCGACACCACCGCCGAGGGCCTGGCGGCGCTCAAGCCGGTCACCGGGGAGAAGGGGCACATCACGGCGGGCAACGCGAGCCAGCTCTCCGACGGCGCCTCGGCCTGCGTGGTGATGGACGGCGCGCTGGCGCAGAAGCGCGGTCTGCATCCCCTCGGGATCTATCGCGGGCTGGCGGTGGCCGCCTGCGAGCCCGACGAGATGGGCATCGGCCCGGTGTTCGCCGTGCCGCGGCTGCTCGAGCGCTTCGGCCTCAAGATGGACGACATCGGTCTCTGGGAGCTGAACGAGGCCTTCGCGGTGCAGGTGGTCTACTGCCGCGATACGCTCGGCATCCCCACGGACAGGCTCAACGTGGACGGCGGCGCCATCGCCATCGGCCATCCGTACGGGATGTCCGGCTCCCGCATGGTCGGCCACGCGCTGATCGAGGGCAAGCGCCGCGGCGTCAAGTACGTGGTCTGCACCATGTGCATTGGCGGCGGCATGGGCGCCGCGGGGCTCTTCGAGGTCGCCTGAACGTGGATGATCTCACGGTGCGGTTTGGCCTCTTCGCCCCTCCGGGGCTCATCGGGGTCGCCTGAACGTGGATGATCTCACGGTGCGGTTTGGCCTCTTCGCCCCTCCGGGGCTCATCGGGGTCGCCTGAGGCGCGACGGGGCCTCGGTGGTCCATCTCCGACGCCCCGCCGGCTAGCGATGCCGTCGCTTTCCCCCGAGGCTCTCGCGGCGCTGATGGCGGGCGGCGCGCCCCACGCCCTGCTCGACGTGCGCGAGGCCGGCGCCTACGAGCGAGGCCACATCTTCAGGGCCACGTCCCTGCCGCGTCGACTCCTCGAGATCCGCCTGCCTGTGCTCGTCAGCGCCCACCGGACCCCGCTCGTCCTCTGCGACGGCGACGGGCGGCTCGCCGAGCTCTGCCGGCCGGCGCTCGCCGAGATGGGCTACACGGACGTACGCGTCCTGGCCGGCGGGCTCGCTGCCTGGCGGGCCGCGGGACGGCCAACGGTCGAGGGCCTGAACGTGCCGAGCAAGGTGTTCGGCGAGCACGTGCTCCACGAGCGCCGCACGACGCAGATCGCGCCGCGGGAGCTTCAGGCCCGCATCGCGGAAGGCGCCGACCTCGTGATCGTGGATGCTCGGACGCCGCAGGAGTATGCGCGCGGCTGTGTCCCGGGCGCGATCTCCGTCCCCGGCGGGGAGCTGGCGCTCAGGATCGGCGAGCTGGTCCAGCGGCCGGAGACGACCATCGTGGTGCACTGCGGGGGGCGCACGCGCTCCTATATCGGCACCGAGTCGATCCGGCGGCTGGGCCTTCCGAACCCGGTGGTGGCTCTCGAGAACGGCACCATGGGCTGGGAGCTCGCAGGCCTTGCCCTCGAGCGAGGAGCGAGCCGCCGGGCGCCGGCAGTCTCGGCGGAGGGCCGTGACGCGGCGACCCGCATGGGCGAGCGCGTGGCGGCGGAGGACGGCGTCACCATGCTCTCTGCCGAGGCCCTGGAGGCGCTCTGGGCGCGTCGCGATCGGGTCAACGTCTGCCTGCTCGACGTTCGCACCGCCGAGGAGTACGCCGAGGGGCACTTGCCCGGGGCGGTCTGGGCGCCCGGCGGCCAGGTGGTCCAGGCCGCCGACGAGTACGTCGCGGTGCACGCGGCGTCCATCGTCCTCGTCTGCGACGGGCTCGTGCGCTCCGTGATGACGGCAGCATGGCTCACGCGGATGGGGTTTCCGAGCGTCGCCGCCCTGGCCGGCGGTGTGCCTGCCTGGGAGCGTGGCGGGGGAGCCGTCGAGCGGGGCCATCCGCGCCTTCTGCCGCTGGGCTACGACGCGCTGCGGGCGAGCGTCCCGGCGGTACCGCCGGGGGGCCTCGAGGATGGCGCCATCCTGAACGTGGATCCGAGCGACGTCTACGCTCGCGACCATGTCCCCGGGGCCGTGTGGGTGTGCCGGAGTCGGCTCGAGCTCGTGATTCCCCAGGTGATTCCTGACAGGCGCCGCGCGATCGTGGTGACATGCGCTGACGGGTTGCAGTCCACCCTGGCCGTGGCCACGCTTCTGCGCCTGGGCTACGCGGGCGCCCGCGTGCTGGCGGGCGGCACCCGCGCGTGGCTCGGGGCCGGGCTGCCCGGCGAGAGCGGGCTCGTCGGTCTTCTCGACGAGCCCGACGACGTGGTGCTCAAGCCCTACGAGAAAGGACGGGCCGCGATGGAAGCCTATCTCCGCTGGGAGGAGGCCCTCGATTCCGAAGGGCGGAGTCCCCACGGGCTGGTTCCGCATCCGGTTCTCGATTCGAGAGCTCGGCCATGAGAACCGCCCCGCCGGGTCCCCTGGTCAGCACCGAGTGGCTGGTTGCTCACCTCGGAGATCCCGACCTGCGCGTCGTGGACGCGACCTTCTACCTTCCGCATCTCAACCGCGACGCCAGAGCCGAGTACCGGGACGCCCACATTCCCGGCGCTGTCTTCTTCGACATACACGAGATCGCGGACCGGAAGAGCCCGCTCCCCCACATGCTGCCCACGGCGGAGGAGCTCGGGCGGGCGGTGGGAGGCCTCGGCATCGGTGACGGCGACCGGGTGGTGGTCTACGCCGCGCGCTTCATGATTGCCTCGGCGCGCGTGTGGTGGACCTTTCGCGCCTTCGGACACGACACCGTGGCGGTGCTCGACGGAGGGCTCCAGGCCTGGCGCGCCGAGGGGCGCCCCCTCGAGTCGGGACAGATCGCGCCGCCTTCGCCGCGTCGCTTCACCGCGCGCCCGCGCCCGGCCCTGTTGCGCGATCTCGCCGCGATGCTGGCCAACGTGGACAGCCGGCACGAGCAGGTGCTCGACGCCCGATCGCACGGGCGCTTCGTCGGCACCGAGTCCGAGCCCCGCCCGGGGCTCCGCGCCGGCCACATGCCCGGCAGTCTCAGCCTGCCCTACGACCGGCTCTTCCGCCCGGAGGATGGCACGCTGCTGCCGCCGGACCGGCTCAGGTCTGTCTTCGAGGCCGCGGGGCTCGACCTCGCGCGGCCGGTGGCCACCACCTGCGGCTCGGGCGTGAGCGCGGCCGTGCTTGCGCTCGCGCTCCACAGGCTGGGCTGCACGGAGGTGGCCGTGTACGATGGCTCCTGGGCGGAATGGGGCGGGCGCGACGACACGCCAATCGAGCTCTGAGTTGCCCCGCTCAGAGGCGCGGGAGGCGGGAGGGCTCGGCGCAGGTCTGCTCGACCTCCTCGACGGTCTTCGGCGTGCCGGCCGTCAGGATCTCTGCACCCGTCTCGGTGATCAGCAGATCGTCCTCGATCCGGATGCCGATGCCGCGGTACTCGGGCGGAATCGGGTGCTCGGCGGTTCTCGCCTTCGCTCGCTCCTCCTCCTCGATCTTCTTCGCCGCGGCGATCCCCAGCCGGAGGCGCCGGTCCCACATCTCCTCCTCGCTGTACTCGCGGAGGTGGAAGGTGACCCGCTCGCGGTCGGGGTCCAGGTAGAGCCCGGGCTCCACCGTGAGCACCATGCCGGGCTCCAGCAGCCGGGACTGCCGCCGGATCCGGTAGTCGCCCACGTCGTGCACGTCCATGCCGAGCCAGTGGCCGGTGCCGTGCATGTAGAACTCGCGGTAATGATGCATGGCCAGCGAGTCGGCGACGCCGAGCGGCAGGAGGCCGAGGGTCACGAGGCCCTCGGTGAGGACGCGGCGGGCCGCTCCGTGAATGGCCTCGTAGGGCTGGCCCGGCCGGGCCGCGGCGATGGCCGCCGCCTGCGCGTCCAGCACGAGCTGGTACAGGGCGCGCTGGGGGGGCGTGAAGCGCCCGCTGGCGGGGAAGGTCCGCGTGATGTCGGCGGTGTGGTAGGCGAGCTCGCATCCGGCGTCGACGAGGACGAGATCGCCCTCCTCGATGCGGCGGCGGTTCTCCGTGTAGTGCAGGATGCAGGCGTTGGGGCCCGAGGCGACGATGGACGGGTAGCCGTTGCGCGGCGAGCCGTGGCTGCGGAAGACGAACTCGAGGGCCGCCTGGACCTGGTACTCGCAGAGCCCCGGCGCCGCGAAGCGCATGGCCTCGGCGTGCGCCTCCCGGCTGATCTCGCAGGCGCGGCGCTGCGCGGCCGCCTCGGCGGGCAGGCGCCGGAGCCGCAGCTCGTGGAGCAGCGGCCCGGGATCCTCGATGCGCGCCGGCACCGTGTAGCCGCGCGCCCTGGCGGCGCGGACCTGCTCGAGGAGCCGCAGCATGCGGCCGTCGAAGCCCGGCTGGCCGAGCCGGTAGTGGAGGGCCGGACGGTCGAGGAGGCGCTCGCGCAGCCGGTCGTCGAGCTGGTCCACGGGGTAGGCGGCGTCGGCGCCGTGGAGGCGTACCGCGCCCTCCACGCCGGCGCGCCGCCCATTCCAGATCTCCAGCTCCCGATCGCGGGGCCTCACGAACAGCACGAACCGCTCCCGGGGATGAGCGGGGTCGAGCAGCAGGACGGCGTCGGGCTCGTCGAAGCCCGTGAGGAAGAAGAAGTCGGAGGCCTGGCGGAACTCGTGGTGGACGTCGCCGTTGCGCAGCGTCTCCTGGGCGCCGGGGATGACGGCGAGACCGTCGCCGATCATCTCGGCCAGGCGGCGGCGCCGCTCGGCAAAGGGCGCGCGTTCGAGCATCCGACCCTCCCGTGATGATGTCGTCGTGTGGCCGGGCGCGAGGCAGCGGCGCGCGCCCGTGGCCGCCATGCTACCGCACGGGGCGGTTGACAGGCGGGAAAGATGGGCCAACAATCTGCGCGCCAGGCACCCGCTCGGTGACATCCACACCTTCGCCGGCTTCGACCAGGTCAGGGCGTGGGAAGAGGAGTTCCTCCCCGTGGAGGACCTTGAGAAGTACGAGGCCTCCGTGGGCCATCAGCCCGCACGTCAGGGGCAGAGAGGACCTGCATGAGCGTGGGCGTGACCATGTTCGACAAGATCTGGCGCCGCCACGTGGTGGCCGAAGGCTTAGGTGAGCAGGTGCTGCTCTACGTGGACCGGCATCTGCTCCACGAGGGCTCGGGCGCTGCCTTCGATCGGCTCGGGGGCGCCGGGCGGCGGGTCCGGCGGCCGGAGTCCTGCTTCGCCACGGCGGACCACTACGTGCCCACCACCGCCCGCGTTGCGGCCACGGCGGAGGAGGAGATCCGCGGCATGGTGGAGGGGCTCGCCCGTCACACCGCCGAGCTCGGGATCTCCCACTTCGGGCTCGGCGATGCGCGCCAGGGCATCGTGCACGTCATCGGCCCCGAGCAGGGGCTGACCCAGCCCGGGATCACCCTCGTCTGCGGCGACTCGCACACGGCGACCCACGGCGCCTTCGGGGCGCTCGCCTTCGGCATCGGCTCCTCGGAGGTCGAGCACGTCCTGGCGACCCAGTGCCTCTGGCAGAAGAAGCCCGGGGTCATGCGGATCCGGGTGGACGGCGCGCGGCCCTTCGGGGTCACCGCCAAGGACGTGATCCTCTCGGTGATCGCCCGCATCGGCACGGCGGGCGGCACGGGGCACGCCATCGAGTACGCGGGCTCCGCGATCTCCGCCATGTCCATGGAGGAGCGGATGACGGTCTGCAACATGTCCATCGAGGCGGGGGCCCGCGCCGGCATGATCGCGCCGGACGAGACCACCTTCGGCTACCTCGAGGGGCGTCCGCATGCCCCCCGGGGCGACATGTGGGAGCGGGCGCTCGCCTTCTGGAAGACGCTGCCCTCCGATCCCGGCGCCGCCTTCGACCGCGAGGTGGCGCTGGACGCGCGCGCGATCGTGCCGACGGTGACGTGGGGGACGAGTCCCCAGGACGCCTTGCCCATCACCGGGCGCGTGCCCGATCCATCCGCGACGGCCGATCCCGTGAGGCGGGCCAGCATGGAGCGGGCGCTGTCGTACATGGGGCTCGTCCCCGGCACGCCGCTCACCGAGGTCAGGGTGGACCGGGTCTTCATCGGCTCCTGCACCAATAGCCGGATCGAGGACCTGCGGGCCGTCGCCGCGGTGGTCGAGGGGCGCCGCGCCGTGGTGCCCGCCATGGTCGTGCCGGGCTCCGGGCTGATCAAGCGCGCCGCGGAGGCGGAGGGGCTGGACCGGATCTTCACCGCCGCCGGCCTCGAGTGGCGCGATCCGGGCTGCTCCATGTGCGTGGGGATGAACGGCGACGTCGGCCGGGAAGGGGAGCGCTGCGCCTCCACGTCCAACCGCAACTTCGAGGGGCGACAGGGCCAGGGGGTGCGCACCCATCTCATGAGCCCGGCCATGGCCGCCGCCGCCGCGGTGACGGGACGGCTGACCGACGTCCGGACGCTCGGGGCGCTCGCGGGGGGCGCGTGAGATGGACGCGTTCACCCGCCTCGAGGCCGTCGCCGTCCCCCTCGACCTGCCGAACGTCGACACGGATCGCATCATCCCCGCGCGCTTCCTGCACAAGCCGACGGGCCCGGGGTACGAGCGCTATCTCTTCCACGACGTCCGCTTCGACGCGAACGGATCGGAGAAGCCGGACTTCATCCTCAACCAGGCGCCGTACCGTGCGGCCCGGATCCTCGTGGCCGGCGACAACTTCGGCTGCGGCTCCTCGCGGGAGCACGCCGTGTGGGCGCTCCACGCCCACGGGTTCCGCGCCTTCATCGCGCCCAGCTTCGGCGACATCTTCTTCGGCAGCTGCGGGAAGAACGGCACGCTCCCGATCGTGCTCCCCGCCGAGACGGTGGCGGGGATCCGGCGCCAGCTCCACGCCCGGCCCGGCGCCACCATGGTCGTGGACTTGCCGTCGCAGACGGTGACGGGTCCGGACGGCGCGCGCCACGACTTCGCCGTGGACCCGTTCAGGAAGGAGTGCCTCCTCACGGGGCAGGACGAGATCGCGCTCACGCTGGGCCACGAGGCGGCCATCGCGGCGTTCGAGGCAAAGCGGGACGTCGAGAGCCCGTGGCTCGTTCCGGGGAAGAGGGCCTGAAAACCGTGTCCGCGACTCCGCTCTCGGTGTACCTGCCCTTCAACCGCGACTGCCTGGGCCCGGCCTTCGAGCCCGCCAAGCGCGGGACGTCACCGCCCGCGCCCGAGGGGCAGTGGCTCATCGTCCAGGATCAGGGCCTGCTCGTCATCCCCGAGGGGGACGGGTTCCGGCTTCCGCTGGGCGCGCCGCCGCCGGATCTCGACGGCGCCCTCGGCCGCCCGTTCTGGCTCGGCACCTGGCTGGGCGCGCCGTGCTGGGCGGCCTCCTTGCCGCGGGAGGTGGCGGTGCCGGCGGGCCTCCACCGCGAGACGCTTCTGCCGATGCGGGGCTCGCGGCTGCCCGACGATCTCCTCTCGCTGGGCGGCCTGGCGATGCAGGCCCTGTGGTGGGAGAGCACGAGCGGGCACTGCCCCCGCTGCGGCGAGCCCACCACGCGGATCGAGCGCGAGTGGGGCAAGCGCTGCCTGCGCTGCCGGTACGAGCATTACCCGCATCTGCACCCCGCCGTCATCGTCCTCGTGCGGGACGGCGACCGGTGCCTCCTCGCGCGGAAGAAGGAGTGGTCGCCCGGCCGCTACGCCCTCGTGGCGGGATTCGTGGACAACGGCGAGTGCCTCGAGGGGGCGGTCGCGCGCGAGGTGAAGGAGGAAGTCGGCGTGGAGGTGAAGGACATCCGCTATGTCGGGAGCCAGAACTGGCCCTTCCCGAGCCAGCTCATGGTGGGGTTCGTGGCGGCCTACGCGGGGGGAGAGGTCAGCGTGGATCGGGCCGAGCTCGAGGACGCGCGCTGGTTCCCCGGCGATCAGCTGCCCGACGGGCCCTCCCGCCACAGCATTGCGGGGTTCATTCTGGACCACCACGCCCGCGACTAGTGCCGGGCACCGAAAGGAGACACAGGGATGAGCATCACGCGCCTGGAGATCGGCCAGCGGCTGAGCGCAGCGGTGGTCCACGGCAATACGGTGTACCTGGCGGGCCAGGTCGCCCCGGACCCGTCCGTGGGGGTCAAGGGCCAGACCGAGCAAGTACTGAGAAAGATCGATGGGCTGCTCGCCGCCGCGGGCACCGACAAGTCCAAGCTCCTCTCGGCCACCGTCTGGCTCGCCAATATCGGCAGCTACGACGAGATGAACGCCGCGTGGGACGCGTGGCTGGACCGCGCGAATCCGCCGGCGCGGGCCACGGTGGAGGCGCGGCTGGCGGCGCCGAAGTACCTGGTCGAGATCGCCGCCATCGCCGCTCGCTAGCCCTACTTTCAAGCTGGCGCGCGACATCGCGCCCTCCGAGTGGGAGGACACCATCGCCATCAACCTGAGCGGGGCCTTCTACTGCGCCAAGCACGTCTCGGGCGTGATGATCGAGCGGGGGCGGGGCAGCATCGTCAACATCTCGTCGGTGGCGGGGCGCATCGGCTACCCCTTGCGGACGCCCTATGCGGCGTCGAAGTGGGGGATGATCGGCCTCAGCCACTCGCTCGCGGCCGAGCTCGGCCCCCACGGCATCCGCGTCAACGCCGTGCTGCCCGGGCCCATCCAGGGCGAGCGTATCGATCAGGTCATCGCCGCCCGCGCCAAGGCGGAGGGCAAATCCGTCGAGGAGGCCCGGCAGTGGTTCGTCAAGGACATCCCGCTCAAGCGGATGCCGACCTCCGAGGAGGTCGCCGAGGCGGTGCTCTTCCTTGCCTCCGACGCCGCTTCCGCGATGACCGGTCAGGCCGTCACAGTGTGCGGCGGATTCCGCATGCAGTGACGCCCGGGGCCCGGGCGGCGATCGAAGATGACGGAAGCCCTCGCGGCGCTCGCTGATCTCTGGCGGAGCGCCGGCTGCGCCCCGGAGGCGCTCGCGCGCATCGCGCTGACGGGGCAGGACCCGATTTTCCCGACGCGCTTCAGGCTGGGGACGGCGGCGCTCGCGAGCATCGGCGCTTCCGCCCTGGCGGCGGCGGAGCTCTGGCGGCTCGGGGCAGGACGCGCGCAGTCGGTGAGCGTGGACATCCGCGCGGCGGCCGCCGCGTTCCGGAGCGAGCGCTACCTGCGGGTGGATGGGCAGCCGCCACAGGACCCCTGGGGCCCGGTCTCGGGGTTTTACCGGGCCGGCGACGGGCGGTGGATACAGCTCCACTGCAATTTTCCGCATCACCGTGACGGCGTGCTCCGTGTCCTCGACTGCGAGGGATCACGCGAGGCGGTGGCCGCCGCCATCCTCCGGTGGACCGCCGCTGCACTCGAGGACGCGCTGGCGGCGGCGGACATGTGCGCCGGCATGGTCCGTCCTGCCGAGGGGTGGGCCCTGCACCCCCAGGCCCAGGCGGTTGCCGGCCTGCCGCTTCTCGAGATCCTCCGCATCGGTGACTCCCCGCCCGAGCCGTGCGGCCGCGGCGCCAGGCCGCTGTCGGGTTTGCGTGCGCTCGACCTCACCCGTGTCATCGCAGGCCCGGTGTGCGGGCGCACCCTGGCCGCGCATGGGGCCGAGGTGATGCTCGTCGCGGCCAGCCACCTGCCAAGCATTCCGGGGCTCGTGATGGACACGGGGCGGGGGAAGCTCTCCGCCTGGCTGGACCTTCGACGGTCGGAGGAAGCCGAGCGCCTGCGCCGGCTGATCCGCGAGGCGGATGTCTTCTGCCAGGCGTATCGGCCCGGCGCCCTCGACGGCCGCGGCTTCTCGCCCGAGGAAGTCGCCGCGCTCCGGCCCGGCATCGTGTACGTCACGCTCAGCGGTTACGGCCACAGCGGGCCCTGGCGGGCCCGGCGCGGCTTCGACAGCCTGGTGCAGTCGGTGAGCGGGATCGCCCACGAGGGCGGCGTCGCGGCCGGGACGGACGGGCCGAAGCACCTGCCGGCCCAGGCGCTCGACCATGCCACCGGCTACCTCGCCGCCTTCGGGGCGATGGTGGCGCTGGCGCGGCGGGCGCAGGAGGGCGGCAGCTACCTGGTCCGGCTCTCCCTCGCGCAGACGGGGCGGTGGATCGATGGGCTCGGCCGCATCGCCGGGGCGGAGGCTCCTGAGCTCAAGCGCCAGGACGTGGAGGATCTGACGGAGGCGTGTGACACGCCCTTCGGGCGCATGTGGGCCGTGGCGCCGGCCGAGAAGCTGTCCGAGACGCCCGCCCGCTGGGCCCGGCCCGCGGTGCCGCTGGGCACCCACGAGGCAACCTGGCCCGCCTGACAGCGCTACGCCTCGCGCGTCGCATCCCTCGCCCGAGGGATCGCGCGGGGTCACGAGTAAGCCGGGCTCAGCCGGCGAGGGCTACTGCGGCTGCGCCTCCCGTCGGAAGACCACCTCGCCCGACACGAGGGTGAGAAGGGGGACGATGTCGGGGATGCGCTCCTCGGGACAGGTGAAGACGTCGTCGGAGCAGACGACGAGATCGGCGCGCCGGCCCGGGGTCAGCGCGCCCAGCTCCGCCTCCTGGCGGGAGGCGTAGGCGTCCTTGACGACGATGCCGCCCGAGGGATCCCGGGTGTCGCGACTGATGCCGGCTGCGTGGAGCGCTGCTGCGTTCGCCCA
>Ga0154317_1181_pt1 | contig 15513 bp, 17 predicted proteins | sample RifGroA2_FD_105611 | JGI IMG/M metagenome (GOLD analysis project Ga0154317, IMG submission 105611) | Candidatus Rokubacteria bacterium GWA2_70_23 | reverse complement strand
CCAGCCCTCGACCAGCACCAGAGGATTCCAGGCGTAAATCACTGCCCGTACGGGTGAAATACGAAGAGCCATCAACAGCCCAATCAGGGTCCAGAGACCGATCAGCTCGAAGAGCCCGAGGGCCACCTTCATCGCCAGCACGCTGTCGGGCCGGAGCGCATAGACGGCGCGGAAGAAGGCCTGGGCACCCGGGGGATAGATGGTGTGCCACGTGGGGTGGTTCAGATGCGGATAGATGGCCGCATCCCGAAGATGCGACAGCGCCGGCGCCTCCGGCGCATGCAGGTACGGGCTGATCCCCGCAACGGCGACCCGCGCGTCCCAGACGTACCGGTACGCATCGGTCGACAGCGTCGGCGCGGCGGGCAGCAGCGCCAGGCGAGCTGCGCCGGCTACGAGGAGCACAAGGAGCATCGCCCTGCCCCCGCGCGACTCGTGGAGCCCCCACGCGCCCAGCGCGTAGCACGCAAACGCGCCCGCGAAGAGGAGCAGGAAGGTCACCGGAGCCTGGGCGAGGTTGGGCACGCGGGCCAGCGCCGCACAGGCAGCCACGAGACCGGCGCCGGCCAGGGCCGCTGCCTGCATCCTCGCGCTCACGGACGCAGCTCAGCGGCCGCCCGGAGGGCTGCCTTCAGGAAGCCGTAGCCTGCGCGCACGCTGCCGACGAGCGTCCCCGACACCTTCGAGCGCCCTGCCAGCCGGGGCGCATGGGACACGGGCACTTCCACGATCCGCCCGCCGAGCGCGGCCACCTTCACGACCATCTCCACCGGCCACCCGAAGGCGCGGTCGCGCATCTGCAGGCGATGGAGCAGATCGGCGCGGATGGCGCGCAGCGGGCCGAGGTCGGTGACCCGCACACCGAACCTCCAGGCGACGTAGCGCGCCACCAGGCGCGTCCCCAGCAAGGCATGCGCAGGATGCCCGCCCGAGAGCCGACGGGCGCCGAGCACGAGGTCGGCGTCGCCCCTTGCCAGCGGAGCCAGGACATCCGGCAAGTCCTCCGGCCGCTGGCTGCCGTCACCGTCGAGAAACGCCAACACGTCGGTGTCGCGAGCGAGCGCGCTCACCCCGGCCCAGCAGGCCGACCCGTAGCCGCGGCGCGGCTCCATCACCACGCGGGCGCCGCTGCGGGCAGCCACAGCCCCGGTGCCGTCAGTGGACCCATTGTCCACCACCACGATCTCGGTGACGGCCCCGCGCGGCACGCGGCGAACCAGCTCGCCGATGACCGCGGCCTCGTCCAGAGCGGGAATGACGAGGGTCGCCCGCACGTGCGTCAGACGAGCCAGCGCAGGAGCCTGGCGGCCCGGCTTCCTCGCGCGGCCGCCCGCTCGAGCGGACGCACGAGGAAGGCGTCCACGCCGACGCTGCGCCCGGCCCCGGTGAGCATGAAGATCGCCGCGAACATGATGAGCATGGCGTAGGTCCAGCCCCACTCGTGAGGGACGCTCAGGATGCCGACGGTGATGTTCGCCGCCATGCCGAGGGCGACGAGCGCGCCGAGCCGCGTGGCGAGACCGAGGATCAGCGTCGCGCCGATGAACATCTCGGTGAGGAGCGTCATCCAGCCGAAGAAGGTCCAGTTCGGGATCATCACGCTGACGAGGACATCTCGATAGGCCCCCACGGTCGGGTACTGGATCTCCTGCTGCACCCAGTACCAGAGCCCGCCCCCGGACTTCCTGCCGAAGTCGTCCGACGGCACCTTCCACCTGGACTGCTGCCACCAGAGGAGGCCGTAGAGAATGCGCGCCAGCCCGAGCGGCCAGAGCGGGGCCACGGCACTCCCCCACCCTGCCCGCTCCCGTCCGTCCTTGCCCTCCGCGTCGTTCATGAGGACGCTCCTTTCGTGGGCATGCCCATCGTAAGCGGCCCGGGGCATCGAGATGTCACCTGGATGTCAAGAGTGCGTCCGCTCCCCGACCATCGTACAGGGCCCCGCCCCGGGAATCGACAGGTGCCCGCGCGGGGTCAGGAGTGACAGCGGCTCAGATCGCGCAGCTGTCATACGCAGCGCGAGATTCCGGCGGGGCTGGGCGGGCGACACCCTATAATGGAAACCGTGCGGGGGTGGGCATGGGCCCGCCCCTGGAGCACCGACACCGCGGCACCCTCTGGGGGGAAGGACAGGACGGATGAGTGATGACCGGAAACTGGCGATGTTCATCGACTTCGAGAACATCGTCCGAGGCGTGAAGGAGGCCCAGTACAAGGGGTTCGAGATCAAGCTGGTGCTCGAGCGGCTCGTCGAGAAGGGCAAGATCATGGTGAAGCGGGCGTATGCCGACTGGAACCGCTACGCCGAGTACAAGCGCCCCTTCCACGAGCACGCCATCGAGCTGATCGACGTGCCCCAGAGCCGCTACAGCGGCAAGAACTCGGCGGACATCCGGATGGTGGTGGACGCCATGGACCTGGCGTACGCCAAGCAGCACGTGGACACCTTCGCACTGGTGTCGGGGGACTCGGACTTCTCCCCGCTCGTGTCCAAGCTCAGGGAAAACGATCGGTACGTGATCGGCCTCGGCGTCAAGTCCTCATCGTCGGAGCTCCTGGTCGGGAACTGCGACGAGTTCATCTTCTACGAGGACCTGATCCGCGACTCCAAGAAGACCACGGCCCTGCGCGGGCTGCCGGAGAAGAAGGCCGAGGCGTTCGCCCAGCTCATCGAGGCAGTCCTGGCGCTGCAGCGCGAGAACAAGGACACGCTCTGGGGCTCCATGGTCAAGCAGACCATGATCCGCAAGAACCCCGCGTTCAACGAAAGCTACTACGGCTACTCGACCTTCTCGAAGCTGCTGGAGGAGGCCGCCAAGCAGAAGATCGTCACGCTCGAGAAAGACGCGAAGAGCGGGACGTACATCATCACCTCCATCGAGGAGGGGCGCGCCGCCTGACGGGGTGCGGTGCCGGCGCGACCGGCGGTCAGCGCCGGGTGATGATGGCGATGCGGCCCCGGTCGCTCACGAAGGCCGTGGCGACCCAGCTGGTCGCGCTCACGAGGAGCGCCCCGCCCACCGCGGACCAGAAGCCCGCCACGTAGAACCCGTTGACCACGATCGCCACGAACCAGAAGCACAGCCCGTTCAGCACCAGCAGGAAGAGGCCCAGCGTGAACAGCGTGATGGGGAGCGTGAGGACCAGCAGGACGGGGCGGATGACGGCGTTGACGATCCCCAGCAGGAGGCCCGCCCCGAGGGCCGGAACCAGGCCATCCACCTCGATCCCGGGAATCACCGAGCCGGCAAGCACGATCGCCAGCGTGTTCATGACCACCCTCAGCAGGAATCCCATGGCCGCTCCCTGCGCCGGATCGCGCCGATGTCTTGCCTCGTCACCGGGTCTCGGGTATCCTGAGCCTGTCGCCGCGCATCATCGCGATGGAAGTCTACTATAGTGTCGCACGCACGAAAGGGAACAGTGACTGGCATCCTGACCCTCACCGCCGTGACCGTGGCGCTGTGGGCCGCCGCGTGCTCGGGGCAGCCGGATCCGCTGGCGGCCGGCGCGCTCACGATGGACCCGCGCCTCATCCGGGGCGCGGCCGCGGCCCCCGTCACCATCGTGGAGTTCTCCGACTACCAGTGACCCTACTGCAAGCGCGCCCAGCAGGTGCTGGGCCAGATCCTGGCGGAGTTCCCCGGCAAGGTCCGCCTCGTCTTCAAGGACTTCCCGCTGGAGTTCCATGCAGGCGCCCGGCCCGCCGCCGAGGCGGCCCGCTGCGCCGCCCAGTCGGGGCGCTACTGGGAGTACCACGACCTGCTGTTCCTGGCGCAGCCCGAGTTCTCCCGCGAGGATCTCATCCGCTACGCCGCGCGCCTCGGACTCAACCGGGAGGCCTTCACCGCGTGCCTCGACAGCGGGCGGTTCAGGAAGGACGTCAACACCGATCTCGCCGAGGGCGGGGCGCTCGGCGTGCGCGGGACGCCCACGTTCTTCATCAACGGCCGGCGCCTCGTGGGCGCCCACCCCATCGAGACGTTCCGGGAAGCCGTGCAGGACGCGCTGGAAGATGGCGGTCGCAAGTAGCCGCCTCGGCAGCCCCGACCCAAGGAGAGCCCGCATGCCCGCAGCCGCAGTGAGCCTCTTCGTCAACGCAGCCGACGTCCCCTGGACGGAGCGCCGCCCGGGAGTATCCTGGAAGGTCCTCTGGGAAGATCCGGACGGCCGCCACAAGGCGATCCTCATGCGCTACGCGCCCGGGGCGACGATCCCCCGTCACCGCCACGCCGGCGACGAGCAGATCTTCGTCCTGGAAGGAGCCGTCGCCGATGACACCGGCGTCTGCACCGCAGGGAACTATGCCCGGCGTCCCCCGGGCTGCGAGCACACGATCGTGAGCGAGACCGGGGCCGTGGTCTTCGCCGTCACATCAGGCCCCACGGAGGTGATCTGAGATGCAGAGACGCGCACCGCATATCCGGCGAGCCCTTGGCCTGAAGATCCGCTTGCTCCGGCGCGATCGCGGCTGGAGCCAAGAGGCGCTCGGACAGCACTCCAACCTCAGCGGGAAGTTCATCGGCGAGGTCGAGCGCGGGGAGAAGTCCATCTCCGTGGACAGCCTCTACCGAGTGTCCGTCGCGCTCAAGGTGCCACTGAGGAAGCTGGTGGACCTGCCGGCACGGCCGCAGCAGTCGGCGCGGGGCTAAGGCGGCGGGCGCTCGCCGCGGCACCCGTCGCGCGTTTCCGGTGCGCGCGGACGCGCGCCCGTCTGGACGAAAACCCCTTGCGGCCCCCTGGGGCACTCCGGTAAGGTCACAGGACATGAGTACCGAAACGCTCTGGCTGTCGGTGGGGTTCCTCGGGCAGGCATTCTTCTCGATGCGGTTCCTCGTGCAGTGGATCGCCTCCGAACGCAAGAAGGAGAGCGTCATCCCGGTCTCCTTCTGGTTCTTCTCGATCGGCGGCGGGCTGACGCTCCTCATCTACGCGGTGTACCGGCTCGACCCCGTCTTCATCATCGGACAGGGCGCCGGGCTCTTCGTCTATCTCCGCAACCTCTTCCTCATCCGCCACAAACAGCGTCTGGCCGCGGCCGGCGTCTGACCCGGGGAGACCGTCCATGGACTCGAGCATCCAGTGGGGAATGCCGCAGACGCGCCCGATCCTGATGATCCCGGGCCCGACGGAGCTGCCGTGGCCGGTCATCCAGGCCATGAACCAGCCGCCGACCATCCAGTACGATTACAACTTCGACGTGAAGGTTCTCGAGCCCATCACGCTGAGCCTCCGTGAGGTCTTCCAGTCGCCCCGCGGCGAGGTGATCGTCATGCCCGGCTCGGGGCGTACCGCGCTCGAGGCGGCTGCGCTGTCCGTGATGGAGCCGGGAGAGCCGGTGGTGGTCATCGTCGCGGGCGTGTTCGGCGTGCTGATGCGGGAGATCATGACGCGCGTGGGCGCCGAGGTCACGGAGTTCGCCGTGGAGTGGGGGCAACCCATCGACCTCCAGCGCCTCGAGCGCGAGATCGAGCGCGTCCGGCCCAAGGCGGTCACCCTCGTCCACAACGAGACCTCCACGGGGAGCACCTACCCCGCGGCGGCCGTGGCGACGCTCGCGAAGCGACACGGCGCGCTGTTCCTGCTGGACACCGTGTCCTCGCTGGCGGGGCTCGACGTGCGCACCGACGAGTGGGGCGTGGACCTGAACATGACGGGCTCGCAGAAGTGCCTGGCCGCCCCCCTCGGCATGTCCCTGGTCGCGGTGAGCCCGGCCGCGTGGGACGCCATGGAGCGCCGCAAGCACAAGGCCGGCTCCTTTGTCTACGACCTCCTGCGCTGGAAGGAGCAGTGGATCCCGACCTCGCGCGGGGGCCATGTGCCGGACGGCAGCCCGCGGCGGCAGCCGGTGTCCATCCCGACCCACCTGACGGCGGCGCTCGGCGAAGCCACGCGCCTCATCATCGCGGAGGGCCTGCCCCACCGCTTCCGCCGCCACGCCGTGGCGGGCCGGGCGTTCCGCGCCGGGCTCGATGCCATGCGGATCGAGATGTTCCCGGACGCGTCCATCCTGTCCGACACGGTGGCGTGCTTCAAGGCGCCGGCCGGGATCGACCCGGCGGCGGTGGTCAAGACCATGCGCGACCGCTACGGCATCCTGATCGGCACCGGGCTCGACACGCTGCGCGCGACCGCGCTCCGCGTGGGGCACATGGGCATCACGTCGAGCCCGCTGTACGTGCTGCCGACGCTCTCGGCTCTGGAGATGACGCTCCGCGATCTCGGCTACACGGCCGAGGCCGGCGCCGGCGTGGCCGCCGCCCAGGCCATCTTCTCGGCGCAGTCCTCGTGATCGTCGTCCCGGACGACTTCCCGTCGGTCTTCGCAGCCAGCGCCGCCCACGAGCGGGCGAAACAGCTCGGCGAGGTGCGCGTCTACTCCGAGCGCGGGGCCGACGACGAGGCCGAGCTGATCCGGCGCATCGGCAAGGCGCGCGTGGCCGTGAATATCCGCGCCCACGCCCGCTTCACCGACGGCGTCTTCATCGCCTGCCCCACCCTCAAGATGGTCTCCGTCTGGGGCACCGGCACCGACAACGTGGACCTCAACACCGCCGGCATGCGCGGCGTCACCGTCTGCAACACCCCCGGCGTCAACGCCTTCGCCGTCGCCGAGCACGCGCTCACGCTCATGCTGGCCGTGGCGCGGAAGATCACGATCCTCGACCGTGAGATGCGCGCCGGCAAGTGGCCGCGCGAGATGCTCACCCAGCTTCTCGGCAAGACGCTCGGCGTCTTCGGGATGGGCACCATCGGCAGGCGGATGGCGGCCCTCGGGCGGGGAATCGGGATGGACGTCCTCGGGTGGAGCGCCATGGGGGATGAGGGGCGCATCCGGGCCGCGGGGGCGAAGCCCTGCGGCAAGGAGGAGATCCTGCGTCGGGCCGACGTCGTGAGCCTCCACCTGCGGCTCACCTCGGAGACGCGAGGCTTCATCGGCAAGAAGGACTTCGGGCTCATGAAGCCCTCGGCGATCCTCGTCAATACCGGACGGGGCGCGCTGGTGGAGCGTGACGCCCTGCTGGCGGCGTTGCGGGAGCGGCAGATCATGGGGGCCGGGCTCGATGTCTTCCACCAGGAGCCGCTGTCGCCCGACGATCCGATCCTCACGCTGCCCAACGTGATCTGCTCGCCACACAACGCGGGGCAGACCCCCGAGGTGGTGCGTGACGGGCTCCTGCGCGCCGTGGAGAACGTGGAGGGCTTCCTCACGGGCAAGCCCACCGACGTCGTCGTCGCCCCGGTCAAGTAGCCTCCGGCCCTCTCACTCGCCCGACCTCCTGGGCCGTTTGACGCCCCATCGGCCGCAGCGGTATCGTCGGCTCGGTTCCACGATGGTACCATTCTGGAAGTTACAGGAGGCGACCCCATGGCGACCCTGACCATCAAGAACATCCCCCAGCCAGTCGTGGACAGGCTCAAGGATCAGGCGGCCCTGCACCGTCGAAGCCTCAACCATGAGGTCATCGCCTGCCTGGAAGCCGTCACGCATGCCGGCCCGGTGGATCCCGACGCCCTGCTGGCCCGCGCGCGGGAAGTCCGCCGGAGCCCGGCACGTCTGCGGCTCACCGACCGGACCCTGGCCCGAGCCAAGGCCGCAGGGCGACCGTGATCGTCGTTGACACCAATCTCCTCGTCTATCTCTACGTCCAGGGGCAGCGCACCGCCGAGGCCGAGGCCGTCCTCCTCCGAGACCCGGTGTGGGCCGCCCCCGTCCTCTGGCGCTCGGAGTTCCGGAACGTGCTTGCCGGTCTGGTGCGACGGCGGGCCCTGGGACTGGAGGACGCCGCCCGGATCGTCAGTGAGGCCGAAAGGGCCATGGCCGGTCGGGAGTACGGTGTGGTGTCCGAGCGTGTGCTGCGGCTGGCGACGCAGTCAGGATGCTCCGCCTACGACTGCGAGTTCGTGAGTGTCGCGCAGGACCTGGGCGTGCCCTTCGTGACGGCCGACCGGAAGCTCCTCGCGGCTTTCCCGACCACGGCCGTCTCGCCCGAGGCCTTTGCCGCGTGACCGCCGGCAGCGGCTGAAGCCCCGGCGGCTACGCCGGCCGGTCCAGCACCTCTCTCACCCTCACCGCCAGACTCTCCGGGGTGAAGGGCTTCTCCAGGATCACCATGCCGCGAGGGATCACCGCGTTCCGGAACACCGTGTCGTCGGCGTGGCCGGAGATGTAGAGGACTTTGAGCGCCGGGCGCAGTTCCGTCGCGCGCCGGGCCAGCTCCGGCCCGCGCATCCCCGGCATCACCACGTCGGTGAGCAGGAGATGGATGGGCTCGGGCAGCCTCTCGATGCGCTCGAGGGCCTCGGCGGGCCCGCCCGCGACGATGACCCGGTAGCCGAGCGACTCCAGCATCTCGCGGACGACGCTGCGGACCTCGTCCTCGTCCTCGGCCAGCAGGATCGTCTCCGAGCCCGTGAGGCGCTCCCGATGCGCCGGGCGGGCCTCGTCCGCGTCGGCGGGGTCCTCGACGCGCGGGAGATAGACGGCGAAGGTCGTGCCGCGGCCGGGCTGGCTCCTGACCTCGATCCAGCCCTCGTGCTGCCGGACGATGCCGTACACCGTGGCCAGCCCCAGCCCCGTGCCGCGGCCCATCTCCTTCGTGGTAAAGAACGGCTCGAAGATGCGCGCCTGGACGTCCGGACTCATGCCGACGCCCGTGTCCGCCACCTCCAGCAGGACGAAGGCCCCTGGCCGGGCGCCCGGATGCTGGGCGGCGATGGCCCCGTTCAGCTCGACGTTGGCCGCGCGGATCGTGAGCCGCCCCCCCTCGGGCATGGCGTCCCGGGCGTTCACGGCGAGGTTCACGATCACCTGCTCGAGCTGTGTCGGATCGGCCCTCACGCGCCACAGCCCGGAGGTGCGCGGGACGGCCAGCTCGATGTCCTCGCGGATGAGCCGCCTGAGCATCTCCTCGAGGCCGGACAGGAGCTGGGAGAGGTCCAGCACCCGCGGCTGGAGCTTTTGCTGGCGGCTGAAGGCCAGGAGCTGCCTGGTGAGGGCCGCGGCGCGCAACGCTGTCTCGTGGACGATGTCGGCGTTCCGCCTGAGCGCGCTCGACTCATCGAGCGCCGACTGCAGGAGCGCGCCCCGGCCGATGATGACCGTGAGCAGGTTGTTGAAGTCATGCGCCACCCCGCCCGCCAGCCGGCCCAGCCCCTCCATCTTCTGCGCCTGCCGGAGCATCTCCTGGCTCTGCGCGAGTGCCTCCTCGACCCGCTTCCGCTCGGCGAACTGGCCGATGTGCTCGCCGAGGTCGGCGACGACCTCCAGCAGCATGGGGTCCGGGGGGCGGACGTCCCGGCTCAGGAACAGCATCACGCCAGTCACCTCGCCCCGGGCGCGGATGGGGAAGGCGAAGGCCGCGTGAAGCCCCAGCCTGGCGGCGAGGGCCTTGCGGACGAACCCGGGATCGGCGGCCACGTCCGGGACCCAGATGGCCTTCCCCTCGACCCAGCTGCGGCCGGGCAGGCCGGTGCCCGGCGCGAAGATCATCGCCGCCCCGGCCGCGCCGAAGTCGTCGGCCTCGAGGGCGGGGATGCTCCACATGTAATCCCTGGCCAGGACCCCCGCGTCCTTGTCGATGAGCCACAGCTCGCCGAGGTCCCAGCCGGCGAGCTCGCACACGGCGCGAAGCACCGGGGGAATGGCGGTACTCAGGGTCGGCGCCGCGGCCAGGACGCGCGTCACCGTCGCCTGGAGGCGCTGGCGCTGCTCCACCCGCTTCTCCCCGGTGATGTCCACCAGGAGCCCCCGGAGCCGGCGGACGCGGCCCTCGGCGTCCCCCCCCACCACCACGCGGTGCAGCACCCAGAACACCCGCCCATCCGCCGCCAGCAGCCGGTGCTCGGCGGCCGCACCCGTTCCCTCGGCGGCGGCCATCCGGAGGAAGGCCAGGGTCCGCTGGCGATCGTCGGGGTGGACGAACCTCTCGCACAGCTCCGTCAGCGAGGAGACCGGCTCCCCGCCCGGGCTGAGCGCCGTCGCCGCGCCCGGGCTCAGGATGACGAGGTTTTCGGTGGCCGCATCGGCCTCCCAGACGATGGCGTCCAGCTCTTCGAGCAGCAGGCGGAAGCGCTCCTCCGAGGCCTCCGAGCGCTCGAGGGCGGCCCGGGACTCCTCGGCGACCTGCGCCTTTCTCAACGCGATGGCCGCATGGCCGGCGAGGAGCTCGAGCAGCTCCTTTTCCTCGTCCTCGATCCGCCGGGACTCCCCGAAGACGACTGTCAGCACTCCCACGGCCGTGCCCTGGACGACGAGGGGCAGTCCCGCATACGCGCGGAAGCCGGCCCGCATGGCGAATAACCGGAGAGCCCCGCGGGCGTCCGCCCCCAGATCCTCCACGTACTCGGGCGTGCGGGACTCGAAGACCCTGCCCGTCAGCCCCTCGCCGTATCCGATGACGACTGGCCGCGGGGCCTCGCGCTGTATCTCCTCACCGATGCCTGAGGTCGCCCTGACCCTCAGCGCTCGAGCCTCGGGGTCGGCGACGAAGACGCCGGCGGCCCTGGCCCCCACGGCCACGGCGGCCGCTTCCGCCACGGCCTCGAGCGTTGCCCGCATGCCTGACGCCTCGCCGAGGGACTTGACGAGGCTGTGGAGGTTCGCGAGCCGCTCGGCCCGCTGCTCGGCCTTCCGGTAGAGCCGCGCGTTCTGGCAGGCCAGCGCCGCCTGGTCGGCGAAGGCGGCGAGCAGCCTCAGGTCCCCGTCCGTGAAGTCCCGGCCGGGGGCGTCGTGGAGCACGATGGCGCCCAGCATCTCGCCGCGGCCGATCATGGGCGCCGCGGCCGCCACGGGGCAGCCCTCCTCGCGGAGCCGGGCCTGGAGCCAGTCTGGAAGGGGCGTGGCGGGGTCGCTCAGGAGGTCGGCGCTCCTCACCGGTCGCCCCTCCGCCACGGCCCGCCCGCCCGCCCCGGCGCCCGGGGGCAACGTCTCGCCGATCCAGCGCGCGGGATCGGTCGCCCCCGCCGTGGCGGCGCAGACGAGGCCGCCGGACTCCGGATCGACGTGGTAGAGCACGGCGCGCCTGCAGCGGAACAGCCACAACATGGAGGAGACGATCCGGCCCGGCACCTTGGCGGGATCGAGCGTCTCCACCAGCTCGCGCTGGACGTCCATGAGGACGCGAGCCGCTTCCTCCGCGGGTTCGCTCGCCGTGATGTCCCGGCAGTAGACGATGATGCCGGCGGGGTCCGGCTCCTCGAGGCCGCTGATCCCGAGGATGGAGAATCTCCGCCACGACCCGTCCCTGTGGCGGAGGCGGGCCTCGAACGCCGCGGCGAAACCCGGCGTGGCGGTGCCGGCCTCGAGCACCCGGCGGGCCCCGGCCACGTCATCGGGGTGCAGGAGCAGGGCGAGGCTCTTGCCGATCAGATCCTGGGAGGTGTAGCCAAGCGCCCCGGCCCCCTCGGCGCTCGCCCGGCAGATCGTCCCGTCGGGAGCCAGCACTGCGGCGCAGTCCGCGCTTCCAGCGGCGGGCACCGGAAGCGGTTCTGGCGGCCTCGCGGGGTCTGGGCTCATGTTCAAGGGTTTCCCGTAGTGGGACATATCCATAGCACCGAAGAGGGCGAGAATACAAGAGAAAGCGCTCGCAACCCCTGTCTGCCGGCCAGCGGCTGTCAGTCGGTTGCCAGGGCGTCCCGGAGTACCTCGGCGGGGTGCTTGGCACGTCGGCCGGCGAGGTGCTCGATCTGCTGGCGGCAGGAGATGCCGGGCGCCACCACCTCGGTGTCGGCCGCCGCGGCCTGGACGGCCGGGGCCAGCCGGCGATTGCCCAGCGTCACGGACAGCTCGTAGTGCTCCTTCTCGAAACCGAAGGAGCCCGCCATCCCGCAACAGCCCGAGTCCACCTCCGTCACCTCGTAGCCCGCCCAGTTGAGCGCCGCCACCGTGGGAGCCGTGCCGACGCTCGCCTTCTGGTGGCAGTGGCCGTGGAGCAGCGCCCGCCGCGCACCGTCGCGGAAGCGCAGGGTGAGCCCGCGCGCGCGCTCACGGAGGAGGAACTCCTCCAGCAGGAAGGCCGACCGCGCCACCAGCCGCGCCTCCTCGCTCCGCAGCAGGTCCACGTACTCGTCGCGCAGCGTGAGAAGACAGGAGGGCTCGAGCCCCACCACGGCGATGCCGCGGACGGCGAAGGGGTGCAGGCGCGCCACGTTGAAGGCCGCGCTCGCGCGCGCCTCGTCGAGCATGCCCTTGGAGATGAGCGGGCGGCCACAGCACTTGCGATCCACCATCTCCACGCGGTAACCCGCGACCTCCAGCACCTCCACCGCAGCCCGCCCGATCTCCGGCGCGTTGTAGGTGACGAAGGTGTCGTTGAACAGGACCACCGACCCGCGGGGCGCGTCCCGGCGCACCGGGCGCCGGTCGAACCAGTCGGTGAAGCTCTCGCGCGCGAAGGGCGGCAGCGGGCGGCGCCGATCGATGCCGAGCAGGCGCTCCAGGAGCCATCGGCTCGGCGGCGCGGCGGCGAGCCAGTTGGAGACAGGGGCAAGACGCGAGCCCCACCACGAGAGGTCCCCGATGCGGCCGAAGAACCGGGCCCGGAGCGGAACTCCGTGAGCCGCGTGGTAGTGGTGGAGGAACTCGTACTTCATCTTGGCCATGTCCACGTTGGACGGGCACTCGGCCTTGCACCCCTTGCACTCGAGGCAGAGATCCATGACGTCGTAGAGCCGCCGGCCGGTGAAGTCCTCCGCCGGCACCTTCCCGGAGAGCACGGCGCGGAGGGCGTTGGCCCGCCCGCGCGTGGAGTGCTCCTCGTCGCGGGTCGCCATGTAGGAGGGGCACATGGTCCCCTCGAGGCTCTTGCGGCAGACCCCCACGCCGTTGCACATCTCGACGGCCGCCGCGAAGCCCCCCTGCTCCGAGAAGTCGAGCAGGGTCGGCGGCTCCCACGTGCGGTACTCGGGGCCGTAGCGCAGGTGCCGCGTCAGGCCGGGGCTGTCCACGAGGTTGCCCGGGTTCATCAGGTTCTTGGGGTCGAAGGCCCGCTTGAAGTCGCGGAAGGCCTGGAAGACCGCGGGGCCGAACGCCCGCTCGAGGAAGGGGCTGCGCGCCCGCCCGTCACCGTGCTCGCTGGAGATGACCCCGCCGAACTCCAGCACCATGTCGAAGATCTCGGTGGCGATGGTCTCCACCTGCTCGATCCCGCGCTCGGTCTTGAGGTTGATGAGCGGGCGGATGTGGATGCACCCCACCGAGCAGTGGCCGTAATAGGCGCCCTCGGCGCCGTGCCTGGCCATGATGGCCCGGAAGCGCGGGATGAACTCCGCCAGGTGCTTCGGGTCCACCGCCGTGTCCTCGATGAAGGCGATGGGCTTGCTGTCCCCGCGGGTGCCGAGCAGGAGCCCGAGGCCTGCCTTGCGGAGCTTCCAGATGGACTGCTGCTCGGCCGGGTCCTGGGCGATATGCGAGGCGTAGCCGAAGCGCCCCTGCGTCCGCCGCGCCTCGAGCCCCTCCACCTTGCTCTTCACCTCGGCCTCGCTCTCCCCCGCGTACTCCACGATGAGGATGGCCGCCGGATCGCCCTGGACGAAGCCCATGCGCTTGGACTGCTCGATGTTGCCGCGGGCGAGGTCGAGGATCATCCTGTCCGTCAGCTCGACGGCGTAGGGGCCCGTCTCGAGGATGGCCTGGGAGGACTCGAGCGCCTCCTGGATGTCGTGGTAGTGGATCACGTCGAGCGCCGTGTGCCTGGGCCTGCGCACGAGACGCATCTTCGCCTCGACGATCGTGAGCAGCGTGCCCTCCGACCCGACGACGAGCCGCGCCATGTTGAGCGGCCGGTCCTTGACCAGCTCGTCGAGGCTGTAGCCGCAGGCCCGCCGCCAGTGGCGCGGGTAGCGCCGCCGGATGTCCTCCGCGTACTGCTCGCGGATCCTCGCCACCTCGCGGTACACCTGCCCCTCGAGCGAAGTCAGCCGCATCTTCGCCTCGAAGGCGGCCGGGCTCACCTCGCCGAGGACGATCCGGCTCCCGTCGGCCAGGCACCCCGTCACCTCGATCACGTGCTCGATGGTGAGGCCGTAGGCGATGGAGTGGGCGCCGCCCGAGTTGTTGCCGAGCATGCCGCCGAGGGTGGCGCGGCTCGACGTGGAGGTGTCGGGGCCGAAGAGGAGCCCCACGGGACGCACGTGATGATTCAGCTCATCCTGGACGAGGCCGGGCTCCACGCGCGCCCACAGCTCCTCCTCGTTCACCTCGAGCACGCGATTCATGTGGCGCGAGAAGTCGAGCACCACGGCGCGATTGACCGTCTGGCCGGTGAGCGAGGTGCCGCCGCCGCGCGGGAGCAGCGCCGCATCGTGCCGGCCGGCGACCTCGATCGCCGCCTGGACGTCCCCGGCGTGGCGGGGGATCACGACGCCGATGGGCTCCACCTGGTACATGGAGGCATCGGTGGAGTAGAGCAGGCGCGAGTAAGGGTCGAAGCGGACCTCACCCTCGACGGCGCGGCGCACTTCGTGTTCGAGGTCGGTCACGGCGCGGATTATACTACGCGGGTGATCCGCCTCTCCGCGCTCCTCGCCCTCCTCGTGCTCGCCGCGCCGGCGGCCGCCGCCCCCGCGGCGCCCGCCTTCGCGCTGACCACGCTCGACGGCAAGCGGATCGACTCGCGCGCGCTGATGGGCAAGAACGTCCTGGTGATCCGCTTCCAGGCCTCATGGTGCAAGCTCTGCGCCGCCGAGGCGCCGGGGATCGAGCGCGCCTACCAGAAGTACCGGCCGCGCGGCGTGGAGCTCGTGGCCGTGCACGTCCAGGACACGGAGGCGGACGCCCGCGCCTTCCTCAAGGCCCACGGCGCGACCTACCCGGCGGGCCTCGATCCCCGGCTCCGCATCGCCAACCGCTTCGGCCTCAAGGGCACGCCCTATACCGTGGTGATCGACAGGAGGGGCGAGATGGCAGCGCGCATCCACGGCTCGGCCGACGAGACGCGCCTCGCCAGGGTGCTCGACCCGCTCCTGCGCACCCCGCCCCGCCGCAAGCCCCCGGCCCGCCTGCGGTAGCTCGCGCCACGCCGTAGACGTTCTCGGTGCGCCACCGGTACAATGGCGCCGGGACGGGAGGTGAGACTCATGAAGTGGATCGAGGCCGATCGCGAGCATCTGGGCGGCAAACCCCGGGTCGTAGGGACCCGTATCTCGATCGCGTTCCTCCTGGAGTCGCTCGCCGCCGGCATGACGATTCCCGAGATCGTCAGGGCCTATCCCACTCTCACCGAGGAAGCGGTCCGCGGGGCGCTCGAGGAGCTTGCTCACTCGAAGGAACTGGCCGTTTCGTGAGGATTCTCCTCGACGAGAACATCCCCGAGGGTCTGCTTGCTCCACTCAGGCAGCTCGGTCACACCGTAGACTCCGTCGGCAGCCTGACGCTCAAAGGACTCGACAACGGTCGCCTCTACCGAGAGGTCGCCGGGCGTTACGACCTCTTCTTTACCAAGGATCGTGAGTTCACCGCCCAGGTCGGCGCGCTCGAGCAGCCTGGTCCCGTCACGGTCGTTCTCACGATCCT
>Ga0154317_1085_pt1 | contig 15513 bp, 15 predicted proteins | sample RifGroA2_FD_105611 | JGI IMG/M metagenome (GOLD analysis project Ga0154317, IMG submission 105611) | Candidatus Rokubacteria bacterium GWA2_70_23 | reverse complement strand
CTTGAAGAGCGGCGGCTGGGCGATGAAGAGGTGGCCGGCCTCGATCACCGGCATCATGTGGCGGAAGAAGAACGTGAGGAGCAGGGTGCGGATGTGGGCGCCGTCCACGTCCGCGTCCGTCATCAGGATGACCTTGTGGTACCGGAGCTTCGCGACAGCGAACTCCTCCGGGCCGATCCCGGTCCCGAGCGCCGAGATCAGGAGCCGGATCTCCTGGTGCGAGAGCACCTTGTCGTAGCGGGCTTTCTCGGCGTTGATGATCTTGCCGCGCAGGGGCAGCACGGCCTGCGTCTTCCGATCCCGGCCCTGCTTGGCCGAGCCGCCCGCGGAGTCGCCCTCGACCAGGAAGATCTCGCGGAACTGGGGCTCACGCTCCGAGCAGTCCGCCAGCTTCGCCGACAGCCCCTCGTCGTCGCGCCCCCCGCGGCGCGTGAGCTCGCGGGCCTTCCGGGCGGCCTCCCGCGCCTGCGCGGCCCGCACGCACTTGTCGGCGATCTTCCGCGCGGTGGTCGGATCTTCCTCGAAGGCTTCCGCCAGCCGGTCGTTGACGATCTGCTGCACAAGCCCCTTGACCTCGGAGTTGCCGAGCTTGGCCTTGGTCTGGCCCTCGAACTGCGGATCCGGGATCCGCACCGAGACCACGGCCGTCAGCCCCTCCCGCACGTCGTCGCCCGACACCGCGCCCTTGAAGCCCTTGAGATAGCCGTTGGCCTGGGCGTAGCTCGACAGCGTCCCGGTGAGCGCCGCCCGGAACCCGGTCAGGTGCGTCCCGCCCTCGCGCGTGTTGATGTTGTTGGCGAAGGAGAACACGTTCTCCTGGTATCCGTCGTTGTACTGGAGCGCCACCTCCACCTCGATGCCGTCCTTCTTCCCCTCGAAGAAGAGCACCTTCGGGTGAATGGGGGTCTTGTTGTGGTTGATGTGCTTGACGAACTCGATGATCCCGCCGTTGTACTGGAAGACGTGCTTGCGCTCGTCGCGCTCGTCCTCGATGGTGATCTTGAGCCCCTTGTTCAGGAACGCGAGCTCGCGCAGCCGATTCGACAGGGTGTCGAAGGAGAAGGCCGTCTCCTCGAAGATCTTGGTGTCCGGCTTGAAGCGGATGATGGTCCCGTGCTTCTGCGTCTTCTCCCCCGGCGTGAGATCGCCCTGCGGGATCCCGTACTCGTATCGCTGCGTCCACGCGCGCCCGGAGCGCCGCACCTCCAGCTCGAGCCACTCGCTGAGCGCGTTCACCACCGAGACGCCGACGCCGTGGAGGCCGCCGGAGACCTTGTACGCCGAGTGCTCGAACTTCCCGCCCGCGTGCAGGACGGTGAGCACGACCTCCGCGGCGGACTTGCCGCTCTCCTTGTGCAGGTCTACGGGGATACCGCGCCCGTTGTCGCCCACGGAGCAGGAGTTGTCGGAGTGCAGGATGACCTTGATGCTGTCGCAGTAGCCGCCCAGCGCCTCGTCCACCGAGTTGTCCACGACCTCGTAGGCGATCTGGTGGAGCCCGTACGCGCTCGTGTCGCCGATGTACATGGCGGGCCGCTTGCGAACGGCCTCGAGCCCTTCCAGGACCTTGATGTCGCTCGCGGTATAGGTCTCGCCGGTCATGCGGCTCCCTGCACCGGCTGCAGGCTCACGTCCTCGACGTGCCCTCCTCTCACCTCCCACCAGGCGGCCTGCCGCACCGGCAGCGCCCCCTCGGCGCTGGTCAGGAAGACCTGCCCCGCGGCCTCCACATGCCTCAGGACGTTCCGCTGCACCTCCGCATCGAGCTCCGAGAGCGCATCGTCCAGGAGGAGCACCGGGGGGCTTCCCACGGCGCGCTCCACGGGCCCTGCCTCGGCCAGCCTCAGCACGAGCGCCATCAGCCGTTGCTGCCCGCGGGAGCCGAAACTCCGCATGTCGCGTCCGCCCATCTCGATGGCCACATCATCGCGATGCGGCCCGACGAGCGTCTGCCCCCGACGCACCTCGTCCCGGCGCCGCGCCCGGATTGCTTCCACGAAGCGCTCCTCGGTCACCCCCTCCTCGAGCGCTCCCTGGTACGCGAGCCGAACCGCCCCGCCCCCGGCCAGCACGGGATAGAGCCGCGAGACCTCGTCGGCCAACTCGGCCAGCGCCCGCCGTCGGCGATGGAGCAGCTCGATCCCCTCGCGCGCCAGCTGATGATCCCAGGGCTCGATCAGGGCTTCCCCGGGGCCGCCCTCGATCCCTGCCTGCAGGAGAGAATTGCGCCGCGCGAGAATCTGCCGATATCGCCCGAGCCCGGGAAGATGGGCCGGGAAGATCTTCCCGGCGAACCCGTCGAGGAAATTGCGCCGCCCCTGCGGGCCGCCACCGACCACAGCCACGTCCTGCCAGCCGAACGGGATCGCCCGCGCCCACGGGCACCCCTCGCCCATGACCGCCCACGCACCGTCCTGGCGCCGAGCGACGCTCCGCCGGATCGGCCGTGTGATGTCCCCGCGGCACACCTGCCCTCTCAGGGTCGCGCCCTCGGCGTCCCACCGGAGCAGATCCACGGGCTTCGCCGCCCGGAACGAGCGGCCGACGAGAAGAAGAGAGAGCGCCTCGAGGAGGTTGGTCTTGCCCTGGGCGTTTGGCCCAGTCACGACGTTGAGCGTTGAGGCCGGCGAGTACGAGAGGGTGCGGAAATTACGGAAATCAGAGAGGTCAATCCATTGGATATGCACCCGCTCCCCGCCCCTCCATCGATGCTAAATTCTCATCGGCATGATAACACAGAGCGCTCCTTCCTCCTCGAAGCTTTTGATCACGCAGGAGCTCACTGAGTCCTTCAGCTCGATCACGACCTGCTCGGCCTCCTGGGCTCCGATCGCGTCCAGGACATAGCGCGAGTTGAAGCCGATCGTGACCTCCTCGCCGGCGTACTCGACCTCGAGGCTCTCCTCGGCCTCGCCGAAATCCGGATGGTACGCGGAGAGCGTCAGGGCCCCAGGCGTCAGCGTGAACTTCACCGGCTTCGTCCGCTCCTCGGCCAGCACCGACACGCGCCGGAGCGCGGCCGTCAGCGCTCCTCGCGACAGCGTGATCCGCTTCGGATGCTCCTTCGGCACCACCTGCTCGTAGTTGGGGAATGTGCCCTCGATGAGTCGGGCCATCAGGAGGAAATTCGGCATCTGGAGGACGAACTGGTTGTCAGTGATGGCGACCTGGACCTCCTCGCCGGAGCCGACAATCCTGGCGATCTCCTGAACCGCTTTCCTCGGCACGATTCCGGACACCGGTGTCGGGTCATCCACGAGGGGTCTCACGGCGAGGGCAAGCCGATGCCCGTCCGTCGCCACGAGCCGCAGATCCTTCCCCTGGACGGAGAAGAGGATCCCGTTGAGGGCGTACCGGCTCTCGTCGTGCGAGATGGCGAAGCTGGTCTGGGTCAGCATGTCCCTTAGGACTTTCCCGTCCAGGCTGATCCATGTCGCGGACTCCACCGCGCCGACGGCCGGAAAGTCCTCGGGCGAGAGGCCCACGAGCTTGTAGGACACCCCTCCGCACCGGAGCGCCACCCACGCGTTCTCCTGGACTCTGATCACGAGCGGGGCTGCGGGGAGCTCCTTGACGATCTCCAGCAGCTTCCGGGCGGAGAGCGTGATCCCGCCGCCGCGGACGACCTTCGCTGGCACGGACACCCGGGCCCCGACCTCGAGGTCCGTGGCCGTCAGCCGCACCGTCTCGCCGTCTGCCTGCACGAGCACGTTGGCCAGGATGGGAATCGTCTGCCGGGGCTCGACGATGTTATGAACCATCTGAAGGCCCCGGAGGAAGGCATCACGATCCACATGGACTTCCATAGAAGTCTCCCTTGTTTCAACCAGAAGAGAAAGAAATGATCGTCGTCGGAGTCGTCGTCGGGGGTGTGGATGCTGTGGATCGGCGACAAGCCCCTGAAATGGGAGGCGCAGCGGAGGAGGGGCCACGGTGCACGGAGGCGTGGACAGGCCGGGGAGAGATGGGGATCACAGCGTGATGCCCTGGGTGAGCGTGTCGATGGTCTTCCTGAATTTGGGATCCTCTTGCAGGAGGCGCTGGATCTTCTCGACCGCGTGGAGGACGGTGGTGTGGTCCTTGCCGCCGAAGGACCGGCCGATCTCGGCGAGCGAGGAATGCGTGAGCTGGCGGGCCAGGTACATGGCGATCTGGCGGGGGAAGGCGACGGCGCGCGTGCGGTTCTGGGCGCGAAGGTCGGAGAGCTTGATGCCGAAGAAGTCGGCGACCTTTCGCTGGATGTGATCCACCGAGATGACGCGTTCATCTTCGCCCCAGAGGTCGGCGAGGACCTCCTGGGCGAGGTCGATGGACATCTCGCGGCCGCTGAGGGCGCAGAACGCGATCATGCGGGTGAGCGAGCCCTCGATCTCGCGGATATTGGCCTTGATCCGGCCGGCGATGAGATAGGCGACGTCGTCGGGCAGGAGGACGCGCTCGACCTCGGCCTTCTTCTTGAGGATCGCCACGCGGGTCTCGAAGTCGGGGGGCTGGATGTCGGCGATGAGGCCCCACTCGAAGCGGGAGCGGAGGCGCTCCTCGATATCGGGAATCTCCTTGGGGGCGGCATCGCAGGAGAGGACGATCTGCTTGCGGGCCTCGTAGAGGTCGTTGAAGGTGTGGAAGAACTCCTCCTGCGTCCGCTCCTTGCCGGAGATGAACTGGACGTCATCCACGAGCAGGAGGTCGATGTTCCGGTACTTGGTCCGGAACTCCACGTTGCGGTCGTAGCGGATGGCGTTGATGAGCTCGTTGGTGAAGCGTTCGGACGAGAGGTAGAGCACCTTGAGATGCGGGAAGGCCTGGGAGACGCGGTGGCCGACGGCGTGCAGCAGGTGGGTCTTGCCGAGGCCCACGCCGCCGTACAGGAACAGCGGGTTGTAGGCCTTGGACGGCAGATCGGCCACGGCCTGGCAGGCCGCCTGCGCGAACTGGTTGGAGTTGCCCACCACGAAGGACTCGAACGTGTAGCGCGCGGACAGGCCCGAGAAGGCGGGCGCCGGGGTCTCGATCGGCGCGGCTTCGGCGCGGGAGTCGGCGCGCGCAGGCTCGCGGTCGACCTCGAAAGAAACCCGGGGGGTGCCGCCGAGGATCTCGCGCGCGGCGGCCTGGAAGGCATCGGCATGGCGCTGAGCCAGCCAGTCGCGCGCGAAGGTGCTGGGGGCGGCGACCCGGAGCTGGTCACCGTGCACGGAGGCGAGCCGGCAGGGGCGGACCCACGTCTCGATCGTGGTGGCGGGGATGCGGGGCTCGAGGGCGACGAGGAGCCGGGACCACAGGGCGTCAAGCACGGGAAACCTCAGCAGGCAAAGGCGCCTGACGACTTACACACAAGGTTATCCACAGGCGTGGATAACTCAAATGCCGTTGTCCGAAGAGGGGGTGTTCGACAGAAGCTCGGCCAGCCAGGTCACGGCGTCCCACCGGTTCGATCGTTAGAGAGCCCGCGCTCACTCGCCGCGCATGCCGTTCCGGGGCCGTCCGGCGCCCGGGCGAGACGTGACAGGACGAGACGAGGCAGCGCAAGGTACCACAGGGGGAAAAGGGGCCGCAAGGGGGTCATGAGGCTTGACTTGCCAGCGGCCGGCGAGTAGGTTATGGGGGTTGTACCAGTGAAAGGGAACCCCCATGAAGAGGACGTATCAGCCCAATCGTCGGCGCCGGAAAAAGACCCACGGGTTTCGCGCACGCATGAAGACCAAGGGGGGCCGGAAGGTCCTGAAGGCGCGACGCGCCAAGGGGCGGAAGCGCCTGACCGTGTAGCGGTGGGCAGATGACGGGAGCCCTCCGGCCCCAGGCCCTTCCCGCAAACCAGCGCCTCCGTCGAGCCAGCGAGTTCCAGGCGGTTTTCCAGCAGGGCAAGCGAGTCGAGAGGCCCGGGTTCATCGCGCTCTGGCACGAGATGGCCGGGGACCGAAAGGTGGGGTTCGCGGTGAGCCGCAAGGTGCGCGGCGCCGTGCGACGCAACCGCGTGAGACGCAGGCTGCGAGAGGCGTACCGCCTCCAGGGGCGCGGCCTCCGCGAGGGGATCTCGGTGATCTTCGTCGGGCGCGAGGGCTCCGAGGCCGCCCGGCTTGAGACCCTGACAACCCAGATGCGAGAGGTGCTCGTGACGATCGCCCAGCGGGCCGGCGCTGCGGGCGCCCCCGAGGCCGGCCGAGGTCAGAGCGAATGAGCCCCGGGGCCCGTCTGGCGGTGCTCGTGGTGCGAGGCTATCAGCTCCTGGTTCGCCCGCTGCTGCCGCCGGCCTGCCGCTTTTTGCCGAGCTGCTCGGAGTACGCGAAAGGCGCCCTGACGGAGCATGGGGTCGCGCGGGGCGCGTGGTTGGCGCTCCGGCGGTTGGGGCGGTGCCACCCATTCCATCCCGGCGGCTACGACCCACCCCCGCCCCGCGCCGGGGCCCCCGACAGGCAAGGAGCGTGATGGAAAAGCGAGCGATTCTGGCCGCCGTCCTCATGGCCGGCGTGCTGCTCTTGTATCAGACGTTCTTCGTCAGCCAGCAGGAGCCGCAGGCGCCGCAGAAGGCCCAGCAGGCGGCGGCGCCAGCCACGCCCGGGGCAGCCGCTGTTCCTGCCGCCTCGGCGGTCCCCGAACCGCCGAGCCCCGTTCCGCCGGTGGCGCCTGCCACAGCCGCTCCTGAGAAGACGGCGGTGGTAGAAACTCCGCTGTATCGGGCCGTCGTCAGCAGCTCGGGCGGAGCGCTGCAAGAGTGGCAGCTCGACTACCGGGGCCAGAAACCGATGATCGTAGCCGGACTGCTGGGGCCGCGAGGGCTTCTGATCGAGCGCCCAGGGGGACAGGCCACGCCCGTGCCCTTCCGGCTGTCCGCCGAGGCGCTCAGGCTCGGCGAGGGCGCTCCGCAAGGCGAGGTGATCCTGACGGGAGACGACGGATTTGGGCTCCGGATCACGCAAGCGCTGCGGTTCAGGGCCGACACCTATGTCATCGAGCAGGCGCTTCGCATCGAGAACCGGCACAGCGTGGCGCAGAGCGCGGACGTGGTGCTGCCGTGGGCTGGCCCCGCCGAATGGCCGAAAGAGCAACCGGAGAAGTTCCCGGGCCAGCACCCGACGCGCGCCGTGCGATTCGTCAGTGGAAACGTGCATCGGGACGAGGTGGCAAATATCAGCGGGTTCGGGGGCGACGGGACATGGGTAGGCCTGGAGAGCGAGCTGTATCTGTCAGCGCTTGTCGCCAGGAGCCCGGGCTTCAAGGTCACGACAGCCAAGAACGGGACCACGGTGTCCGTGAGTCTGCGGGCGACACTGCCCCGGCTCGAACCAGGTCAAGCCTGGGAGGGTCGTTACGCGACCTACGTGGGCCCGAAGGAGTACGACCGGCTCAAGGCGCTCGGCGTTGGGCTTGAAAAGTCTATATTTTTCGGTGGGTTCCCGGCACCACAGGCCTATGGCGGACTGCCCATGGAATGGATCGCGGTCCCCATCCTGTGGCTGATGAACTGGTTCTACAAGTATCTGGGAAACTACGGCCTCGCGATCATCTTGCTCACCGTCGTCTTCAAGGCACTCTTCTTCCCGCTTACCGTGAAGAGCATGCGGTCCATGAAGGCGATGCAGTCGATCCAGCCCCAGGTCAATGCCCTGCGGTCGAAGTACAAGAACGACGCGCCGCGGGTGCAGCGGGAGACCATGCAGCTGTACAAGCAACACAAGGTCAATCCGCTGGGCGGCTGCCTGCCGATGGTGGTACAGATCCCTGTCTTCTACGCCCTGTACGTCGCGCTGTCGGTGTCGGTCGAGATCCAGAACGCCCCGTTCATCTGCTTCGGACGCCTCTTCGGCATGGATCTCTGGATCTGCGATCTCGCGGCCCAGGATCCGACCTATGTGCTGCCGATTCTCATGGGCGTGTCCATGTTCATCCAGCAGAAGATGACGCCGGTCATGGGCGATCCGCGCCAGGCGAAGATGATGCTGATGATGCCGGTGGTCTTCACGTTCATGTTCCTGAGCCTGCCGTCTGGACTCGTGCTGTACTGGACTCTGTCGAACGTCTTGCAGATTCTCCAGCAGCACTACCTGAACCGCAGCGGAAAGGTCGAGAAGGCGCCCGCCCGGGTCCAGAAGAAGGCGTGAGGGGGGACGCGCGCGAGGGGTCCCGTTCACCGCGGAGACGGATCGCCGTGCCCCGAAAGGAACGCTCGCCGGTCGAGGAGCTCCTCTCCGCCATCCCCGCCCTCACCGGCTTTCCTGCCTCGATGGAGCATGGCCGGGTGTTCTCCCGGTACCTCGAGCTGATGCTCCTCTGGAACCGGACGCATGACTTGACGGGACTGAAAACGCCGGCCAAAATCGTCAAGGGCCTCTTCCAGGACGCCCTGCTGTTCTTCCCGCTCCTGCCCCGCCAGAGACCGCTCAGGGTTGCCGACATCGGAACCGGCGCTGGAATCCCCGGAGTTCCGCTCAGGATCGTCGATGCGGGACTGCGGTTGACCCTGGTCGAGGCGCGCCGCAAGCGGGTTTCCTTCCTCGCGACGGTCAAGCGCGAGCTCGGGCTCGTGGACATGGACATCATTCACGGTAGGGCCGAGGCCGTAGTGTCCGAACACCCAGACCTGAAGGGGCAATTCGATGCCGTGGTCTCCAGGGCGGCGGCGCCCCCACCTGAGCTGATCGGTACGGCGGCTCTGTACCTCAAGCCCGGAGGCCTGCTGGTGGCTTCTGGGCCGCCTCCCGGGGCCAAGACAATGACTGCGCCGGCTGGCATGAAGGCCGAGTGGCGCGAAGTCCCCTACCCCGCGCTGGGCCTCAAGCGCGTGTTCTTTGTGGCGACACGGCCGGGTTGATTTCTCCTGGCCGGCTGGGTTAGTGTTCCACGTGGAACGGTATTGGGATTGTTCCACGTGGAACATGAAGGGGGCGCAGTGACTCGAGTTATCGCCGTCGTCAACCAGAAGGGCGGGGTGGGCAAGACGACCACAGCCGTCAACCTGGCCGCAGGTCTTGCCCTGGCGGACAGGAAGACCCTGCTGATCGACCTCGATCCCCAGGGCAATGCCACCACTGGCCTCGGGGTGGACAAGTCAGGCCTCGAACGAACGGTTTACGATGTGCTGCTCGAGGGCCTGGCCATGGAGAAGGCTGTTCTTCCCACCGAGATGCCTTTCCTCTTCCTCGTTCCGTCGGAAATTGACCTGGTCGGCGCCGAGATCGAGCTGGTCACGGCCAGCGACAGGGAGAAACGCCTGAGAGTCGCAGTCGATAGCGTCAAGGCATCATTCGACCACGTGATCATCGACTGTCCTCCATCGCTGGGGCTCCTCACCCTCAATGCGCTGACGGCCTCGGACTCGGTGCTTATCCCGCTGCAATGCGAGTACTACGCGATGGAGGGGCTCGCCCACCTACTCCGCACCATCGATGTGATCCGGGAGCGACTCAACCCCGGACTTCGCGTCGAGGGAATCGTCTTCACGATGTTCGACGGGCGGACGAGCCTCGCGGCGGAGGTGAAGGCCGAGGTGCAGCGACATCTTGGTGGCCAGACGATGTCCACCGTGATCCCACGGAACGTGCGCCTCACCGAGGCCCCGAGCCATGGGCGGCCGGTGTTCCTTCACGACATGAGGTCCTCTGGCTCGGTCGCGTACCTTGAGCTGACGAAGGAGGTGCTGTCACATGGCTAGCAAGCACGGACTTGGCCGTGGTCTGGGGGCGCTCCTGTCCCCGTCTGAACCGGCGCCCCTTGCCGCAGCGGCGATGGTGGGAGGCGGCATCCAGGACATCCCTGTAGGGGATATAGTTCCCAACCCCCAGCAGCCAAGAAAAGACTTTGAAATCAATGCTTTGAGTGAGCTCGCGGCATCCTTGCGCCAGTCCGGTGTCATCCAGCCTGTCGTGGTCAGGCGAGCCGGGCAGGGATACCAGCTGATCGTCGGAGAGCGGCGCTGGCGGGCAGCCAAGCTCGCGGGGCTGGAGAAGATTCCCGCAGTGATACGCGAGGCGACGGATGCCGAGAGCCTGGAGCTCGCCCTGATCGAGAACCTGCTCCGCGAGGACCTGAACCCCATCGAGCAGGCCGAGGCCTATCAGAAGCTCCTGGCGCAGTTCGCTTGGACCCAGGAGGAGCTCGCCGAGCGCGTCGGCAAGGATCGGAGCAGCATCGCCAACTGCCTCAGGCTTCTCAAGCTCCCCGAGTCCATCCAGGCCGATCTTCGAGCCGGCCGGCTCACGATGGGGCATGCACGCGCGCTCCTGTCACTCGGGTCTGCAGCGGACCAGCTCAGGCTCAGGGAAGAGATCCTCGCGCATTCCTGGTCGGTGAGGGCCACCGAGGAGGATGTCCAGCGCAAGCGCAGTCAGCTGCCGCGCCGCCCCCTCCGGCGATCGCCCGAGCTGGGAGCCCTCGAGGACACGCTTCGCGAGGCGCTCGTCACGCGCGTGCGTCTGGTCGGCAACGAGCGCCGCGGACGCATCGAGATCGCCTACACGTCGCGAGAAGACCTGGATCGGCTCACCGAGATCCTGACGGCGCGGCGGGGCTGAGGCCGAGCGCAGAGAGCATGGCCGAGCGCATCGTCGTGGGCATGAGCGGAGGCGTCGACTCCTCCGTCGCCGCGGCCCTGCTCGTGGAGCAGGGGCATGAGGTGGTCGGGGTCACGCTCCGGGTCTGGCCGGGGCGCGAGCCCGAGGAGGGAGGCAAGCGGTTCGGGAGCTGCTGCGCTCCTGAGGCCGCGCACGATGCGCGAGAGGTGGCGCGCCGGCTCGGCATCCCGTACTACCTGCTGAACAGCGAGCGCGAGTTCGACGAGACCGTCGTCGAGCGCTTCGCGCTCGAGTACAGGGCGGGCCGGACGCCTGTGCCTTGCGTGGTCTGCAACCAGAAGGTCAAGTTCGGCTCGCTCCTGCACCGGGCGCGGGCCTGGGAGGCGGCGGCCGTCGCCACCGGCCACTACGCCCGGATCACCCGCGACGAGCGCACGGGGCGGATGCTCCTCTGGCGCGGGCGGGATGAGCGGAAGGATCAGTCGGATTTCCTGTGGCCGCTCACCCAGGCGCAGCTGGCGGCCGCGCGCTTCCCCGTCGGCGACATGACGAAGGACGCCGTCCGGGACAGGGCCCGGGCGCTTGGACTGGTCACCGCCGACACACCCGAGAGCCAGGAGATCTGCTTCATCCCCGACGACGACTACCGGGGGTTTCTCCGCCTCCGGAGCCCCGACGCGTTCCGTCCGGGCCCCATCGTGGACGGGCAGGGGACTGTCCTGGGCCGCCACCAGGGCCTGCCGAACTACACGGTGGGGCAGCGGCGGGGGCTGGGCCTCTCGGGAGGCCGGCCGCTGTACGTGACGGCGCTCGACGCGGACCGGAACACCGTCGTGGTGGGTCCGGCGGAAGAGACGGAAGCCGATCGGCTCTGGGCCGAGCAGGTCAATCTGATCTCGATCGAGCGCCTCGATGGACCCGTCCAGGTGACGGCCAGGATCCGCCACAACCATGTGCCCGCTGCCGCCACCGTCCTCCCCGGGCCCGCCGGCGACGATGGGCGGCAGCGAGTCGAGGTGCGCTTCGCCACCCCGCAGCGCGCGATCAGCCCGGGTCAGTCGGTGGTGTTCTACCAGGGCGATCTCGTCGTCGGAGGCGGCGTCATCGCGCGGACATCCCGGGGGGGGGTAGGCGCACCCAGAACCGTCGCGCACCGAGAGCCCCCAAGAGGGAACACGTGCCCAAAGTGAAGAAGACCTCGGCCTCCGCGAATGCGACCGCCGCCAACGTCGGCTACGAAGCCGAGCTCTGGCAGATGGCCGACGCCCTGCGCGGCAGCATGGACGCCGCCGAGTACAAGCACGTCGTCCTCGGCCTCATCTTCCTCAAGTACATCTCCGACTGGGGCGGCGAGCGCCTGCGCGACGACAAGCGCTGGCAGTACGGCGTGCCGCCCGCGGGTAACGCCAACTTCGCCTGGGTGCAGCACATGGTGCATCACCTGGCGCGCGCCGGCGTGGCCGGCTTCGTGCTCGCCAACGGTTCGATGTCGTCCAACCAGTCGAGCGAGGGCGAGATCCGCAAGAACCTGATCGAGGCGGACCTCGTGGACTGTATGGTGGCGCTGCCGGGCCAGCTCTTCTACTCGACGCAGATCCCCGCGTGCCTCTGGTTCCTCGCGCGCGACCGCAAGAACGGCAAGTTCCGCGACCGGCGCGGCCACGTGCTCTTCATCGACGCCCGCAAGCTCGGCCGCATGGCGGACCGCACGCATCGCGAGCTCACCGACGACGACATCGCCCGCATCGCCAACACCTACCACGCCTGGCGCGGCGAGAAGGACGCGGGCGAGTACGCCGACGTCGCCGGCTTCTGCAAGAGCGCGCCGCTGGAGGAGGTCCGCAAGCACGGCCACGTGCTCACGCCCGGCCGCTACGTCGGCGCCGAAGCGCAGGAGGACGACGGCGAGCCGTTCGCGGAGAAGATGAAGCGGCTCGCCACGACACTGCGCGAGCAGCAGGCCGAAGCCGCAAGGCTGGACGCCGGCATCGCCGCCAACCTGAAGGAGCTTGGGTATGGCGGGTAGGAAGAAGGAGACGAAGACGCCTGCGGTCCCGGCGCGCAGCGCGGCTGCCCGCGTCTCGCGCGGGCGCATCCGCCAGGAGGGCGCTTCCTTCCCGGTGCCGCCCCCCTTGAGCGAGATGCCCGCCGACTACGCGATGGTGCTCACCCGGCTGAAGCGGCGCATTGCCGCGGCGCAGATCCGCGCGGCACGGGCCGTGAGTCGCGAGCTCGTCGCTCTCTACTGGCATGTGGGCGCGACGATCGTGCAGCGTCAGACGAATGCGGGTTGGGGGGATGCCGTCGTCGAGCGCCTCGCGCATGACTTGCGCCTTGCGTTCCGTGACCTCGAGGGGTTCTCGCCGCGCAACATCTGGCGCATGCGCGCGTTCTTCCTCGCGTGGTCCGGGGCGCCGAAGAAACTGACACAGCCTGTGTCAGAAACCGGAGCGAGGCGGACCACGGGAAAACTGCCACAGGCCGTGTCAGAAATTCCCTGGGGGCACAACATCGTCCTCCTGCAGCAGCTCGAGCGTCCCCAGGACCGCCTCTGGTACGCCGAACAGACGTGCGCGCAGGGCTGGAGCCGCGCGGTTCTTCAGGCGCAGATCGCAAAGAAGGCCCACGCGCGGCAGGGGAAAGCCGTCACCAACTTCAGCCGCGCGCTCCCGCCGCCGCAGTCCGAGCTGGCCCGCCAGGCGCTCAAAGACCCCTACACCTTCGACTTCCTGACCATCGGCCGCGAGGCGCACGAGCGCGTGACCGAGCGCGACCTGCTCGCCCATGTGCGGGAGTTCCTGCTCGAGCTGGGCGCGGGCTTCGCCTTCATCGGCAATCAGGTGAAGCTCACCGTGGGCGACGCGGACTCCTTCATCGACCTGCTCTTCTACCACGTGCGCCTGCGCTGCTATGTCGTCGTGGAGCTGAAGGCGACTGCGTTCAAGCCGGAGCACGCCGGCAAGATGAACTTCTACCTCTCGGCGGTAGACGACCTGCTCAAGCACAAGGACGACCAGCCGAGCATCGGGCTCTTGCTCTGCCGTTCGCGCAACCGGGTGCAGGTGGAGTACGCGCTGCGCGACATCCGCAAGCCCATCGGCGTTGCCCAGTGGGAGACCAGAATCGTCGAAGCGCTGCCGGAAGACCTCAAGGGCAGCCTGCCGACGGTGGAGGAGATTGAGGCGGAGTTGAGCCGCGATGAGGATGGCCGATGAAGCGGATCACCCCGAAGCTCGCCGCCGCCATCGCCGCGAACCTCAGGGAGCTTGGGTATGGCGGCTAGGAAGAAGACCCCGAAGACGCCTGCGGTCCCGGCGCGCAGCGCGGCTGCCCGCGTCTCGCGCGGGCGCACTCACCCGGGCGGGGCCTCGTTCCCCGTGGCGCCGCCGCGTTCGGAGCTGCCGCGCGGCTATGCGAAGACGCTCGGGGAGATCAAGCAGCGCATCCAGCAGGAGCGGCTGCGCGTCGTCCTGGCCGCCAACTCGGCGATGGTCCTACTCTACTGGGACATCGGCCGGATGATCCTCGACCGTCAGGAGCGCGCCGGCTGGGGGGCCAAGGTCATTGATCGCCTCTCCTCAGACCTGCGTGAAGCCACCCCCGAGATGCAGGGGCTTTCGCCGCGAAAGCTGAAGTACATGCGCGCCTTCGCCGCCGCATGGCCCGAGCGCGAGATTGTGCAACGGGTCGTTGCACAATTGCCCTGGCGCCAGAACATCGCCCTGCTCGAACGCCTCGACGACGAGAAAACGCGACTGTGGTACGCCGAGCAGACGCTTCAGCAAGGCTGGTCACGCGACATCCTGGCCCTGCAGATCGACGGCCGCGCTCACGAACGCCGTGGCAAGGCCCTCACCAACTTCAAGGCCACGCTGCCGCCTGCGGATTCGGACATGGCCGCGCAGGTGTTCAAGGATCCGTACCTCTTCGATTTCCTCGGCACCGCCGACCCGCGCCGCGAGCGTGAGGTCGAGCAGGCTCTGGTCGATCACATCCAGCGCTTCCTGCTCGAGCTCGGCAGCGGCTTCGCCTTCGTCGGCCGCCAACTGCACCTCGAGTTTGCGAGCCGCGACTACTTTCTCGACCTGCTCTTCTACCACCTCAAGCTGCGTTGCTACGTGGTCATCGAGCTGAAAGCGGTCCCCTTCGATCCGGCATTCATCGGGCAGATCAACGTCTATCTCTCCGCGGTTGACGATCTTCTGCGCCATCCCGACGACAAGCCGACGATCGGCTTGCTGCTGTGCCGTTCGAAGGACAAGATCGTCGTCGAGTACGCGTTGCGTGACCTGAAGAAGCCGATCGGTGTTGCCGGGTGGGAGACGATGATCGTCGAGAAGCTCCCCGAGAACCTCAAGGGCAGCCTGCCGACGGTGGAGGAGCTCGAGGCGGAGCTCAGTCGCGAGGAGAATGAACGATGAATCGGCTCACCGCCACGCTGCGCGAGCAGGAGGCCGAGGCCGCGAAGCTCGCCGCCGCCACCTGCCTGCCGAAGCTTCGGCGCAGGCAGGTCGCCGCCAGCCTGAAGGAGCTTGGGTATGGCGGGTGAGTGCTGGAAACGGATGCCTCTGGGTAAGTTCGTTTCGCTCCAGCGAGGACACGATCTTCCGGATGAGCGGCGACAGCCTGGCCGAGTCCCGATCCTCGGCTCGTTCGGTATCACTGGCTGGCATGACACTGCGAAGGCTCCCGGCCCGGGTGTCACGGTAGGTCGAAGTGGCGCTTCCTTCGGCGTGGTTAGCTACTCGTCGATTGACTATTGGCCGCTCAACACAGCGCTGTACGTCACGGATTTCCACGGGAACGACGAGCGCTTCGCTTACTACTTCCTGAAGTGCTTCGACTTTCGAAGCTTTAACTCCGGAAGCGCGCAGCCCTCGCTGAACCGCAACTTCGTGCACCCGGTTCCCATTGATGTTCCTCCGTGCGCCGGGTTAAACCGGCGAGGTGTAGTGAATGAAAGAGTCACACGGTGAAGGGGGAGCGACCCACACCGGCCCCGAGTCAT
>Ga0154317_1019_pt1 | contig 15534 bp, 13 predicted proteins | sample RifGroA2_FD_105611 | JGI IMG/M metagenome (GOLD analysis project Ga0154317, IMG submission 105611) | Candidatus Rokubacteria bacterium GWA2_70_23 | reverse complement strand
GCGGGCCCCCGTCAATTCCTTTGAGTTTCAACCTTGCGGCCGTACTCCCCAGGCGGACGACTTAATGCGTTAGCTGCGGCACGGAAGGGACTGAACCCCCCCACACCTAGTCGTCATCGTTTACAGCGTGGACTACCGGGGTATCTAATCCCGTTTGCTCCCCACGCTTTCGCGCCTCAGCGTCAGGAATTGCCCAGAGACCCGCCTTCGCCACCGGTGTTCCTCCCGATCTCTACACATTTCACCGCTACACCGGGAATTCCAGTCTCCTCTGCAATCCTCAAGAACAGCAGTATCGATCGCCCTTCTTCGGTTGAGCCGAAGGATTTCACGACCGACTTGCCATCCCGCCTACGCGCCCTTTACGCCCAGTAATTCCGAGCAACGCTTGCCCCCTCTGTCTTACCGCGGCTGCTGGCACAGAGTTGGCCGGGGCTTCCTCTGCAGGTACCGTCAAATGCCGGCGGTTATCACGCCGACACCCATCTTTCCCACTGACAGTGGTTTACGACCCGAAGGCCTTCGTCCCACACGCGGCGTCACTCCGTCAGGCTTTCGCCCATTGCGGAAAATTCCCCACTGCTGCCTCCCGTAGGAGTCGGGGCCGTGTCTCAGTCCCCGTGTGGCTGGTCGTCCTCTCAGACCAGCTACCCGTCAAAGCCTTGGTGGGCCGTTACCCCGCCAACTAGCTGATAGGCCGCGAGCCCCTCCAAGAGCGGCAGCTTGCGCCACCTTTCCTCCCCGGATCTGTCGACCCAAGGAACGTATCCGGTATTAGCCCCCCTTTCGAGGGGGTATCCCAGGCTCAAGGGCAGGTTACCCACGTGTTATTCACCCGTGCGCCACTCGGACCACAATATGATTGCTCACACCGTGATCCTCGTTCGACTTGCATGTGTTAAGTACGCCGCCAGCGTTCGCTCTGAGCCAGGATCAAACTCGCCATGAATGAAGCGAGACACTTGAACCCTGGTCCCTAAAAGCCCAACCAAGATGTTGCTTCGGTCGAGCGCAAGGTACTCAGTAGTTACGGATGGTGCTCACACTTCGTCGGTGAGCCAGTAGCATATGCGATTTTCAAAGAACGGTTGGGGTCTCGGCCCCGTTGTGGGTTGAATCAGGTCAGCTGGACCAACACGACCGGCTGCCTACTCTCAACACCCGCCCCTGGCGACAGCTATCTCCGGGCTGGGCAAGAGCTGATGCTACCGGCACGGCCTCATGATGTCAAGCGATTGTTTGGGCTGTGCCGAACTATTTCACGAGCACCCGCTTGAAGCGCCGCCCGAGCTGCAGGACCACCTGACTCCCACGCCCCAGGACGCGTTCCAGATCAATCACCCGCTCTCCGTCCACCCTCACGCCCCCCTCGCCCATCTTCCGCCTGGCTTCCGAGTTGCTGGAGGCGATCCCGGCTGCGGTCAGGGCCTTCCAGACAGGGATCCCTTCCCCTTCGGCCACAAGGGCAACAGTCTCAATGATTTCAGGCGCTTGCCTGTTTTGAATGACCCTGACGAACTCAGCCTCTGCCTCGGCCGCCGCCGCCTCGCCATGGTACTGGGCCGTGACGATCCGGGCCAGCCTCTTCTTTGCCTCCATCGGGTGAAGGCGACGCAACCCGGCGATCTCTTCCGGCGAGATCCGGGTCACCAGCTCGAAGTACCGGAACATCAGGGTGTCGGAGACCGACATGAGCTTGCCGAACATCTCCGCGGCCGGCTCGGCGATGCCCACATAGTTGCCGAGACTCTTGGACATCTTCTGCGCGCCGTCGAGCCCCTCGAGGATGGGCACCGTCAGCGCCACCTGCGGCTCCTGCTCGTGGGCCCGCTGCAGATCGCGGCCCACCAGCAGGTTGAAGGTCTGGTCGGTGCCGCCCAGCTCGACGTCGGCCCCAAGGGCCACCGAGTCGTAGGCCTGCGCGATCGGGTACAGGAACTCGTGCAGGCTGATGGGCCGCCCGCTGGCATAGCGGCTCGCGAAATCTTCACGCTGGAGCATCTGCGCCACCGTGAGGTGGGCGGTTTCCCGGATCACGCCCTCGAATGTGAGCGGCGAGAGCCACGTCGAGTTGAACTCGACTCGCGTCCGGGTCATCTCCAGGATCTTGCCGAGCTGGGCGCGGTACGTCTCGGCGTTCGCCCGGATCTCGTCCCACGAAAGCGGCCTGCGCGTCTCGGAGCGTCCCGTGGGATCTCCGATCATGCCGGTGAAATCGCCGATGATGATGATGATCTGGTGGCCGAGATCCTGGAAGTCTCTGAGCTTCTGGAGCACGACCGTGTGCCCCAGGTGCAGATCCGGGGCGGTCGGGTCGAGACCCAGCTTGACCTTGAGCGGTGTGCCGGTCGCCCGGGCGCGCTGAAGTTTCTGTATCAGCTCCGCCTCAACGATGATCTCGGCCGTCCCTCGGCGGAGGCGGGCCATCTGCTCGTCGACGGGACGCATGGCACGCGCGGCAGGGGGGGGCGGTCCGTGCATCAGGCCAGAGGGCGAACGCCGCTCGAGTTCACCCCTGTATAATACCAGGGGATGCCTCCGCAGCGCCGCGCGAAACCCTCTCCTCGTACCCGAAGGCCTTGGCTCCGGCGGCTCCTGCTCGCCGGCGGACTCCTTCTGTTCCTCACCACCTTGGGGGTCGGCGTCGCCTCGATCTGGGCCTTCACCGTCCTGCCGCGTTCGCTGCCGTCGGTCAGCGCCCTGGAGAACTTCGAGCCGAGCCGGGGCACGAAGGTGTTCGACGAAAACGACGAGCTGGTCACCGAGTTCCACGTGGAGCGGCGTATCTTCACGCCCCTCGCACAGATCCCCAAGGCGCTCAAGGACGCCATCATCGCAACGGAGGACACCCGCTTCTACTCACACTACGGCGTGGATCCCATGGGCGTCGCCCGGGCGATCTACCAGAACTTCCGCCACGGACGCATCGTGGAAGGCGGAAGCACGATCACCCAGCAGCTCGCCAAGGTGCTCTTTCTCACCCCGGACAAGAGCCTTGATCGGAAGCTCAAGGAAGCGGTGCTGGCGGTGGAACTCGAGCGCCGGTACACGAAGGACCGGCTTCTGGAGATGTACCTCAACCAGATCTACTTCGGGCACGGCGCCTTCGGTGTGGAAGCCGCGGCCCGCACGTACTTCGGCAAGCCGGTCAGCGACCTGACCCTCGCCGAGAGCGCGCTGCTTGCCGGCCTTCCAAAGGCTCCGTCCACCTACTCCCCCTTCGATCGCGCGGAAGCCGCCAAACGGCGACGGAGCACGGTCCTGGCCCGCATGCTGGAGGTCGGCTTCGTGAAGGGCGAGGAGACAAGGCGGGCCGCCGCAACGGAACTTCAGCTCGTCCCACCTGAGCGGCGGCGCACCACGGGTCAGTACTACCTGGAGTACGTCCAGCAGATCCTCGAACAGCAGTACGGGGCCGACCTCGTCTTCAAGGGGGGGCTCCAGGTCTACACGACCCTGTCGCCGACCATGCAGCTCCGCGCCGAGCAGACCCTCCGCGAAGGGCTCAGGGCGCTCGAGACTCGTCGGGCGAAAGCGGCCGAGAAGGCCGGAGCCGCCCCCGTCACCGAGCGACCCGAAGGGGCGCTCCTGACCATTGACCCGCAGACCGGCTACATCAAGGCGATGGTCGGCGGGTACGACTTCTTCAAGAGCGAGTTCAACCGCGCCGTCCAGGCGCGCCGTCAGCCCGGCTCCGCCTTCAAGCCCTTCGTGTACATCGCTGCGCTCGAGGCAGGCTTCACGCCGGCCAGCGTCGTCGAGGACTCGCCGGTCGAGTACGCCGTGGGGCCGAAGGGGAAGCCGTGGAAGCCCGACAATTACGACAGGAAGTTCCGGGGACCGGTCACCTTCCAGCAGGCTCTCGAGGAGTCCATCAACGTGGCCGCGGTCAAGGTTCAGGAGCGCGTGGGGATCCGGCGAACCCTGGACGTGGCGCGTCGGCTAGGCGTCGAGAGCCCGCTGTCCGAGAACTTGAGCGTTGCCCTCGGCAGCTCGGACCTGACCCTTCTCGAGCTCACCTCGGCCTACGGGGCCCTGGCCAACCAGGGGACCTGGATGCGCCCGACGGCCATCCGCTACGTGCTCGACGCCCAGGGCCAGCTCCTGGAAGAGAACGTGCCCGAGGGGAAGCCTGCGCTCTCTCCGGAGCTGGCCTACGTGATCACTCACATGCTGAAGGGAACCGTGGAGCGCGGAACGGGGGTAGCCGCCAAGGCGCTGGGGCGTCCGGTCGCTGCCAAGACCGGCACCACCAACGATTACTCGAACGCCTGGTTCATCGGTTTCACGCCCCACCTGGTGACGGGGGTATGGGTGGGCCATGACCGCCCGAAGAGCCTCGGGCGCGACGAGACGGGCTCGCGGGTAGCAATCCCCATCTGGACGGCGTTCATGGCGAGCGTGCTCGCAGGAACGCCAGTACAGGACTTCCCCGTGCCGGAGGGCGTGGTGGTGGTCCCGGTGGATCTGCACCCCGGCGAGGGCTGCATCCGTCCGGTGCTGATGGCCTTCATCAGCGGCAGCGAGCCGCGAGACGCCTGTGGGCCCGCGCGGTCAGGATCGACGGCGCATGCGTCGCCCGGCGTCGCGGCCGATCCCGCGTTCGGCCAGCCAGAGGGTGCTCGGGTGGGCTCTCGGCAGAGCCCCTAGCCGCCGTCCATCGACGTCACGACGCCGACGCGGCCGGCCACGACGCTCCAGGTCTCGCCGCCGAGCAGATCGCCGAAGACGGCGCTGAGCCCGCCGATGGGGACGCGGACCTGCTGCATGGAGTCGCGGTCTCGGATCGTCACTCGGCCGTCCCCGGCCTCACCCTTGTCGGAGTCGCCAGCCGTCTGGACGTCCACGGTCACGCAGAACGGAGTCCCGACCTCGTCCTGGCGCCGATAGAGCCGGCCGATGGCGGCGGTGTCGTCGTAGGTGGCCGGCCACCGCCGGGCCAGCTCCTCCCGGATCGCCTGGCAGGTCCGGACGATCTCCTCACGCTTCTTGAGGAGCGGCAGCACGGCGATCTTGATGGGGGCGAGCTCCGGGTGCAGGCGCAGGACCACGCGCTTCTCCCCCCGGACCTCCTCCTCTCGGTAGGCGTCCGCAAGGAACGCCAGGAGGGCCCGGTCAACGCCGGCGGACGGCTCGATCACGTAGGGCACCACGTGCTCCTTCCGCTCCTCATCGAAGTACGTCAACGTCTTGCCGCTCCACTTCGCGTGTTGCTTCAGGTCGAAGTCGGTCCGGTTGGCGATCCCCATCAGCTCGCTCCAGCCGATGGGGAAGCGGTACTCGATGTCCGCCGTCCGCTTGGCGTAGTGGGCCAGCTCGTCTTTCTCGTGCTCCCGAAGCCGGAGGTTCCCGGCCTGGAGGCCGTAGCGCTGGAACCACCCCATGCAGGCATCGATCCACCGCTCGTGCCAGTACTCGTCGGCCGGCCGGCCGCCCACCGAGTCGTGCGGGTTCACGAAGTACTCGATCTCCATCTGCTCGAACTCGCGGGTCCGGAAGATGAAGTTCCCCGGCGTGATCTCGTTCCGGAACGCCTTGCCGATCTGCGCGATGCCGAACGGGAGCTTCCGGCGCATGGACTGCAGCACGTTGTCGAAGTTGACGAAGATCCCCTGGGCGGTCTCGGGGCGGAGGTAGGTGACCGCCGCGTCCTCCGCCACCGGCCCCATGAACGTCTTGAACATGAGGTTGAACTGGCGCGGAGGAGTCAGCTCGCCCTTGCCGCAGTCGGGGCACAACGTGCGCGGGAGGCCGCAGTGCGTGCACGGCCCGCCCCCCGGGATCCTGAACATGTTCCCCTTTGTCGCGTCGCAGTAGTGGACCCACGGCGTATCGTCCAGCGTGTTGGCCCGGAACCGCCGGCGACACTCCCGGCAATCCACCATCGGGTCGGTGAAGTGATCCACGTGGCCGCTGGCCTTCCAGACGGTCGCGTGCATCAGGATCGAAGCATCGAGCCCGACCATGTCGGCCCGCGTCTGCACGTGGTCCCGCCACCACACTCGCTTGATATTGTTCTTGAGCTCCACGCCAAGCGGGCCGTAGTCCCAGCACGAGCCCGTCCCGCCGTAGATCTCGCTGGACTGGAAGATGAAGCCGCGCCGCTTGCAGAGCGACACCAGGGTGTCCATGGAGAGAGGCATGGCGGTCAGGATAGCACGGGGGGGAGCGGCCGTCGGGTCTGGCTGAGAAAGCGCATCGACCGCGGCACCTGACCGATGAGCCGGGCCACGATTCCTTCCAGGACGAGTGTCAGCTCCGCGTCGAGGGGAGCGCTCAGGGGGAGCCGGAGCGCCTCCTCCCATCGGAATCCCCGGAGTCGGCCGAGCGTGCCGACGGCTGCGCCGGTGAGCGGGATGGCGTGCGCCCGTGGGCCACAGGGGACGCAGACGAGCCCTCCCGCCTCCACATCGAGCGCCGCGTCCTGGAAGGGGTACGCGCGGCCACATTCCACGCACCGGTCGATCCTCGGACGGTGACCCAGGAGGTCCACGGCGCGGACGCCGAAGCAGATGGCCACCCGCGCCGGACAGATCCCCGCTTCCAGCGCCCGCAGGCTCCTCACGAGGAGGCCAAAGAGGGCCGCGTTCGGATCGCGGTCCGCCGAGAGGCGCGCCAGGCACTCGACGGTCCATGCCCCGCGCCCGAGGCGCTCCAGGTGCTCCCGGACACGGACGAACGGGTGGAGGATGTCGAAGTGGTCTACTCGCACGAGCTCGCTGCGGCCGGTGTCGAAGAAGACCAGAACTCCGAGCGTGAGGGGCTCCAGCGCGGCGAGGAAACGGGAGCGGGGCCGTCGGGCCGCCTTGGCGACGCCGCGCACCTTGCCGAAGTCCCGCGTGTAGAACTCCATGAGACGGTCGCTTTCCCCGAGGGCTCGGCGACCGATGACGACGGCCCGCGTCCTGTAGAGCGCCATGGCTACGAGGTGAGGAGGAAGCCGAACTCCCGCAGCGCGTTGTCGTCCTTCCGCCAGTTCTTCCGGACCCTCACGCGGAGCTCCAGGTAGGTCTTGATGCCGAAGAAGCGCTCGAGGTCCTCACGGGCGGACGTGCCGATCCGCTTGAGCATGGTTCCGCCCTGCCCGATGACGATCCCCTTCTGGGACTCCTGCTCGACAAAGATGGCGGCCCGGATGTACAGGCACTCAGGGCGCTCCCGCTCGCTGAGCTCCTCCACCCGCACGGCGCATGCGTACGGGATCTCCTGATGGGTCAGACGGAAGATCTTCTCCCTGATGATCTCGGCCACGAAGAAGGTCTCCGGCTGGTCCGTCAGGGACTCGCGCGGGAAGTACGCCGGCCGCTCTGGCATGGCCCGGATGATCAGGTCGAGCAGGATGTCGCAGCTGGTGCCGTGCTCGGCAGAGATGGGGATGATCTCCTGGAAGGCGTAGCGCGCGCGGTACGCCTCGATCAGCGGCAGGAGCCGCGACTTCGGCGTGACCAGGTCGGCTTTGTTCAGACAGCAGAAGACCGGCGCCCGCACACCCGAGAGCCGCGCCAGGGGCCCACCGTCGATCCGGTCGGCCCGCTCCGTCGCCTCGGCCAGGAAGCACACCAGATCCACGTCTTCGAGCGCTCGCTCGGCGGCCTTCACCATCAGCTCCCCGAACTTGCCCGAGCCGGCGTGGAGCCCGGGCGTGTCCACAAACACGATCTGCGCGTCGGGCAGATGCTTGATGCCGGTGATCCGCGTCCGGGTGGTCTGGGGGCGGCGGGAGACGATCGCCATCTTTTCCCCGACGAGCCGGTTCAGGAGGGTGGACTTGCCGACATTGGGGCGACCGATCAGCGCCACGAACCCCGCCCGGTGCGGTGGGCTTGGCATCACGCGCGCAGCAGACCGGACCAGAGGCGCGCCGGCACGGGACGGTCCGCGGAGCAGGAGAGGATCTCCCGCGCGCGCTCGTGCATCAGGCGGGCCTCCGCCGGCTCAGCGTCGTCGTAGCCGACCAGGTGAAGCAGGCCGTGGACGGCCAGAAGATCAACCTCGAGCGCCACGGGCACATACAGCCGCGCCGCCTGCCGCGCCGCTGTGTCGGCAGAAACGATGACTTCACCGAGCAGCACGGAGCCACCGGGGATCTCCAGGTTGAACGCCAGGACGTCCGTGCGCGACGAGCGCCCGAGGTACCGGGCATTGAGACGCCGGATGACCGCATCGTCCACGAGGCTCACGTGGACGTCCCTGTCCGCCCGTCCGAGACATCGGAGTGCAATCCTGACGGTTCGGCCCACCCTGGCCGGAGACAGGCGGATGCGGCGCTGCAGGTTCCGGACTGCGAGGGCCATCACTCGGGCGCCGGGCCCGCAGCCTCCTCGAACGGCCGCCCCGCCCGGAGCCCCGAGCGACGCTGCTCCGAGGGCTGGGCGCGATCATAGGCCCGGACGATCGACCCGACCAGGTCGTGGCGCACGACGTCCCGGTCGTCGAAGTACACGAACTCGATCCCGTCGATTCCCTGGAGGACCGCCTGGATCTCGATGAGCCCAGAGGGACGGCTGGCGGGCAGATCAACCTGGGTGACGTCCCCCGTGACAACCATCTTCGCGTTGAAGCCGAGGCGGGTGAGCGCCATCTTCATCTGCTCGGACGTCGTGTTCTGCGCCTCATCGAGAATGATGAACGCATCGTTGAGCGTGCGCCCCCGCATGTAGGCCAGCGGCGCAACCTCGATGGTGCCCCGTTCGCTGAGCGACGCGACCTTCTCAGTCTCCATCATGTCGTACAGCGCGTCGTACAGCGGGCGCAGATACGGGTGTACCTTTTCGGCCAGGTCACCGGGAAGGAATCCCAACCGCTCGCCCGCCTCCACGGCGGGGCGGGTCAGGATGATCCGGGCTACCTCCCGGTTCATGAGCGCCGCCACCGCCATCGCCACCGCCAGGTAGGACTTGCCGGTACCGGCCGGGCCGATGGCGATGACGAGGTCGTAGGCCCGGATGGCGTCCAGGTAGCGCTTCTGGTTCACCGTCTTCGGGGTGATCAGCTTCTTCCGCGAGGGCACGGGGATGACATCCGCGAAGAGGGACTTGAGGTCCGCCCCCGGGTCGGTCTCGGCGACGCGGAGCGCCGCACGGATCTCGGCGGCACCCACTGGCGCCCGCACTCTCACCATGTCCGCGAGTGCCCGGATCGCTCGCTCCGCGTGCTCGACCTGCGATTCCCCCCCCTTGAGCGTGATCTGGTGGCCCCGCGCGCTGATCCGCACGCCGTACTGGGATTCCAGGGAGCGCAGGTGCTCGTCATTGCGGCCGAGAAGAGTAGGAAGGTTCAGGTCCGAGGGGACATCGATGCGGCGCGTGACGCTGGTGGCTTCAGTCAACGAGTGGATAGGCCTCTAGCTTCGAGGATATCACGGGGACCTCGGGGCTTCCACGACCCGGATGCCGAGCTCCCGGAGCTGCAGCGCATCCACCGGCGCCGGCGCGTCCGTGAGGGGGCACGTCCCCTTCTGCGTCTTGGGGAAGGCGATCACCTCCCGGATGGACTCCTGGCCCGTCAGGGTGGCCGCGAGACGATCCAGCCCGAAGGCGATGCCCCCCATGGGTGGCGCGCCGAACTCGAGGGCGTCCAGGAGGAATCCGAAGCGCGCTCGCGCCTGCTCTTTCGAGATGCCGATGAGCCCGAACAGCCGCTCCTGCACCGCCTGCTGGTGGATACGGATCGAGCCCCCGGCCGCCTCCTGGCCGTTGAGGACGAGGTCGTAGGCCTTCGCCCTCGCCCGCCCGGGGTCGGACTCCAGCAGGAGCAGATCCTCGTCGCGCGGGGCCGTGAACGGATGGTGCACCGCATCCCACCGCTTCTCGTCCTCGCTCCATTCCACCAGCGGGAAGTCGATGACCCAGGCGAAGACGTCTCGGGACGCGGGAATCTGATGGAAGCGGCGGGCCAGGTCCACCCGGAAGCGTCCGAGCACCGACGCGGCCACCGCCGGCGCGTCGCCGACGAGGAGCATCAGGTCACCCGGGGAGGCCTCCAGCAGCCCGAGCAGGCGCTCCTCCACGAGGTGGAGGAACTTCGCGACAGGCGACTGGAGCCCCTCCGGGGTCACCTTGATCCACACGAGCCCCTTCGCCCCCAGCTGCCTGGCCTCGGCGGTCAGATCGTCCAGCTCCTTGCGGCTCATCCCGGCTGCTCCGGGCACCCGGAGCGCCTTCACCGCTCCGCCGCCCGCCACGACCTGGGCGAAGGCCTGGAATTCCCCGCCGGCGAAGAGCACGGACACATCACGCAGCTCCATGGCGAAGCGCAGGTCGGGCTTGTCGGAGCCGTAGCGCGCCAGCGCCTCGTCGTAGGCAATGCGCGGGAAGGGCAGCGCCAGGTCGACGCCCTTCACCTTGCGCCACACCTCCGCCACCATCCCCTCGACGATGGGCAGGAAGTCATCGCGGTCCAGGAAGGACGTCTCGATGTCGATCTGGGTGAACTCGGGCTGCCGGTCCCGTCTCAGATCCTCGTCCCGGAAGCAGCGGACGATCTGGAAGTAGCGCTCGAACCCGGCCACCATCAGGAGCTGCTTGAAGAGCTGGGGAGACTGCGGGAGGGCGTAGAAGCTCCCCGCCTGGAGACGGCTCGGCACCAGGAAGTCCCGTGCGCCCTCGGGGGTGGACCGGGTGAGAAAAGGAGTTTCCACCTCGAGGAACCCCTGGGCATGCAGATAGCCGCGAACGGCCCGGCAGACCTGATCGCGGATCTGGAACGCGCGGAGCACCGACGGCCGGCGCATGTCCAGGTAGCGGTACTTGAGCCGGAGCGTCTCGTCCACCTCGGCGTCGTCCTCGAGCTGGAACGGGAGCGGACGGCACTCGTTGAGGATCCTGAGCTCCGTCACCTGCACCTCGACGGCGCCGGTAGCGAGCTTCGGGTTCTCGGTCCCGGGCGGCCGCGCCCCGACCGTGCCGCGGACGGCGAGCACGAACTCCCCCCGCACGGACTCGGCCCTCCCGTGAGCATCGCTGTCCCCCGCCGGGTTGAAGACGCACTGGGTCAGCCCTTCGCGGTCGCGGAGATCCAGGAAGATCAGCCCCCCGTGGTCCCGCCGCCTGAAGGCCCAGCCCATGAGCGTCACGGATTGCCCGATGTGCTCGGAGCGCAGATCCCCGCAGCTGTGCGTTCGCCTCCAGCCGCCGAGGGCCTCCACGCGCGCCTCGGTCATGGCGCCGTCCCCCGCCGCCCGGCGAGCCCCACCAGCTCGTCGGCGAGGCCCTCCAGCGGCACGGCGCGCTGCTCCCCCGACTTCATCTCACGGAGAAGAGCCTGCCCCCTGGCGAGCTCGTTGTCCCCGACGATCACTGCGAAGCCTGCGCCCAGCCGGTTCGCTCGCTCGAGCTCGCGCGGGAGCTTGCGGGTGCCATAGCCGAGATCCACCCGGGCGCCCCGGCGGCGGGCATCGCGGGCAATGCCGAGGAGCCGGGAGAGCGCCGCGTTACCGAGGGGGATCAGGACAACCACGGGCACGGCGGTTGATTCCCCATCTCCCAGCAGCAGGACCACCCGCTCGAGGCCGATGGCGAAGCCGATGCCGGGGTCGGGCGGGCCGTCGAGCTGCTCGATGAGCCCGTCGTACCGTCCACCGCCCGCCACCGCATTCTGCGCGCCCAGCTCCGTGGTCAGCACCTCGAAGGTCGTGCGGACATAGTAATCCAGCCCCCGAACCAGCCTCGGGTTCACCGCGTACACGATCCCCATGGCATCCAGGCACGCCCGGACCCGCTCGAAGTGTTCCGCCGCCTCGGTGGTCAGCGAGTCGAGGATCGAGGGGGCCTTCTCGATGACGGGCTGGCAGCCGGGCGTCTTGCAGTCGAGCACGCGGAGCGGATTGCGCTCGAGGCGCCCGCGGCATTCCGCGCAGAGCTCTCCGCTGCGCGGCGAGAAGTAGTCGAGCAGCTTCGCCCGGTACGCCGGGCGCGTGGCGGCGTCTCCGATGGAGTTCACGTGGAGTTCCAGCCGCTCCGCCAGGCCGAGCGCGCCGAAGAAGTCCATGAGCATCGCGATGACCTCGGCGTCCACGGCCGGATGCGTCTCGCCCAGCGCCTCGACGTCGGCCTGATGGAACTGGCGGTAGCGCCCGGCCTGTGGCCGCTCGTACCGGAACATGGGGCCCATGGTGTATAGCCGCACCGGCTTGGGCTCCACCTGAAACCCATGCTCGATGTAGGCCCGCAAGAGCGAGGCCGTGGCCTCCGGCCGGAGGGTCACCGACTCGCCACTCCGATCCTCGAACGTGTACATCTCCTTCTGGACGATGTCGGTCGCAGATCCGATCCCCCGCGCGAACAGCTCGGTGCGCTCGAAGAGCGGCAGCCGGATCTCCCGGTACCCGTAGGCCTCGAAGACGCGCCTCGCGGCAGCCTCCACGCGCTGCCAGCGCGGAGCCTCGGCCGGGAGGATGTCGCGCACACCGCGCACCGCCTTGATCGGCATGGTTACTTCGCTTCAGCCATGTTAGCTATCTCGTCCTGACAGGCGGGTTAAGCGGCGTCACCGATGTAGGATAGCACCGGGATCAGCGCCGTCCGCGTGGCCTTCCGCGTTTGGAGGAGCCTGTCGATGGCCTTGGCAACGTCCGGCTTCAGAAACCGCTCGCCGCACTGGTTACAGACACCCATAGGCACCTGTTCGACCAGGAACAGTTCGCCCTGCCAACGCACTTCCCGAGTCGCCGTGCGCTCTTGCACCTGCCCTCCGCAGTGGATGCAATCTGCGAACCGGATCTCCATGAGTGTCATCTCCTCAGCCACACCCCCAGCCATCCCCACCCTCAGTGGTGCCCTCTCCCTTCCGTTTCGTGCGGAGCAAATACCGTGGCCACGATCTCGGGCCTACCCGAAGGTCGCTACAGGAACAGCACGGGCTCTAGCGAATGCCCGCCGGTGAATCTTGATGCGCTCGAGCTCGTGCAGTGTGTCGGCAGTGAGGTAACTTTCCCCACAATGAGGGCACACCACCACTGGAACGTTCTCGATTACAAGCAAGCCGGTACCTCTGCCGTAGCTCCGGGTAACCCGCCGAACCGGTGCCCCCCGCCTGCCGCAGATGTCGCAACGAACGCCCTTATCCTTCATGGCCCTACTCGACATATACAGTCAGGATCACAGTCTTGCCGGTCGGCCCAAGCTTGACCACCGTGACAATCTCTTCCTCGCCCTCGACCGAGGAGCCCTTGATCACGTACTTGGCCTCTCTCGTCCTGCGGTCCCGGTGCCGCTCGATGATTCGACGGGTGAGAATCGCGCTCTGTAGCCGCTCACGCTTCGATGTAACGATCCGCTCGAGCTCGACTTCAGTAAGGGCTGGACACGTCCCGGGGCCGAGAGGCCGGCGTGCCGGGGTAGCGCTTGGAGCCGGCCCCGGCCTGGAAATGACGCGAAATCGGGGCCACGGAGCCTCGATGAGACGGCGGGCTCGAATTGTGGAGCCGGGCACCGAATGATCCAACACATAGGGGAACCGGAACTCGGGAACGCTGAAGCCCAGCGCGAGCGAAAACGGCCGGTTCGCTGCAGAAAATGTTGAGCGGCCACGCGCCTCGGCCGGGAGGATGTCGCGCACACCGCGCACCGCCTTGATCGGCATTCAGGCGCCCTGCATGGCCTTGTACTCGGCGGCCAGCGCCACGTAGTTCCTCGCCGAACGATGGATCAGGTCGAGGTCCGCGTCCGTCACTTGACGCGTCACGCGCGCAGGGGCCCCCATGAGGACACTTCCTCGCGGCGCTTTCGTCCCCGGAGACACCACGGCGCCCGCCGCCACGAGACACTCCTCCTCGATCACCGCGCCGTCCAGGACCACCGCGCCGATCCCGATGAGGCAATGGGACTTGACGTGACAGCCGTGCAGACGCGCCCCGTGCCCCACCGTCACGTACTCCTCGACGATGGTCGGGGTCCCGCGGCGGTTGACGTGGATCACCGTGCCATCCTGGATATTGCTCCCGCGCCCGATCCGGATGAAGTTCACATCGCCGCGCACCACCGAGGTGAACCAGACGCCCGACTCCTCCGCAAGCTCCACGTCGCCGATCACGTCGGCCGAGTGGGCGACGAACACGCTCGGGTGCACCTTGGGAACGACACCTCTGTACGCGTGGATCATCAACGCCCTCCCAGGGAGACTCGGCTCAGGCGAGTAGTATACCGCGGCGGGGCGCTAGCCCCAGAGGGACGCGAGCGGGATGCTGAGGCCCGGGAACAGGGAGGGCGAGAAGCTGTCGTCGTCCGCCAGGCTCGCCGCCCGGCGATACTGCCCTTCACCCAGCTCGTAGACCTCCAGAACCCTTATCTCGGGATCAGCCAGCCAGTACTGACGCACTCCGTGCCGGGCGTAGAGCTTTGCCTTCTCGACCCGGTCACGGCGAGCCGTACCCGGAGACAGGATCTCCACGATCAGATCCGGGGCGCCCCGGACCCCCCGATCGGTGACGATCCCAGAGCGCGCCAAGGCGACGAACAGCAGGTCCGGCACGACCACGGAGGTCTCCTCGAGGATGACGTCGAACGGGGCGATGAAGACCTCGCCGAGTCCGCGGGCAGTCACGAAGGGCTTGAGAGAGACAAGCAAGTTGGCGGCGAACCGCTGATGGGCGACACTCGGCGAGGGCGTCATGTAGAGCTCTCCATCCAGGATCTCGTAGCGCCGGCCGTCGTCGGGCAGCGCGCAGTAATCCTCGTAGGTGAGGACGATGCGCCCCGCCGGGGGGTGTTCTCGCGCGTCTGTGGGCATGGCTCCCTCGATGGGCCTCCCCCTAGTCCTGGGGGATGGTCATGATGATCTGGGTCTCGCCGGCGGTCCTGAAGATGTTGGTGAAGCGGACCACCGAGGCCACGAGGCTCGGCTGGTTGGCGTCGTCGGTCCTGAAGGCGCCGACCCCGGTGATGCCCCCCTCGAAGCCCGAGTCGATGGACTGGAGGCGATACCCCGCCGGCCCCCTGAACACCACCGCCAGGAGCCCTTCCTTGACCAGGTTCTGCGGGACGATCAGCTCCTCGATCCCGTCACCGTCCAGGTCCACGGCCAGCGGCATGGGCTCGATCTTGTAGAACTTGCTCCGGCCTCCCCGTATGTCCTCGAGCACGTGCTCGACGGTGAGGTAGCCCCCGCCCACGGAGGTCGAGGATCGCCACAGGTCCTCCCCCTCCGAGGAGATCTGGAGCCGGTTGAACTCGTCCACGTGCGCCAGCACGCGCGTGCCCTTGCCGGAGATGTTCGAGAACGCCGCGCCCATGGGCCTGAAGCCGGCGGGCACGCGGACCGGTTTCTCCACGACCACACTGCCGTTCTGGATGCGAACCTGGTTGGCCTGCCCGGCATTGAAGAAGCGCTCCGGGCTGTAGGCCTGGGCCCAGAGAGTTTGCTTGACCCCCTCGCTCTTGCCGTCCACCGCGAAGAGGAAACTGTCGATGCCCTCGGCGAGGTACCTGGGCTTGCCGTCCTTGGCGGTGATGACGAAGGCGTTGACCCCGCTCTTGGGATGGAAGCGGTTGCCCACGACCTCGAACACCCCGTCGCCGTCCAGATCGGCGAGCTGGA
>Ga0154317_1179_pt1 | contig 15727 bp, 19 predicted proteins | sample RifGroA2_FD_105611 | JGI IMG/M metagenome (GOLD analysis project Ga0154317, IMG submission 105611) | Candidatus Rokubacteria bacterium GWA2_70_23 | reverse complement strand
GATGCGCAGCGGCGACCTGAGCGCGATCTCCCTGCCCGGGATCGAAGATGAGACGCTGCGGGACTTGAGCCGCGGCCGGGACGACACGATGCAGGATCTCACGCGCAGCACGCGCCGGCTGACATCGTTCCTGCTGCGGCACGACGTTCGCTCCGAGAGCCGGGCGAACGGGAACCCGGCCCCTCTCCCCTGCCTGTCGGAGGTGGTGTGTCCGACCCCGCCCAACCAGATCGTGTTCCAGGAGTCCGCGCGCGCGGTCAGCGATCAGCAGGAGCGGCTGCAGCCCCTGGAGCGCGAGCTGCACGAGGCGGCGCAAGGCTCGCGGCTGTCCCCGGTGGTCGAGGCGATCCAGGCCCTGCGGGGCGTGGAGCTCACCGGCGCCGGCATCGTGCTGGCCGCGCTCGGAGACCTCCCGCGCTTCGACACCCCGCGCCAGCTCATGAGCTGCCTCGGCCTGACTCCCTCGAAGTACTCCTCCGGAGAGCGACGCCGGCAAGGCGGCATCACGCCGCCGTGGAACAACCTGCATCGCAGTTCCACATCTAACGCCAGCCCCTTTTCTGTCTAAACCGGTGAGGCCACTGCTGACCGCCACATGCGTCACGGTGACAACCTTGAAACCTGACGGTCGCGGTGAGCGCCCGCGGCGAGGGAAGGCGAGCCAGCGGTCCGCTCGACTGCGGTGTCATGCGATTGCGGAAGACGACTCACCATCTCCTCGACATCGGCCGGCACCTGGCACCGACGCACGACACGCGGCCAGAGATCAAGAAGTGGGGCCGCAATGAGCGAATCGGGGAGTCGAATCGTCGCCACGTCGTCATGCAGGTACGGCCGACGCCCGCAATGTAGCGCATCGCACGAGGCACGAACCCCGGGCCGGCACACCTTCCAGGAGCAGGTCCGCCCCAGGTAGTGGCATCGCTCGTCTGCCAAGAACACGTCTGCGCCTCGGTTCTGGCTCTGGAGCCGACCCATGAGCCGGCGCGCCAACGAGGCCAGCGGCGCGAGGTCGGCATCGCCGGCAACATACACCAAAAGATCGACATCCTTCGGGCTTGGGCGGTCGCTTAGGATCGAACCGATGAGCGCGAGCCGTTGAACCCCTGATAACCGAGTAGCCGATTGCACGAACCACAGGGCAGCTTCGAGCAGGCTGGCCCGAACCTTCGCCTGGCCCTCGTTCATCGAAGCCACCGAGCGACGCTCACAGGATCCTTCCGCATAACACCCCTGTTCGGCGGCCTTCCAGTTCCACCGCCGTCATGGCAATAGATCGAGTGCCCGTGTCAGGCGTGGACCGAACCGGATTGCCGCGAAGTCGCGGCGATCCGTCGTCAGCACTCGGTAGACGTGCCGTCGTTCAGCTACAGCCACGACTGTCCCATCGACCAGCCCCAGGTTGAGCGTCCCGAATTCGGCGTGGAGTTCGAGGGCCCGAACAATGTCGGAGGGTAAGGGCAGCCCATATTCGTACCTCGTCGCCGGATCAAACATTTCAGCGATGGGTTTCCGCATGGCGGCCCTGTTCTCCCGGAGAAAGTAGTCCACCTCGGCAAGAACGAGTCCAGGCACGATAACCAGACTCGCCGATGTCAGGATCTTCTCGAACTCACGGAAACTCGGTTTGCCGTCTCTCGTGCTGGCGAGGCCCCGGAGGAGTCCGCCCGTGTCTGCGGCGATCGGCGGACTCAAGCCTCGAGATCTCGAAAGAGTTCAGACTCATCGCCGAGTTTGTTGTCCATCGATTCGAAGAGACGCGTGGAGGGCGGCCGGCAGCCGGTGTAGTAGCGAGACGCCACCACCCGCAGGCCCTTGCGAATGAGGGCTGAGGCGGAGTAGCCCGCCGCCCGGGCTCTCTGCAAAGCTCGGACGTCCTCCTCTTCGAGCCGAACCGTCGTCGAAATCAAGCGCGCCATGCACTCACCATGCATGAGCTAGCGCCCGAACGCAACCAGCCGGCGTGGACGCTTCCCGCCAGGGCCCCGGCGAGTTCGCTGGTACGTCAGCGGAGGACCACCGAGGTCCGCCGGTCCGCCGAACGCTGCCGTTGAACTGCCAGGACCGCGCAGCGGGACTGGGCAGCTCGAACGGCTTGTTACGCTTCGCCCTCGCGAAACAAGGCATCAATCATCGCGAACACCTGTGCAAGCTCTGACTCGGGAAGACGGCCGGCCCGCTCGGCCCGGCGAACTTGCCAATCGAGGCTCTTCACCTGATCGGCCGAGACGACACCCTGAACGGCCAAGCCCGCGGGGACGGCGACTTCGAATGGATGGCCCTTGACGTGAGTCGTCACAGGGCAGAAGAGCGCCGAGCCAACCTTGCCGTAGTACGCGGACGGGGAAAGGACCAGGGCCGGCCGGCGCCCCGCTTGTTCGTGACCGGCTTGCGGATCGAGCGACAGCCAGACGAGATCCCCGCGGTGGGAAACGTAGCGGCGCGCCCTCACCAGGCCTCGCGTCCAACGGCACGACCGGTGGCGGCCTCGCCGTGGAGGTTGCGCTTGGTCACGCGTCGCAGGAGCTCGCGGAGCCGAACCTGACGCGGAGAGACGGGCGCGGCCACCAACCGGCCGTCGGCGACCGACACATCAACCAGCGTGCCTTCGCTAACGCCTGCATCTTCCGCGAAGGGCTTGGGAATGCGTAAGGCCAGACTGTTGCCCCATTTCCGAACTTGGACGCGCATGATGAGTAGGCTCCTCGGATCGGACCGTCGTATCTACAAGACCGATACGCCGGCGTATCGCGAAACGCAAGTCGTGCCACGGTATGCGGCAGCGAAGCCTACCGCTCACATTCACCAGCCGCGTGCGAGCAGCGCGAGTGAGCGGTCTGGTGCACCGTGGAGCTAGACGTGGCGCAGCTGCACCCGGAACGCGTCCTCGCCGAAGCTCTCATAGACGCTGCCTCGCAGCTCATACTGAGATCCGTCAACGGTGATACGATGCTTGCTCTTCGCAATGCGGTGGAGCTCCTCCCGGAGCGTGACCGCCTCCGGGCTTGAACTTCGGAACGTGGCAATGCTGTGGCCCACGCCGCCCTTCGCGGCAACGACGTGCTCGTAGCCGTCCTGGTATTCCACGTCCAGGAGGTCTGCCCCGCGACGAATTGCCTCCGCGGCGAGGCGTTCAACGATGCCCTCGTGCATGGGGCGCATCGATGCATGGCCTCCAGGCGTCAGTCGTCGAGCCGCCATGCCGCCTCCTCGAACCGACGCCGCCACTTCACGCTCAGCTTCTTGTCATCAGCCAGGGTCTTGAGCGCTTCGCGCGATAGAGGCGCCGGAAGCTGCATGAGCGCTCGTAGCACCTCGTTGAGGTACGTGCGAGTGGCTGGCGATGACGGGACGCGATAGAACTCGGCTTTCAGCGCGTCAGCCGCTGCCTCCGATGGAAAGAACGAGACCGCGCGAACGAGGACGGCCATACGCGTCAAATCGCCCCCATGAACCCGCATGAGCCCGAGGAGGAAGATCCCCGCCTCCGGCCGCTCGTTTCTGGCCATCGTCCCGAGGAGGATCCACGCGTCGCTGGCGCGGCCCACATCGAGGCTTACGGCCTGGCGCAAGATCGGTTCGATCGGGAACGTGCTGGGGTCGAACTCCGTCACCATTCGTGCGCGTACCATTGTCTTACCGCTTCCTTTCCCCTCCTGCGTCTAGCCAGTATGACTTCCACGACGTGAGGCTGACCCCCAGCGATTCGCGGGTGAGCCTGGACGGGCCAGAGCCGCCCTGTGCGCAGGGCACACAACGAACGGGGAGGTTAGCCATGGACCACTGTAGCAAGACCGTGTCTGTCGGTCTCGATGTGCAGGAGGACTCGATCGCCGTCGCCGACGCGCCGGAGGACCGTGGCGCCGAGGTGGTGTCGCTGGGCGTGATCGGGACCCGGCAGAGTGACAGTGACACGCTGATCCGGCGGCTCGAGTCCAAGGGCGCGACGCTGTTGTTCGGCTCCGAGGCGGGGCCGTGCGGCTCCTGGCTGTACCGGGACCTCACCGGGACGGGCCTGGCCTGCCAGGTCGTGGCGCCGTCGCTGATCCCGCGCAACGGGGGCGACCGCGTGAAGACGGATCGGCGCGATCAGATCACGCTGGCCCGCCTGATGCGCAGCGGCGACCTGAGCGCGCTCTCCGTGCCCGGGATCGAAGACGAGGCGCTGCGGGACCTGAGCCGCGGCCGGGACGACGCGAGGCAGGATCTCACGCGACGCACGCGCCGGCTGACGTCGTTCCTGCTGCGGCCCGACGTTCGCTCCGAGGGCCGGGCGAGCTGGAACCCGGCCCCTCTCCGCTGGCTGCCGGAGGTCGTGTGTCCGACCCCGCCCCAGCAGACCGTGGTCCAGGAGTCCGTGCGCGCGGTCAGCGAGCAGCAGGAGCGGCTGCAGCCCTTGGAGCACGAGCGGCACCGGACGGTGACGGGCTGGCGGCCGGCCCCGGTGGTCGAGGCGATCCAGGCGCTGCAGGGCGTGGAGCTCACCGGCGCCGTCATCGTGCTGGCCAAGCTCGGGGACCTCACGCGGTTCGATCGCCCGCGCCAGCTGATGAGCGATCTCGGCCTGACTCCCTCGGAGTCCTCGTCGGGAGCGCGGCGCCATCACGGCGGCATCACTCGGGCGGGGAACAGCCGCGCCCGGCGCGCGCTGGGGGACAAGGCGTGGGCCTCTCGGTATCCGGCCAAGGTCAGCCGGCATCTGCAGCTGCGGCTGGAGACGCTGCCGACCGAGGTCCAGCCGATCGGCTGGAAGGCGCCGGTGCGCCTGTGCCGACGGTACCGGCAGTTGACCGCCCACGGGAAGCCCGTCACCCAGGTCGTGGGGGCCATTGCCCGCGAGATGGCCGCCTTCGCCTGGGCCAGTGCGCGCCTCGTCCCGCTGGCCTCCGGACGGGCGGCCCCATCGAGACAGACGGGACCCCGAGCCAGTGATCCCGATCTCGAGCCATCGGCGGAGGCGCAGGCCCGGTATCGGCGCAATCTTCGATCGCGTGATGCGGCCACGCCCTCGCCCCGAGAGCGACGCAGGCGCCGCGACGGACACCTGGGCGGGGGGAGCCACCCCACGGATCACAGCATGATCACCCGTCGCCGTGACAGGCTCCGTCTCTTCCGATGGCTCGAGCACCCCCCCCCCGTGAAGGCCCGAACACGAACGGCCCCCGCGATCCGAGGGTCCCCGTAGCCCTTGACGGTGGAACGCATATCAACGCTGCCGATGAGCGGCGCCCGTCAAGAGCGTTCGCTCGATCGGCTGGTTAGACCCCGAGATCGTGAGGCCGCTTCCTTGTAGGCGCGCAAGACCGCATTCATCCGAGTCTGCCAGCCAGGGCCTTGGGCGCGGAACCACCCGAGCACCTCGGGGTCTACGCGCAAGGAGATCGATTCCTTCGCCGGCTGCGCCTTCAGTCCCCGTCGCACGATGCCCCGAACGATATGCGCAGGGTCCGCTTCGGGGTGCCCTCGCCCGGTCTTGATATCCCGGTCTTGCTGGGCACCGACTCGTGCCCAATCAGTTCGCGATGCTCTCAAAGTAGATTTCCCGCTCACGCTTGGTCGCCTTTCGCATTGAGATGATGTGGATGTGGTTGCCTGCTTCCGTGTGGACGATCGAGACGAGGAGTTCGCGAAGAAGACCGAGTGTCACGAACCTCTGCTCGCCATAGGCCAGGCGGTCGTCTTGGTACGTGTAGGTAACGCCGTCAAACACCTCATCCGCGTCGACAAAGTCGAATCCGTGCTTCCCGAGATTGGCCCGGCGCTTCGCCTCATCCCAGGTGATCATTCGTTGAGTGTATATACGTATAGCATATTCGTCAAGGAGCTGTCACCTGACGGCCTAGACAGTAGGACTTCCACGACGTGAGGCTGACCCCCAGCGCTCTTCGCGGGTGAGCCTGGAAGGGCCAGAGCCGCCCTGTGCCCGGGGCACACATCGACCGTGGAGGTCAGCCATGGACACGTGTCGCAAGACCCTGTCTGTCGGTCTTGATGTGCACAAGGACTCGATCACCGTCGCCGACGCGCCGGAGGACCGTGGCGCCGAGGGGGTGGCGCGGGGCGCGATCGGGCCCCGGCAGAGCGACAGTGACACGCTGATCCGAAAGCTGCAGGCGAAGGGCGCGACGCTGGTGGTCGGCGACGAGGCGGGGCCGTGCGGCGACTGGCTGTATCGGGACCTCACCGGGAAGGGCCTGGCCTGCCAGGTCGTGGCGCCGTCGCTGATCCCGCGCAAGGCGGGAGACCGCGTGAAGACGGATCTGCGCGATGCCATCACGCTGGCCCGCTTGATGCGCAGCGGCGACCTGAGTGGGTTCTCCGTGCCCGGGATCGAAGCCGAGGCGCTGCGGGACTTGAGCCGCGGTCGGGACGACGCGAGGCAGGATCTCAAGCGAAGCAAACACCGGCTGAAGTCGTTCCTGCTGCGGCACGACGTTCGCCCCGAGGGCCGGGCGACCTGGAACCCGGCCCATCTCCGCTGGCTGCCGGAGGTCGTGCGTCCGACCCCGCCCCAGCAGATTGTCTTCCAGGAGTCCGTGCGCGCGGTCACCGAGCAGCAGGAGCGACTGCAGCGCGTGGAGCGCGAGCTGCACGCGGCGGTGAAGGGCTGGCGGCTGGCCCCGGCGGTCGAGGCGATCCAGGCGCTAGGGCGTGGAGCTCGCCGGCGCCGTCATCGTGCTGGCCGAGCTCGGGGACCTCACGCGGTTCGATCGCCCACGCCAGCGGATGCGCTCTCTCGGGCTGACCCCCTCGGAGTCCTCGTCGGGAGCGCGGCGCCATCCAGGCGGCATCACGAAGGCGGGGCACAGCCACGCCCGGCGGGCATTGGTGGAAGGGGCGTGGGCCTATCGGTATCCGGCCAAGGTCAGCCGGCCCCTCCAACTCCGACTGGAGAAGCTGCCGACCGAGGTCCACGCGATCGGCTGGACGGCGCAGGGGCGCCTGTGCCGACGGTGTCGCCAGTTGACCACCCGGGGGAAGCCCGTCACCCAGGTCGTGGTGGCCATTGCCCGCGAGATGGCGGCCTTCGCCCGGGCCAGTGCGCGCCTCGCCCCGATGGCCACCTCCTGACAGACGGCGGCCCCATCGAGGCAGACGGAACCCCGAGCCCGTGATCCAGATCTCGAGCCATCGACGGAGACGCGGCCCCGGGGTCGGCGCAATCTTCGATCGCGTTATGAGGCCCCGACCCTCGCCCCGAGAGCGAAGCAGGCGCCGCGACGGACACCTGGACGGGGGCAGCCACCCCACGGATATCAGCATGATCAACCGTCGCAGTGACAGGCTCCGTTTCTTCCGGTGGCTCGAGCAGCCCCCCCCCGTGAAGCCCCGAACCCGAGCGGCACCCGCGATCCGAGGGTCACCGTGGCTCTTGACAGTCGAAGTCATATCAACGCCCGGTCTCAGCCCCGGCCGAAGGCCGTCGGCGGGATGCCGTGGTTCGACCCCTGACGCCACCGCTCGCTACAATAGCGCGATGAATTCATCTCGTTCGAGTTCGCAGTCACGGAGGATGGCTGCCAGGAGCCCCGGGCCCATAGTCTCGCCGGCGTGGATGGGCACGACCGTTCCCCGGCCGTCGCGGTGACGAAGGTAGTGGTGGCTGCCCTTGATTCTTGCGACCTCGAACCCCGCCTTCCTCAAGGCCCCGATGATTTCCCGCCCCGTGATCCGCGGAAGCCGGGTCACGCCACGGTGATCCTTTGGACGCCGATGAAGTCGAGTGGCTCGACGCTCTCGCCCTGGACCTCAAGGCAGAGCTCGACGGCCTCGCGCACCCTGGTCATCAGCTCGTCGAGGGACGTTGCCTGCGTATGACATCCCCGAAGGGCGGGCACTGAAGCGACGAAGTAGCCGTCAGCATCCCGCTCGATAATCACGCTGAACTCCCTTGCCATGGGATCCCCCCCTTGGAGCGATTCTACGCTGAGGAGCCCCCTCCCGCCTTGTCCGCCGAACGCTTCCCTGGACCGGGGTCTATCTGCCGGTGAGGGCCCTGTCCAGGATCTTCCGCGACAAGTTTCCCAACCAGACCGACACGCGCGCCGTGCTCGGCCAGACTCCTGGTGAGGTCTGGGCGATGGAGTGGAACGTCAACTGCCAAACCGCCGGCGACGGCATGAGGGCCTTGCAGTACCCCGCCCCCTACGTGTTCAAGGTGGCGATCTCGGAGCGCCGCATCGTGAGCGTCGATGAGCACCACGTGCGCTTCCGGTATCAAAAGCCGCAGAGCAACCGGGTGCGGACGATGACGCTGCCGATCATGGAGTTCATGCGCCGGTTTCTTCAGCATGTGCTCCCGCGAGAATTCATGAAGGTGCGCTACAACGGATTCCTCACCCCAACCTCCTCGGTGTCACTGGCGGACGTCAAAGCCCGTATCGAGATGGCCAGCGGGTTCGCGGCAGCGGCCCCCGAGGCAGCGAGCGCGCAACCAGCAGCGCTGCCGTCACTGCGGTGGTGCCCTGCGGTTCTATCGCGTGGTCCTGCCCGGCGACTCCGCGATCGCCTGGCTCGCCTAGCTCGGCCAGCGGGCCCGCGAGTCGCCCAGCCTCAACGTCGTGCCCGCGGGTCCCTAGGATCCACGCGGCGCGCCCTCTGCGTCCGCACATCGCGAGCACTCGGCCGACAGCGATGATGCGCCCCATCTCCGACCCGGTCCGGCGACTCTCACCGGCCCGGACGGCCTCGTCTTGCCCGTCACGACGCGCCAGGGACATCCTGCCCCTCACGCTGGACTCCGCCGCCACGGGACCCAGCGCGTGAATAGCTTGTCCAACCCTGGCCATCGCATGCCCAACGGGCCTTCAGCATCCCGCCCGTCGTCGTAGCGCGCGCTCCCTCCACCCCTTCCCAAGGGTTCCCCATATCCGGCGGACGCCCGCTGTGCACACCGGGCTTCTTGAACATCGGGTCGAGACGACCGCGGCGGTAGTCTCAACCCTTATCGGTTGGACCGCTTCATGTTCCAAGAACAGGAGTTTTCCACAGTTCACGCATTCGGTGAGCGACGCTCTTCGCATATCCGTCCACGCCTGGAAAGAGACTCCTTGCCGTGACGTTCATCGACTTCAAGGCTCGAAAGGCGTCTTCCATGGCGTCGCGACCCATCAAAAAAGACCGAAGGCGTGGACGCTGTCTCGCCCCCGCCAAAGCTGACAGATTCTCAGACCACGTTCGGGTCACGTCCCCGGGGCACAAGAAGACGCCCTGCTGCAGACTGAGCCGCTGATTAAGCATTCGTGGAATTGCTGTGCCTACAAGCCGAAGGGCAGGTCTTCGGTCGATGAACAGCTTCTTGAAGGACGGGGAGTCTTTCCTGACGTAGACCCTCCAGTCGTGTGGCGAGAGCCGATGTCGAATCCGGCGTGCCAACCACTCAACGTCGAGTGCCCACACGATGGCGTGCACGGAGTTGGCTGGCTTGCTACGGTCGGACAGTAACGCCTCGAACGCAAAGTACGCAGCGACAAATGGTGAGTAGCTCCAGTCCAGCAGGCGTGTTGGTGCCCCGTGGTGCTGCATGAGGGCAAGCCAGCCGAGGTAATCGTCGGCGTCCAGTAGATATTCACGAACCTCGGGATGTCGTTGAAACTCACGGACCAGTCGGCACTCGACAGTCCGTGCCGACCTAAGCGGGACCTTCCAAGCATTGCAGGCGCGTTCAAGACTGGTCTCGTGTGTCCAATGCTCCAGTCCGCCCCGGTAGATCCAACGCCCGGGCAGAGAGGTTACGCCCTCCGTGAATTCTCGCCAACTCAGAGCGCGCCTCCCTCCCTCTCTCACGATGCACGACTTGGCAAGGTAGCCTCGCCGGCCCAACGGGCTGCGCTTCAGCTGCGCGCGAAGCGCGTCTGCTGGAAGCGCTTGTTGGGCCGTTTCTGGAGAGAGCCAGTCCTCACGATAGCCTCCGGGCGATGGCCGCGATCGGCTTCATGCCCTGGCCGAATCGGGCGATGGCCTCGCGGTGCTTCGCCAACTCCCCGTACGCGATGAAGCGAACATCTAGATCGACCTCCCGACTGAAGGCAGGACGCTTCAACTGTTCACGGACGTCAGCCTCACGGGCATCGGGGGCGACCAGGAACAAGAACTGTCCGGCCTCGCCGAAACCGCGCGCAAGATCCAGCATCCGTAGGATCCCGGAGTAGATCGACGTCGTGTGTTCGACCTCGAACGCGGCCGCTACCCGACCGGTTGCCGGTTCGACCCAGAGCATGTCGATCAAGCGTATCGTCTCGACAGCCGGGGCGTTTTCCAGCGCTTCGGGGAGGCGACCGAGGCACCCGTCAGCCAAATGCCCCTCACCGTAGGGGCGGTTCCGGTCGTTGCTCGCGACCCACACTCCGAATCCCAGGGCTGTCCCTAGATCCCGCAGCCATCCCTGGACCTCGGTGTGCGTGCGGTCCTCGTCGCGGGCGGCTTGAATCGCACGGTTGGCTCGGTCGGACTCGGCGCGGATCTCAGCAAGATCCTGCTCCCATCGCGCGAGCGCAGCGGCATCCGACTCGCGTGGCGGCGGCGGGTACCTGCCCGACCCGACATCGAACAGCGCGCCCGCGATTGCGCCCAGGTCGTTGGACAGAAGGTCGCGGTACTTCGTGTTTACCTCCCGGATCCCGCTCCGCATCGCCAAGTATTCGTCCCACCGGCCCAGCTTCACCTTGGCCCCCATCACCGCGTTGTAGCCCTTCACGATGGCCGTGTTGAAGGGCGGAACCACGGTCGGGTGGAGGAAGTAGAGGAGATTGGCAACCGCGGGCCCAAGGCCCTTGATCGCGGCGCGGTCGAGGACCTGTATGGCCCCGATCACCTGATCCTCCTCGCCGGCACAGCAGGCGCAAGTCTGGAGGAAACGGGCGAACGCGAGCTGGTTCGGACGGTTCTCGTAGATGTCGGGGATGCGCAGTTTGGGTTTCCAGAGGAAGGCGTGCTCGGCGCCGCGGAAGATCTGTCTCTGCTCCGCGATGGACCCTACGACCGTCTCAAGCGAGGAGCCCTTGTAGACGTTGCCGAAAGTGTCCGCTTCAATCTCAGCGACCACCGCCGAGATGCCCCGCCGTATTGAGCGGAAGTTCTTGAGCCGCTCTTCCCAAAGGAACCAGGTGCGGTAGGTGCCAGACGGGTCCTCACGCCAACGAGCGAGGAGGCCACGAACCGGGTCGACTGTGGAACTTTGCGCGTCAGGCACCTTGGTCAACCCCTTCCCTCATTCACGATCGAATCATCCGAATCGGCCTAAGGCCCACGTTCACCGGACGCGACCGAGCATCGCGAGGGAGCGTTCCCATGCAACGTGAAGTTATGGGCCTCATCGTTGTCACCGACAAGCCGGGCCACCCGCCGCCCCGCCGGCCAGACGAAGCGCGGACGAAAGCACTCGTGGGGCCTCGATCCGCGTCTTCTGGGCAAGCCGAGATCTATCCGGTTCCAGGACAAGTCGAGCCGATCGGTCGCTTCCCGGGGAACGGCTTGAAAGCCCGCCACGCTCACCGCCACATGAACTCCCCACGGGCCGGTTTGTAGCTGGCGCCGCACTGAGCGCAGCGGATGGGGTAGAACGGGATCGCGAGCAACCAGAGTCCGCCGGTGATCACTGCCGCGAAGAAGGTTCCCCACCCAAGGTGACGTTTGAACGGCATCGGCTTCCCACACGTCTCGCAGTGTTGCCGTTTCATCTCGCTTTCCCCCTCGGCCCGGGTGGCTGGGCCTTCGCGGGCAACGCCAGCGGCCCGGTCCGCCGTACTGCGAAGTCGCCGGCCGCTTCGCGGCCTGCCAGGCCATCGAAACAAATCGCGGGCGAGAGAACTCGTGAGGCCACGACACGCTCTTTCTCGCCAAGCCGGGGGTCGATCCGCTTCCAAACCACGTTGAGCCCCCCGGTCGCTTCCCGGGGAACGCAGTCCGGTGGTCCACCTCGCAGAGTGCGCATAACGGGGGCGGCGCGAAGCGTCCGCGCCATCGCCCGCGGTCACCGGCCGCGAGCGAGCATCGCGACCGAGCGGTCGGGTGAAACGTGGAGTTGGACGGCCTACTCATTCAGAGACTCACTTCCGTTGCATCAGGCAGGACCATCTGCGAAGCCGAGAGCGGGCCAAAGACGGTGGGGTCGAGGCGCACAGCCGCATAGACGTTGTGGTAGACGCGAAGGCCACGGACTTGCTGCGGACCGCCATCCAAGATTGCGATCGCGCTGACTGCCGTGTTCCATTCTGGCCCCAGCCCGCGATCTCCTCCGAAGAAGGGCGCAGAAACCCGACTCGGCAGAGACAGATCCTCCGGAACAGATACACGCACGCTATGCCGCCCGAACATGGCTTCCACGACATCCGCGCGGTCCGTGTAGCTCTTGAAGGGCGTGTTGTCGTACACCAGTAGCAATGTGGGGCAGCCCGCTCGCGCCGCGTCCTTCAGCTGAGCAGAGACGTCCTTGAGTTTGCCTCGAAGCCGATTTGCGGGGTGCCTGGCGGTGGCGTGGCCCTCGCGTAACTCGGCGAGCTCCCTCACGTCCTCGGCGTTCGGGTCGATCTGCTTCACTTCGCACGTGACCCGAATGTCACCGAGAGTAATCACATAGTCCGGCGTCCTACCAACGTCGGTGTCAACCCGAGCGCAGGGGATGCCCTTCGCCTGGCAGAACTGCTCGAACAGCTGCTCCGAGATTGGCTGCACACTCATCCTTCCCTCACCTCCGTCCAACGTTTGCCGCTCACCGGCGGCCGCGCATGGCTTTTCATCTACAGCCGTCCGGTACAGCCGCGGGTTAGCCGCTCCTATGGGACCCTCCCCTCGGGTCTTTGTGGGTATTTGGCCATACAATGCCCGTGGAAAGCGTCCCGAAACGCCTTCTCCTCCCGCACATACTGGTTGAGTCGTTCGACGTGGAAACTGTAGCCGCGCAGGGCGAGGCGCACCATGCTCACCAAGCTCGTGAAGATCTCGCGGTTCGTTTTGCCCACAACCATCGCCGGTTGGATCTGTCGCACGTGGTCCCAAGCGGACTCCAGATGCTCCCGTTTACATCCGTCGAACGTCTTGACCGCGAGTTTGTGGGCGAAGTCGTTGCGAATGGTCCGAACCGTATCTGCTGCGCCGAGCAGTCGGGATGGACAGAGCCGTAGGGCGCGCGCCAACTCGATCCGCATCGACAAACTAAAATCCCGGTTCTCCGCCAGACTCTTGTAGCCCGGCACGTGCGCTGCAGCCAGCTGGTTGACGGAGTCTTCAATCACGAGCGCACCCACGACGGCAACGGCCCGGTCATCCTTCGAATCGAGATGCGCGAACACTTCGTCAACTTCGGCCTGAACCACAGGCTCCCATTCCAGCGGAAGGCATCCATCAACAAAACGACGGAAGATGGTCTCTCCCTCCGGCCCTTCAAAGTTGAGAATCGACTCTGGACTCGGGCTCTCCGTCATACGCGATCTCGCTTCACTTCGGAATCGGCCTAACGATCGGCATCAGCCGCGCGCGGCTTCTTGCGCGGCGGCTGCATGCCGTGGTTAGCCGCTATTTTTTGAGAGGAGCGCCGTTGCTTCGACGTCAGTGGTCCTGCATTCATCGAGCGCCTTCTTGAGGATGTCCGCGAGAACAGCATAGCCCCTCGGACGCACCCCGTCTGAATAGTACTCATTGGTGTACACGAAATCCCCGCTTCCCTCGCGTTCAGTGACTTTTATAGCTCCGGGCAATGCTTCATACGCACGGCTATACTTCCAGCGCCCGTCCGCCGCTGCCTCGACTTGTTCGGGGAGATGTTTCAAAACTGCCTCAACCAGCCGCGTGCGCAGATGTGGGCAAAAGCGATAACGATATAGGTTCGTAGCAAGTTCGTGACGAATGCGCTCCTTGTCAAAGGCGAACACATAACCGCTGTCCAGAAGCCCTGCCTTCTGCCAACGTCCATACGAGAACCACTGCGCCCAGTCTGTCCATTCCATCCGTGCCTGCTTACATCCCCAAGGGTTGATGCGATTCTCGTCCTTGCCGAAACAGTATTCGATAGGCCGGTAAGCTGCGGCTCTTTGAGCGGCGCACCATATGAAGCCGAAGACCTCATCCCACGCAACTTCCCGGCCGTCGAGATATACTTTACGATTTCTCATGCCGCTCAACGAAGACGCGATCGGGACCATATCTCCGAAACAGTTAGATGGGAACGTGACCAAATACCAGGTCTTCTTGTTCTTCGTGGCTGTTTGCATCGTTCCTGTCGCGTTGGCAAGTTCCACCGCGCTCGCGAATCCGCCTGCCGTGGATTCACAGAATTCGATGGCATAGCCCTCCTTGGGAATGTCAAACCCAACCTGCACAGAAGCCGCGTCCGCAGATGCCAGAGGTTGACCGCATGACGGACAGAAACGTGCCTGCGCCGTGGCCGATTTCGAGCAAGAAGGGCATGTGATTTCGTGATTGGCGGCATCGCAGCGACGTGACGTTTCGGTAATGAGCTGATCAAGTTGACCTTGGCTGACGCCGATGAGCCGGGTAAACTCATGGATCAATCGATTTTCGCTCTCGCTGAGGTCTTGGTCCATCAGCGCGACGAAAAGCATATTCTCTAAGTTCTTCACCTGGTCGGCAAACGATCCTGCCTTAACGAAGGTATATGAGCCGTTCTCCACTGCCTTCTGTGCCGTTGCGAGTATCCCTTTCTTGGCATCAATACCTTTCCGAACTTCCTCCAATGCAGCGGTCTCCCTCGCCGATAAGGACTTGTCGGCGACCGCTGCACATAAGACATTCGCCAAGTAGTAAACCTTGTCTTGCTCAGTCAGTGGCATAGAACCTCCGGCGGCTAACGGGGGCGGCGGATGAGCGGCGGGAGGAACACGAGCTTGCTCGCGGGGCCGCCCGTCCGCTCCGGCCGCGTGATGGGCGGCGCGAAGCGACGCCCGTCAGGCGGATGCCAATCCGCCGCCCCCGATGGCGCGGCGCGAAGCGTCCGCGCCATCGGGAATTCGACGGACCCAGCGAGAAACGGTGACGCAGCGCGCGCTGCTGAATAGAGGCCCGATGGAGCTGGTCGTCGGAAGGCAAGATCAGCCTGGAACGGCGGCCCCTTATGGCGGGCCGTCGCGCGGACGGCGTCCTTGCTCTGCGGAGCCGTCGAGTCGCGTCCGAAAGGGCTGAGGGCCGATCGGCGGGGCTCGGCACGCCCGCCGGGCCCCGGTTGAGCACGTGCGTGCGGATCATCTTCCTGCTCGCCTCCCGGTGGCTCAGGGGCGTCTGGACTGTCAGGCTTTTCCCTGAGATCGGCACCCTCGCCCGCTCCGCCATGATGCGGAGACTATGGGTCCTCGCCGCGGGGGGCGCAAGGCTGGAACTGGGGCAGCGCGATCTCGCCGCGCTGCTCGAAGGTCACCGCCACCCGGTCGCCGATGGCGACGCGCTCGGGGTCGCCGCCCACCACGTTGGCCATCATGCGGAAGCCCTCGTCGAGGTCCACGAGGGCCACGGCATACGGGACGTCCAGCTTGAAGGCGGCCGACGGGGGCCGGTAGACCACGGTGACGGCGTGCAGCGTGCCGCGGCCCTCGGAGCGCCGCCACTCGAGGGCCGTGCCGCCGCAGGAGGCGCAGGCCGATCGGGGGTAGAACTGGGCGCGGCCGCACCCAGCGCAGTGCTGGTAGAGCAGCTCGCCGCGCAGGCAGCCGTCCCAGTAGGGCTGGCTCTCGGGTGTCGGCTGCGGCACGGGCTTGCCGATCTCGGTCATGGCGCCTCC
>Ga0154317_1068_pt2 | contig 16001 bp, 18 predicted proteins | sample RifGroA2_FD_105611 | JGI IMG/M metagenome (GOLD analysis project Ga0154317, IMG submission 105611) | Candidatus Rokubacteria bacterium GWA2_70_23 | reverse complement strand
GACGCGGCTGCACTGGATCCTCTTCCTCAAGCCCGTGGCGCTCGCTGTGCTCGGTGTGGCGCTCACGGTGGGGCTGGCGCAGGTCCCGGAGCCCCGGTGGCTCTGTTCCGTGGGCGGCGCCGTGCTGGCGGCCGGCCTCGTCTGGACCCTCGTCCACTACGTCGAGCTGATGACCTCCGAGTTCGCCGTCACCACGACCCGCCTCATCTTCAAGGTTGGGCTCATCGCCCGCTACACCACGGAGCTGTTGCTCTCCAAGGTCGAGTCCATCGGCGTCACCCAGGGGCTGGTGGGGCGCATCCTCAACTTCGGGGACCTCACGGTGATCGGCACGGGCGGCACGCGGGAGGCCTTCAGGCGGGTGCGCGACCCCATCGGCTTCCGCAACCACGTCCAGCAGGCCTCGGCAGGGACCGGCCAGGCGGGCGGCGCGGCCCGATCGGGCTGAGTGTGAAGGAACTCTATGAGATGTTCACGCAAGCCAGCTGACCGAGGTGAACGGTGATCCAGACGATTCGCACCGGTTGCGCCCATGACTGCCCCGACCAGTGCTCGCTGCTCGCCTCGGTGGAGGACGGGCGCCTCATCCGGCTGCAGGGAGATCCTGGCCACGCGATGACGGCGGGGTTCACCTGCGCCAAGGTGAGCCGCGATCACGAGCTGGTACACTCGCCCGAGCGGGTGCTCGCGCCGCTGCGACGCACGGGGGCGAAGGGCGAGGGGCGCTTCGCGCCGATCTCGTGGGACGAGGCGCTCGGCGAGATCGTGGAGCGCTGGCAGCGGATCATCGCCGCAGACGGGCCGCTCGGGCTCCTGGGCTATGCCTACAGCGCGCATCAGGGCCAGCTCAACCGCGGTCTGCTCCTGGGGCTCTTCCACGCGCTCGGCGTGACGCGACTTCAGGCGGGCACGGTATGCGACTCCTGCGCGGAGGCCGGCTGGGAGGCCGCCTGCGGCAGCGTGGGCGGGACTGACCCCGAGACGGTGGTCGACTCGGACCTCGTCATCGCCTGGGGCGCGGATCTGATGACCACGAACATCCACTTCTGGCCGCTGGTGGAGCGGGCGCGGGAGCAAGGCGCCAGGCTCGTGGTCATCGAGCCGCGCCGCAGTCGCACGGCCGAGCGGGCCGACTGGCACCTGCGGGTGCACGTGGGCACGGATGCCGCGCTCGCGCTGGGCGTGATGCACGTGCTGGCGCGCGATGGGCTCTGCGACCGCGGCTACCTCGCCCGGGAGACCGCCGGCTTCGACCGGCTGGAGCGCGAGGTGCTGCCGCGCTTCGCTCCCGAGCGCGTGGCGGCGATCACGGGCGTCTCCGCGGCGGACCTCGAGCGGTTGGCGCACCTGTACGGGCGGGCGCGGGCGCCCTTCATCCGTCTGGGCGAGGGGATGTCGCGCTGCACCCAGGGCGGCCAGGCCATCCGCGTGGTCGCGCTCCTGCCGGGCGTGGTCGGCGCGTACGCGCGCCAGGGCGGCGGCGCGCTCCTCATGACCGTCCCGGGCTTCGGCATCGATCCGAGCGCCCTTCGGCGGCCGTCAGGCCCGGCGCAGACGCGCCTGGTGAATCACTCACGGCTCGGCGAGGCGCTTCTGGCGCTCACGGATCCACCGATCCGCGCGCTCTTCGTCGCCGCCAACAACCCCGCCGTCAGTTGCCCGGACGCGGGCGCGGTGCGCCGGGGGCTGTCGCGCGAGGATCTCTTCACCGTCGTCCACGACCCGTTCCTCTCGGACACGGCGCGCTACGCCGACATCGTGCTGCCGGCCGCGACCTACCTCGAGAGCGAGGACGTGGTGCGCTCCTACGGCACCTACTCCCTGCAGTTTCTCCCGGTTGTGATCGAGCCTCAGGGCGAGGCCTGGTCCAACCGGCGTCTCGCCCAGGAGCTGGCCCGGCGGCTCGATCTTGCGGATCCCGTGTTCTCCATGGGCACGAAGGACCTGCTGCGCGCGCTGTTCCGCGGCGCGACGGGGCCCTCGGCGACGCTGGACCTGGAGGGGCTGCCGACGGCGGGCCCGGTCAAGCTCGCGCCGGCTGCCGGCGGACAGCGCTTCGCCACCCCGTCCGGGAAGCTCGAGTTCTACTCGGAGCATCTCGCGGCCCAGGGGTTGCCGCCGATGCCGGACTGGGTGGCCGATCCTGTCGAGGAGACTGACGGGCGGCAATGGCCGCTGCGTCTCTTGACCGCCCCGGGCTACTTCCAGGCGCATACCGCCTACTCGGGTGTGGCGACGCTCCGCCGGCGCGAGGGGGCGCCTGTCTGCGTGCTCCACCCCGAGGACGCCGCCGCGCGCGGGCTCAGGGACGGGCAGGCCGTGGAGCTCCACAACGACCTCGGTGCGGTGACGTTCGTCCTGCGCGTGAGTGACGAGACGCCCCGCGGGGTCGCCTTCGTGCCGGGGCAGCGGCCGGCCGGAGAGGCGGTGGCGGGCACGGTGAACATGCTCTGCTCCACCCGCTACACCGATCTCGGTGAGGGGGCGACCTACCAGAGCACGCGGCTGGACGTCCGCGGGGCCTCCTGACGCCGGGGGCTCGTTTTCACATCTGCCCGGGTGCGGTGTCTCATGAGCAGAGCCATGGAAGAGGACGCTTTCGAGGCCATCGTGACGGGGCACCATGCCGAGATCCACCGGTATCTCGCCCGGGTCACCGCGCGCGCGAGCGAAGCCGACGACCTGTCCCAGGAGACCTTCCTGAGGGCGTACCGGGCGTACCGGTCGCTGCCGCCTCAGGCCAACGTGCGCGCGTGGCTGTTCGCCATCGCCAGCAACCTCTGCAAGAATCACTTCCGGGCCGAGGGGCGCCGGCGGCGCGCGCATGCCGCGGTCCAGCTGGCGGGGCCCCGGGTGGACCACGGCTGGCCCGAGGGCGAGGCTGTCTTCACCGAGGCCAGCGCGCGCATCGACGGGATCATCGCGGACCTGCCGCTCAAGCAGCGGCTGGCCTTCACCATGCGCAAGATCCACGATCTGGACTACGAGACGATCGGCGAGAGCCTGGGCTGTTCCTTGGAGAGCGCCCGGGCGCATGTCTTCCAGGCCCTCAGGAAGATCCGGCGGGGGCTCGACGCGCTCGCCATCCCCCACATGGAGCCACAGCGATGAGCCGCACCCATCCCGCGTGCCGAGAGATCGAGACCGACCTGGTGGCCGTGGCGGCCGGCGAGGCCGCGGCGAAGACCGCCTCGCGGGTCCACGCCCACGTCGCCCTCTGCGCGCCCTGCCGCGGCGAGCTCGCGCGCTACCGTGCCGTCGAGACGATGCTCGCTGAGCTGCGCCAGGCGCCCGCGCCCGCCACGGACGTCACGCTGGCGCGCGCCGAGCTCGAGTCGCGGCTGGCCGATCTCCGCCGCCGGCTGATCGTCTTCGGCGTGTTCTCCTCGCCGCTGGGGCCGATCCTGCTCGCGCGATCGGAGCTGGGCGTGTCCATGGTCAAGTACCTGGGCCGGGCCTCCGCGGCCTCGCGGTTCGCTGCCCTTTCCGGCGTCGAGGCTGTCGAGGACGAGCGCGAGACCGAGCCCCTCCATCGCGATCTGATGGACTATCTCGAGGGCCGGCGGACGCGGCTCGACTGGCCGCTCGACCTCCGGCTGGCCCGAAGCGAGTTCCAGCGCCGCGTGCTCCAGGTGACGGCCGGCCTCCCCTATGGCGCGGTGGCGTCGTATGGGGGGATCGCGCGCCAGATCGGCGCGCCCACCGCCACGCGGGCGGTGGCCCAGGCCCTGCGGTGGAACCCGGTGCCCATCGCCATCCCCTGCCATCGCGTGATCGGCAGCACCGGCGACCTCACGGGTTACGCGGGGAACAAGGTCGCGCTCAAGGAGTGGCTGCTGACCCTCGAGGGTGTGCACCTCCGCGTGGCGCGCGGAGCCCACCGCGTGGACCGCCGGGCGATGTACGTCCGCCTGTGGGACGACACCGAGTACTGCCTGCCGACCTGCGGGTCGCTCTCCAGGAGGTCCCTGGCCGAGATCGAGCTCTTCGCCTCGCGCGAGCGGGCGCAGTCGGTCGGGCTCGCGCCCTGCACGAGCTGCCGGCCGGACCTCCATCCGCTGCTCGCGTAGCCCCGGCCCCGGCGTCCCTCCTCCCCGCACTTCTCCGCTCTCTCGTCGGTCCCCTTTCACGCCGGCCAGGAACCGGTGTCCCAGTGAGTGAAGGAGGGTCACCCATGACGACGCTCATCGTGCTCTCGACCGCCGCGGCACCGCTCCTCGCCATCGTGGGCCTGTTCCGGCTCGTGGGGGGAATCCGCGGGCGGCGCCGGCGCGCGATCGCGCGGCAGATCGCCCTCACCGACGAGATCCACCGCGAGCTGGGCGCCGCCGCCGCCCCGTTCGTGCACCAGCGCGGGCGCAGTGGCTGGTTGGTGCGCGTCGCGGTGCCGCTCGACTCGCCGCCGACGGTGGCCGCCATCGTCGGCATCATCCAGGCGTTTTTCACGGCTCGCGATGGTGCGGCTGCCACCGCTCTCGAGATCGTGCTCACGCCGCGGGTGGCGAGGCTGCGCCCCGCGACGCCGGATGCAGGACGGCCACTCGGGCGATCGATCACGCTGAGCGCCCCACGCATGGTGGGCGCCTCGCGCTAGAAAGGGGAAGGGGCATGCTGGACAACGCCTATATCCTGGAGCAGCTGGTCCTGATACGGCTGGCCGAGGCGCGCGCGGTCGCCCAGCGGGCAGCGCTGATCCGCGCGGCCAGTGGCGCGCGCGCGCCGCGCTCCCGGTGGCGGGCGGCCGTGGTGGGGTGGGGGAAGGCGGCCGTGCGGCGGCGTCTCACTCCTCGACCAGGTCCAGCACGATCTGGAGCAGGACGTTGACGCCGTTGGCGCATGGCTCGGGCGTGGAATACTCGCGCGGGTCGTGGCTGATGCCGTCGTACTCGCCTGGCACGAAGACCATGGCCCCATCCCCCGGAGCGCATCACGCCCGTCAACGATCGTGCGGGAATGGGTGGGGCCTCGCCGGCCGGGTGGGGGAAGACTCGCCGTTCGGCCGGCGACGGCGGCAATCGTGAGCGGGATACCGGGCGGCGCTCAGGCGCCCGGCGGGCGCCGCGGCCTTCGGCGCGCGTGGCGCTGGACGAAGACTGCCACCTCGGCCCTGCTCACTGTGCCGGCCGCCACGCCGAGGACGAGGTCGGTCAGGTCGGTTTGGATCAGGGTCGAACTGGAAGCCGTTGAGGCCCAGGAACGCGAAGGCCGCCATCAGGCCCGCCCGCTTGTTGCCGTCGACGAACGGGTGGTTGCGCACCAGACCGTGGAGATAGGCCGCGGCCATCTCGGCCGGCGTGCCGTGGAGGAAGTGGCCCCCGAAGGTCGCCGTCGGGGCCGCCAGGGCGGATTCGAGGAGGCCCACGTCGCGGATGCCCGGATGGCCGCCGTGCCGCTCGATCAGGTCGGCGTGCATCGCGAGGACCTCGTCGAGCGCGAGAAAGACGACCCGCACTACTCGGCCAGGCGCCTGAAGACCCCGCCGTACCGCCGATGCGCCTCCGCGACGACGCGCTTGAGCCTGGCCGTCCTTTGCCTCGGGCGAATCGGGGAGACGATGATGACGTACCCGTCGGTGGACACCTCGAGCGGCGTCGTGGCGCCAATCCCGACGCGGTCCAGCAGCGGCTTGTCGAGGACGAGCGCGAGGCTGTTGCCGGTCCGGGTGAGCTTCTTGCGCACTGCGCACCTCCGTACAGACATGATGCCACAGCCGTCCGTACGACGAAAGGCTGCCGGGCGGGGCGAGCTGCCTCTTCGCGCCTACCGCCTCCCCCCGAGCTCGCGCCGGAGCGCGGCCAGCGCCACGCCGACAGGCCGGTTGCCTACGTCGAGGCCCAGTGTGTGTCCTTCGGGGCGGCAGTGCCCTATCTGCCGCTGCTCGACATCGTGCGTCAGCTCCTGGGAATCGGCGAAGCGGCCGGGCCCGAGTCGATGACGGCGAAGGCGCGCGCGAGCGCCGAGGCGCTGGGACTCGAGCCCGGGGCCGTCGCCTTCCTGCTCCACCTGCTCGGCGTCGACGAGGAGACGTTCCCGCGAGGGCTCAGCGCCGAGGCGGTGAGGATGCGCACCTACGCGACTCTCGGCCAGCTCTGCGAGAGGGCCGGCCGCCGCCAGCCCCTCGTGCTCGTCGTGGAAGACCTCCAGTGGATCGACAGGACCTCCGAGGTCACCCGCATGAGCGGCAAGCGCATCGGCGCCTGCAAGTAGGCCGGCCGCGTCGAGGGGGGCGGCCGTGGCGGGCCGGTGGAAGGCGATCGTGCTTCGGCGCCTTACTCCTCGGCCAGGTCCAGCGCGATCTGGAGCATGACGTTGACGCCGCTGGCGCATTGCTCGGGCGTGGAGTACTCACGCGGGTTGTGGCTGATGCCGTCGTGCTCGCCCGGGACGAAGACCATCGCCGTCGGGCAGAGCCGCGCAAGCTCCTGGGCGTCGTGGCCGGCGCCCGAGATGATGCGCTCGTGTCCGAGCCCGAGCGCATCGGCCGCCGCGGCGATCCTGTCCTGGATCTTGGGGTCGAAGGGCACGGGCTCCGTCCGCGCGGTACGGCGCCACTCGATGCGGACCTTTTCTTCCCGCTCGACCTGGGTGTAGTAGGAGATCAGGTCGGCCTCGGCACGCCGCATGTCCTCCTCCGAGGGATTCCGGAGGTCCACGGTGGCCAGCGCGCGCCCCGGAACGATGTTGACCATGCCCGGATGCGGGACGATGGCGCCCATGGTCGCGCGCATCGGCTCGCCATAGCGCCCCGAGGCGATCATCTCGCGGAGGCGCAGGTTGACCTTCGCGGCGGCCACGCCCGCATCCGCGCGGAGGTGCATCGGCGTCGTGCCGGCATGGGCGGACTTGCCGGTGATGGTGAGCGCCTGCCAGGAGATGGCCTGCACTCCCGTGACGACGCCGATGTCCCGCTCGCGCGCCCGGAGGATGGGCCCCTGCTCGATGTGGCACTCGAGATAGGCGTGCGGGGGCATCCGCTGAATCGTCTCGACGGGGGCGGGTCCGAGGAAGCCGATCCGCTCGAGCTCGTCGCGCACGGCGAGCCCCTGACGGTCGCGGAGCGCGTAGGCGGATTCGAGGGGCAACCGGCCTGTCGCCACGGCACTCCCCAGCATGTCAGTCCCGAAGCGAGAGCCCTCCTCGTCGGTGAAGAACGCCACCACGATGGGCCGCCGGGTGCGGATATTCGACTCGTGGAGCGTCCTCACGATCTCGAGCCCACCGAGGACGCCGAGGCAGCCGTCGAATCTCCCCGCCGTCGGCACCGAGTCGATGTGCGAGCCGATCACGACCGGCGGCAGGGTGTCCTCGCGTCCCGCTCGGCGCGCGTAGACATTGCCGATCCGGTCCACCGTCACGTCGAGGCCCAGTTCCCGCATCCATGCGAGGACCTGGCGCCGCCCCTCGCCGTCGGCATCCGTCAGCGCCAGGCGGTTGACGCCGGTGAGCCCCGTGGGCTCGTCCACGTAGGCGCCGATCCGGCCCAGCGCCTCGATCGCCCGATAGAGCCGTGCCGCGTCGATCTTCAGCATGCCGCCTGCACCCCCACCCGGTCCGGAGCCACGCCGACGATCCGGCGATAGCCCGCCGGGTCCGTGGCGCCCTCGGTGTTCACGAGGAGGACCCGGCTCGCAGGACCGAGCCCCATGGCCTGACGCGCCTGGCCCAGCGCGGGCTCGCGGCACAGGGCAAGCAAGCCCGCGAGCCCGGCCGCTCCCGACTCGCCCGCCACGATGCGCGGGTCGCCGCCGTGGCCCGAGGCGAGCCGGCGCATCGCCTCCTCCGCGAAGCCGTCGTCCACCGCCAGGAAGAGATCGATGCCGGCGCGCAGCATCGGCCATGCCGCCAGCGACGGCGTGCCGCAGTTCAGCCCCGCCATGATGGAGCACTGGCCGCCGCGCCCCTCGCGGATCTCGCCTCCAGGCGACGCGATGGACTCGAGGAGGCAGTCGGCGTCGGTGGGCTCCACCGCGGCGACACGCGGCCGGCTCTCTCCCCCCCGTCGCGAGTAGAAGCACACCCCCGCGCAGGCCAGCCCGCCGACGCCTGCCTGGAGGAGCACGGCCGTGGGACTCCCGCCCGCCGCCGCGTCCAGCTGCTCGGTCGCCTCGGCGAAGATCGTCTCGTAGCCCGCCATGATCCACCTTGGGATGTCCACGTAGCCCGGGTAGGCGGTGTCGGAGATGACCTGCCAGCCCCGAGCGGCGCTCTCCGAGGCGGCGCGCCGGACGGCGTCATCATAGTTGCCGTCCACCACGACGACCTCGGCGCCCTCGCGGCGGATGGCGGTGATCCGCGCGGGAGCCGTGTTGCGCGGGACGAAGATGACCGCCTTCTGCCGGAGCATGCGCGCCGTCCATGCCACCGCGCGGCCGTGGTTGCCGTCAGTGGCCGTCGCGAAGGTGACGCGGGCGCCGCTGCCGCGGTGGCTCATGACGCGATGGATCGCCCAGGAGGCGCCGAGGGCCTTGAACGCGTCGAGGCCGAAGCGCCGGCCCTCGTCCTTGACCCAGAGCGTGCGGAGTCCGCACTCGGCGGCCAGCGCCGGCAGCGCGAGGAGGGGCGTCTGGCGGTAGCCTGGCAGCGAGCGGTGGAAGGTGAAGGCGTCCGCGGCTCGGGGCGGCACCAGGGCGGCCGGGACCGAGTCCTGGCGATACGGGTTCAGCGCAACGCGGAAACGCTCGGTGCCCCGCATGGCCAGGCGCCCCTCACGCGGGCGGCTTGGCGCCGGTGCGCTCGACGATGAGGCGGTAGTGCTCGGGGCGCCGGTGCTTCGCGAAGTTGAACACCGTCTCCTTGTAGGAGCGCGTGGCGTCGAGATCGCAGCGCGCCGTGGCCAGCTCGTCGCCCAGCGTCGCGCACATGGCCACGATCTCGCCCGAGGGCGCGATGATGGCGCTCTGGCCGATCAGGTCGCAGCCTTCCTCGCGGCCGCACTTGGCCACGCCCACGACCCACGTCCCGTTCTGATAGGCCCCGGCCTGCATGACGAGATGGTTGTGGAAGGGGCCGAGGAGATCGTGCTCGGGGGCGGGCGGATGGTGCGCGGGCGTGTTGTAGCCGAGCAGGACCATCTCGACGCCCTGAAGCCCCATCACGCGGTAGGTCTCGGGCCAGCGCCGGTCGTTGCAGATGCACATGCCGAAGAGCCCGCCCAGGGCGCGCCACACCGGCCAGCCGAGATTGCCCACCTCGAAGTAGCGCTTCTCGAGGTGCTGGAAGGCGCGCCAGGGCTCGTGCTCGGCATGCCCCGGCAGGTGGATCTTCCGGTACTTCCCGACGAGACGCCCGGCCTTGTCCACGAGGATGGACGTGTTGTAGCGCCGCGTGAGGCCCTCCTCGATGGCGAGCTCGGCGTATCCGACGCAGAAACCCATGCCGAGGCGCCCCGCCTCGTCGAAGAGCGGGCGCGTCTCGGGCCCGGGCATCTCGCGCTCGAAGAAGGCGTCGATCTCCGCCTGGTCCTCCATCCACCAGCGCGGGAAGAAGGTGGTGAGCGCCAGCTCGGGGAAGACCACCAGGTCGCAGCCGCGCCCATGGGCCTCCCCGAGGAGAGCCAGGAGCCGCTTCACCACCTGCCCGCGGCTCTCGCTGCGGGCGATGGGGCCCAGCTGGGCCGCGCCCACCGTGATCATGCGCGCCATGGCGATGCCTCCCGTGTTCGGTCCGCGTGCCGACCGAGCGTTCAGCGTGCCTTGGCCGCGAGCGCCGCGCAGAACGCTTCGAGGTCGTCGAGATCGGGCGAGGACGCGGTGGCGTAGAGGCGCGCCCACTCCAGCGTGCCGTACTGGTGGGCGACGAGGTTCCGCAGCCCGGCCGCCGCCACCAGGCGAAGCGCGAGCGGACGCGGGATGACACCGTGATCGGCCAGCGCCACGAAGATCTCCCCGTACCGCTGGGGAACGTCCCAGCCCTCGTCGGCGAGCCAGTGCGCGGCCAGGTCGAGGCACACCTGTATCGCCACGAACAGGTTGAGCACCACGACCTCGCGGGCCGTCCGATCGGCCTCGAAGGCTTCCCGCGACGCTGGAAGCACGGCTCGGATCCGGGTCACGGCGTCCCGGACGGTGGCCACCTGCTTCGCCAGGAGAGCCCGGTCAACCACGAGCAGTCGCTGCGCGGAGCACGCCGTCCGCGCAGCGCTCCTCCACGGGCTTGAAGTCCAGGTACTGGAGGATGGCCTGCGCCTTCCGCTCCACCAGTGCCGCGTGGTCCCGCTCCAGGAGCACGCGACCATCGCGGAAGATGCGATAGGCAAGGGGGGCCGGGGCCTCCTCCATGAGGATCAGGTCGACCCGGCGTCCGGCGGCGGACTCGAGGCGGGCGGCCAGACGGCCCAGGGTTGCCGTGTCGCGCGGCGTGCCCGGCCGCAGCTCGACGGCCACATCGACGTCGCTCGTCGGCGTGAGGGCCCCGCGCCCTCCCGACCCGAACAAGAGAGCGTACGCGATGCCTCCCTCTGCCTCGAGGACGCGCCGCAGCGTTTCGAGCATCTCGACCTCACGTAATCTTACCCTACCCCCACGATGAGCGCCGCCCGTATCCGCCGGTGGTCGGCGCGGCTCGCATTCTCGGCCAGGCGGCCGATCCCGAGGGCCGAGGGTGCCCCTCTCCTTCACGGCCTCACGGTGCCGTCACCTCACTTGAGCAGGCCGCGCGCGATGATCACGCGCTGGATCTGGTTCGTGCCGTCGAAGATCTGGAGGATCTTGGCGTCCCGCATCATCCGCTCCACCGGGTGATCCGTGACCACGCCGTAGCCGCCCAGCGCCTGCACGGCATCTACCGTGACCTGCATGGCCATGTCCGAGGCGAAGAGCTTTGCCATCACGGCCCGCGTCTCCATCCCGGCCACATCGGAGCCGGCGTTGGGCTCGGTGATGGAGAGACAGGTGACCCCCGCCTCCCGGATGAGCCTCGGCATGTACCGCTTCTTCTGCTCGTGGGTCCCGGCGAGCAGGAGCGGGAGCCGGCTGCTGGCGATGCCGGTGAAGGTGTGCGCGGTGGCCGTGTTGCACTTGGCGATCTCCTCGACGACCATCGTGCTCGTGATCAGGTCCTTGCCCAGGCCGCCGTACTCCACCGGGAAGAACATGGAGGTGAGGCCTGCCCGGGCGAACTCCTTGAGGATGTCCCAGGGAAACTCGCCGGTCCTGTCCATCTCCGCGGCTCTGGGAGCGAGCTTCTCGCGGCATATCCGGTTCACCGTCTGCCGAATCGTCTCTTGTTCCGGTGTGAACTCGCCCATGGTCTCTCTCCTGAGTCGCTCTCCGCCCGCCTCGACGGGGCCGCGGAGCGCGTTGGCCCCGCGCTCGCCCTCGGGCCCCGAGCCATCGTGCTCCGCGGTGAGGCCCTGGGTCAAGGAGCGTCTGCACCCTCTTCGACACTGGAAGCGGCAGAGGAGATCGCGCCATTGACGTCCCCCCGTCGCGTGCCCTACAATTCTGCTCGGCGTGAGCAATGAGCTGCCCAGCTTCCAGTCGGTGTCGCCAGCCAAGGACCGCATCCCAACCGCGGCGCGATCTCCGCGCCCGAGTGCCATGCCCGTTGCCACGGACAGCGCTGAGCCCCGGCCTGACGAACAGCGGCAGGTGATTCCACACTGGCGTGCGCACTAGCGGCGGAGGCGCCGAGCAGCTCCCCCTCGGGCGCTATCTCGCCGAAATAGGGGCGCAGCGCGCCTCGGATCTCTTCCTGCGGGCCGGCTCACCGCCCGCCTTCCGCGTTGACGGGCGCATTGTGCGCTCTGAGCTGCCAGCCCCGACCCGCCAGGCGATGGACCGCTTTCGCGACGCGATTCTCACCCCCCTCGCCCGCGAGCGGTTCCTCGCCCGGCCGGATATCGACGTCGCGTACACCCTCGCCGGCGTGGGGCGATTCCGGGTGAATCTGTTCCTCAGCACGGGCGCGCTCGGCCTCGTCGCTCGCGGAATCCCGGACGGCCAGGTCGAGTTCGAGCCCTTGAACCTGCCGCCGGTCATCCGCGAGTTCAGCGGGATCCGTCAAGGTCTCCTCCTCCTCGTCGGGCCGACTGGGTGTGGGAAGTCGACGACGCTGGCTGCGCTGATCCACCAGATCAACCGGACGCGAGAGGACCACATCGTCACGATCGAGGACCCGATCGAGTTCATCCACGACGGCATCCGCGCGCTCATTCACCAGCGGCAGGTCGGCTACGACACCGCCTCCTTCGCGGAGGCGCTCAAGCACGTCGTACGCCAGAGCCCGGACGTGATCATGATCGGGGAGATGCGGGACCAGGAGACGGTCGAGACGGCGCTGTCAGCGGCCTTGACCGGGCATCTCGTCCTGTCAACGCTCCATACCACGAATGCCGTCCAGTCGATCGACAGGATCCTGAACTACTTTCCCCCGGAGGCGCGGCGCCAGGCGCAGGCCGACCTTGCGATCACGCTCGTGGGGATTGTCTCGATGCGGCTTCTCCCGGCGGCAGAGGGTCCCGGCCGCTTCCCCGCCGCAGAGATCTTGCGAGGCACGCCCACGGTCAGGCGCCTGGTCACCGAGGGAGCGCTGTCCGAGCTGTACGAGGTCATGAGGCGGGGCGGACCCGACGGGATGACCACGCTCACGCAATCGCTCGCGGCTCTCGTCCGCGCGGGCCGGGTGGCCACGAGCGTCGCGATGTCGCACGCCCCGAACCCGGACGAGCTCAAGCTCAATCTCGAGGGAATGTTCACCGGAATCGAGTCGATCGACAGGCGCGTCGAGGAGGCCCCGTGGAACGCTCGTCGCACGTGACGCCGTCTCAGGCCGAGGCGCTGGCAGTCCCCGAGGGCCCCGTGACCATGAAGATGCTCTTCGAGGAGGCGGTTCGCTTGGCCGCGAGCGATCTCCTTGTCACGGCGCACGTCCCGCCCCTGCTTCGAATCCATGGCGACCTCATGCCGCTCGGAAGCCGAGCGCTTGCGCCAGAGGAGACGAGACATCTCGTCTGGAGCCTCCTCAATGAAACCCAGCAGGAGATGTTCGAGCGCAAGAAGGAACTCGATTTCTCGCTGTCCGTGAGCGGGGCGCTCCGCTTCCGGGCCAACGTCTACTATCAGAAGGGGTACGTCGCCGCGGCGTTTCGCCTCGTTCCGCGCCGGGTGGCGGACCTCGATCTGCTCGGGGTGCCGCAGATCGTGAAGGAGCTGACGCTGCGGCCCCATGGGCTGATTCTCGTGACGGGGCCGACCGGGTCCGGCAAGACGACGACGACCGCCGCGATGATCGATCTGATCAACAGCAGCCGGCGGTGCCATATCGTCACGATCGAAGACCCGATCGAGTTCCTCCACGAGAGCAAGCTGGGTGTGGTGGACCAGCGAGAGGTCTACGCCGACACGCTCTCGTTCGCCAACGCGCTCAAGTACGTCCTGCGTCAGGACCCGAACGTGATCTTCATCGGCGAGATGCGAGACCTCGAGACCATCGCGGCGGCGCTCACGGCTGCCGAGACCGGGCACCTGGTGATCGCGACGCTCCACACGAGCGACGCGGTCCAGGCCATCGACCGGATCGTCGACGTCTTTCCACCGCACCAGCAGACGCAGGCCCGGATGCAGCTGTCCTTCTCGCTCCTGGGCGTCATCGCGCAGCAGCTCATTCCGCGGCCGGACGGCCAGGGGCGGGTCCTCGCGGCAGAGGTCCTGATTCGCAACGCCGCCGTGGCCGCCCATATCCGGGAGGGCAAGATGCACCTGGCGAGATCGACGATGGAGTCGGGCCGGAAGGAGGGGATGATCACGATGGATGCGCGCCTCCAGGAGCTGCTGGAGGCGGAGCAGATCTCGTACCGGGAGCTTTCGAGACGGGTGACGTCCCACAAGGTGCTGGACATGATCCAGCGAACCGGGAAGCGCGCGGGGCGGAAATGACGGTCAGCGGACCTTGAGCAGGTCGCGCAGGCCATCACCCACGAGGTTGACCGCCAGCACGGTGAGCGCCAGGAACGCGCCCGGGAACAGGATGATCCAGAAGGCGCGCTGCACGTAGGCCCGCCCCTCCGCCATGATATTGCCCCACGAGGGGATGATGGGGGGCGTGCCCGCGCCGAGAAAGGACAGGTACGCCTCGAAGAGAATGGCCGACGCGCAGATGTAGGTGCCCTGGACGATGAGTGGGGCCACGAGCGCTGGCAGGATGTAGCGCAGGAGGATCCGGGGCGTCTGCGCCCCGATGGCCCGCGCCCCCTCGACCATGGTCTGCTCGCGGAGGCTCAGCACCGAGGCGCGCACGAGCCGCACCACCCGCGGGATCTCGGGGATCACGAGCGCAATGATGACGTTCTTCACGCTGGCGCGCATGAGGGCCATGAGGGCCAGGGCCAGCAGGATGGCCGGAATGGCCATGAGCCCGTCCATCACCCGCATGACCACCGCGTCGATCCGGCGATAGTAGCCGCTGCAGAGCCCGATGGTGACGCCCAGCAAGAGGCTCACCACGCCCACCATGGCCCCGACCTGGAGCGAGATGCGCCCGCCGTAGAGCGTGCGCGAGTAGACGTCGCGCCCGTACTGGTCGGTGCCGAACCACTGCTCGGCCGAGGGCGGGCGCAGCCGCGCGACCGGGCGCAGGGCCTGCGGGTCCGCCGTCCACCAGAGGTTCGCGCCGAGCCCGGTGATGGCGATGAGCGCGAGGGTCACGAGCCCGGTCACGAGCAGGGGATGCCGCCGGAGGAGGCGGCGCGCTCCGCTCAGCCGCGGAAGTCGCGCCCGCGATGGGCCCGCAAGGGGGGGGGCGGTCCTCGCGGCGCCCGCGCGCTCAGTACCGGATGCGGGGATCGAGGACGACATACGCCACGTCGATGACGAGGTTCAGCAGCACGTAGACGCCGGAGACCACCAGCACCACGCCCTGGACCACGGGGTAGTCCCGCCGGACGATGGCGTCCACGGTCAGCCGCCCGAGCCCGGGGATGGCGAAGACGCTCTCGGTCACGACGGCGCCGCCGATGAGGAGGGCGAAGCCCACGCCGATGATGGTCACCACCGGCAGCGAGGCGGCCTTGAGCGCATGCCCCAGCAGCACGCGATGCGGCGCCAGCCCCTTGGCGAAGGCCGTGCGGATATAGTCCTCCCTGAGCACGCCCAGCACGCTCGCGCGCGTCATGCGGGCGATGAGCGCCATGTACACCAGCGACAGCGTCACCGCCGGCAAGACGAGATGGCGCAGGAACTGCCACGGCCCGGCCTCGAGCGGCTGATACCCCTGTACGGGCAGGACGCCCGCCTGGATGGCGAACACCCAGACGAGGAGGAAGCCGAGCCAGAACACCGGCATGGAGAAGCCGGACACCGAGACGATCATGATGGCCCGGTCCAGCCACGAGCCCTGCCGCCACGCGGCCAGCACGCCGAGCGGCACCGCCAGGGTGACGGAGATGAGCATGGCCAGCGCGGTGAGCGCCGCAGTGGGCCCCACGCGCTGGCCGATGAGCCGGGTCACCGGGAGCCCCGAGTAGATCGAGACGCCGAGATCGCCCCGCGCCACGCTGGCGAGCCAGATACCGGCCTGGGTCAGCAGCGGGCGGTCGAGGCCCAGGCGGGTGCGGATCTTGTCGATGTCCTGCGTGGTGGCGTAGTCCCCGGCGATGATCACCGCCGGGTCGCCGGGCGTGAGGTGCAGGAGCCCGAAGACGGTCAAGGCCACCACCCCCATGACGGGGATGGTGGCCAGGATCCGTCGGGCGATCAGCGGGAGCACGACTCCTCGCGGGCTACACGGAGATGTTCCAGAGCAGCGTGGCGCCGAACTGAAGCACCCCCTGCACGTTCTTGCGGAAGCCGCTGGGGACGACGAACTGTCCCCAGGACACATACGGCACCTCGTCGTAGGCGATGAGCTGGATCTGCTCGGCGATCTGCTTCTGCTTGGCCGGATCGGGCTGCCTGACGAAGTCCGCGCGCAGTTTCTCGACCGCCTCGTTGGTGGGCCAGCCGAACCAGGCCTTCTCGCCGGCCCCGCCCACCGCGGCGTGCACGGCGGGGGTGATCACATCCAGG
>Ga0154317_1237_pt1 | contig 16047 bp, 11 predicted proteins | sample RifGroA2_FD_105611 | JGI IMG/M metagenome (GOLD analysis project Ga0154317, IMG submission 105611) | Candidatus Rokubacteria bacterium GWA2_70_23 | reverse complement strand
AGCAGGAGACCATGTTCGAGCTGTTCGGCGACCCGCAGCACTCCATCGCCGACCAGACGCTGCGCGCCTACGAGCACCCGGACCAGTGGGTGAACCGCCTGGTCCTCGGCGACTCCCTGGTGGTGATGAACTCCCTCCTCCATTATGAGGGGCTGGGCGGCCAGGTCCAGATGATCTACATGGACCCGCCCTACGGCGTCAGGTTCGGCTCGAACTTCCAGCCCTTCGTGCGCCGGCGCGACGTCAGCCACAACGACGACGCCGACATGACCCGCGAGCCCGAGATGGTCAAGGCCTACCGGGACACCTGGGAGCTAGGCCTGCACTCCTATCTGACGTATATGCGCGACCGCCTGCTCCTCTGCCGCGAGCTGCTGGCGCCGAGCGGCAGCATTTTCGTGCAGATCAGCGACGAGAACCTCCACCACGTCCGCGAGCTGCTGGACGAGGTGTTCGGGGCGGACAACGCTTGCGGCCTCATTGCTCTGACGAAAGCAGCCAGTCAAAGCAGCGTATTGCTACCCTCGGTCAATGACTATCTGCTCTGGTATGCGAAGAGCAGATCAGAAGTCAGGTACCGACAGCTGTTTACACCACGCCCACCCATTGACACAGTAACGCGACGATACATCTGCGTCGAAAAACCTGACGGTAGGATTGTGGATCTCAGTCTCAAGCAGAAACTCGGCGAAGACCCGATCCCTGAAGGGCGTTGGCTTCGTTTGGTTGCGTTGACCTCTCAGACCGGCTCTGAATCGACACGCGTTCCTTATGAGTTCGAGGGAACGGTGTACCGTCCACCGGGCACGCGGGGATGGTCAACCAATCGAGCGGGCTTGGACAACATCAACCGGGCCGGACGCATGTATGGCGTCGGAACAACTCTGAACTACAAGAACTACCACGACGACTTCCCCTACCGACAGGTCGTCTCTCTGTGGGACGACATTCGATCGAGTGGGTTCGGGGACGACAAGCTTTACGTGGTGCAAACGCAAGCCGAGGCCGTTGAGCGATGTATGCTCATGACAACCGATCCGGGCGACCTCGTCCTCGATCCGACCTGCGGTAGCGGTACGACCGCACACGTTGCCGAACAATGGGGACGGCGCTGGATCACGATCGACACGAGCCGGGTGCCGCTGGCGCTGGCGCGGCAGCGGCTGCTCACGGCGACTTTCCCTTACTACCAGCTCAGAGACGAGGCGCGGGGGCCCGCGGGTGGGTTCGTCTACGTGCGGAAGCAGAACCGAAGGGGCGAGGAGGTCGGGGGCATCGTCCCCCACGTCACGCTGAAGAGCATCGCCAACAACGAGCCGCCGGGGGAGGAGGTGCTCGTCGACCGGCCGGAGCCCGACAACGGCATCGTGCGGGTGACGGGGGCGTTTACCGTGGAGGCGACGATCCCCACGCCCGTGGACTGGGAGGGCGACGGCGTAACGGACTCCGGGGCGGCGGATGCCGAAGCGCACGGTTCCTTCGTGGACCGCATGCTGGAGGTGCTCCGGAAGTCGCCGGTGCTCCATGTCGGTGGCGGCAAGACGGTGATGCTGCGCAGCGTCCGGCCGCCGGCGAAGACGCTCTCGCTCTCGGCCGAGGCGGTGGTGGTGAACGGCAACGAGCGGCCGGTGGCCTTTGTCTTCGGTCCGGAGAACGGCGCCCTCAGCCAGCTCGCCGTCCACGAGGCCCTCAAGGAGGCCAGCCTCAAGGGCTACGCGCACCTCTATGCGGTCGGCTTCGCCATCCAGCCCGACGCCCGGCTGCTGGTCGAACGGTCGGCGGAGATGGGCTTGCCGCAGGCCACCTACGTGCAGGCCACGCCGGACCTCATGATGGGCGATCTCTTGAAGAACATGCGGTCGAGCCAGATCTTCAGCGTGTGCGGTCTGCCGGAGGTGGCGCTGCGCCGGAGGCCAGACGGCAAGTACCAGGCCGAGCTACTGGGGCTCGACGTGTTCGATCCCGTCGCCATGAAGGCCGACCACCGCCCCGGGGGCGACGTGCCCGCGTGGTTCCTCGACACGGACTACAACGGCCTCTGCTTCCACGTGAGCCAGGCCTTCTTCCCGCGCACGGGGGCCTGGGACGACCTGCGGCGGGCGCTTCGCGGCGAGTACGACGAGACGGTATGGGACCACCTGGCCGGCACCACCAGCGCGCCCTTCGAGGCCGGCGACCACGGCCAGGTCGCCGTCAAGGTCATCGACGACCGCGGCAACGAGCTGCTCGTGGTGAAGATCCTGAGGGACGCCACGACGTGATCCGGCGCGTCGGCCTGCGCCGCTTCAAGCGGTTCGGCGACGTGGAGTTCCTGCTGCCCGGGCATGTGGTGCTCGCCGGCCCGAACAATACGGGGAAGACCACGGTGCTTCAGGCCATCGCGGCCTGGTCCCTCGCCCTCGACCGCTGGAAGCAGCTCAACGACGTCCAGCGCCATGGCGGGGCGTACACGAGGGCGCCGATCGCGCGTCAGGCGTTCTCCGCGGTGCCGCTGCGCGCCTTCGACCTCCTCTGGAAGGAGCGTGACTACGCCGGCAGCGTCGAGATCGAGGTCCAGAGCGCGGAAGGCTGGACGGTCGCCATGGAGCTGATCGCCGACAGCACGGAGCAGATCTACGTCCGGCCGCGCCCGTCCGCCTCGCCGGACGTCGTGCGGCACGCGCGCCTCACCACGGTGTTCGTCCCGGCCATGAGCGGGCTTGGAACGGAGGAGCCGCTCTACCAGCGCCCGAAGGTGGACCAGCTTCTCGGGCAAGCCAAGCCCGGCGACGTGCTCCGGAACCTCCTCGTGGAGGCGTCCGGATCGGAGCGGGCCTGGAGGGGGCTCCAGCAGTCGATCCGGCGGCTCTTCGGCTTCGAGCTGGCGCCCCCCGACGCCACTGGCCCGCACATCCTCGCGGAGTACCGGGAGCGCCCGGGCGGCCCTGCGCTCGACATCGCGAGCGCGGGCAGCGGCTTCCAGCAGGTGCTCATGCTGCTCGCCTTCTTGCAGACCCGGCCGGGCTCCGTGCTGCTGCTGGATGAGCCCGACGCGCACCTCCACGTGATCCTCCAGGACGCCATCTACAGCGAGCTGCGCGCGGTGGCGGCCCAGCAGCGGTCGCAGCTCGTGATCGCCACGCACTCCGAGGTGATCATCAACGCTGTCGAGCCTCGCGAGCTGTGCGTGATCCTCGGCCAGCCGCGGATGCTGGCCACGACCGAGGAGCGGGCGCGACTGATCGAGTCGCTCCGGGCGCTGTCCCATGCGGACATCATGCTGGCGCTGGACGCGCCCGGCGTCCTGTACCTCTAGGTGGTCGAGACGCTCGGCGCCCTCATGCGGGCCTTTCGGCTGTGAGCGGCTTCGAGGTCGGCGAGCCCATCCTCTGCGGGCCTTACGACGAGCCCGCCGAGCACTGGCGCATCGTCGAGGGCGAGACGCCGCGCCCGGCGCCGGGACGCCGCCCCGCGATGTACTACTACCGGCCGCCGGGGCCGGTGAGCGAGACGCAGGGCGACGATCCCGGCACGCTCATCGAGCTGAAGCTCGTGACCCGCGTCCGCCAGCGGCTCGCGGAATGGCAGGCGGCGGGGCGCCCCGGCGTGACGCGGACCACGCAGGAGCTGCTCGATTACTGGGCGCGCGAGGGCCGCCAGCACCGCCTGTTCTTTGCCCAGCGCGAGGCGGAGGAGACGATCGTCTTCCTCACGGAGGCGCGGGCCGACTTCCTTCAGGGGATCCAGATTGCGCTCGACGAGCCGAGCGATGACCGGAAGGCCGAAGGTCACACCGGCTTCCGCCGATACGGCTGCAAGATGGCCACGGGCACCGGCAAGACGACGGTCATGGCCATGCTCGCGGCCTGGAGCATCCTCAACAAGGTCAACGACCGGAGCAACGCGCGCTTCTCCGACGTGGTGCTCGTCGTCTGCCCGAACGTCACCATCCGGAGCCGCCTCCGGGAGCTGGACCCGCGCGAGGGCGACGCCAGCCTCTACCGCAACCGGGACCTGGTGCCGCCGCACCTCATGGCCGATCTGGTCAAGGGGCGGGTGCTGGTCACCAACTGGCATGTCTTCGAGCCCCAGGGCGTGAACCCGGGCGGAGTGAGCGCGAAGGTCACGCGCGCCGGCGTCGCGGTGCGCACCATGGAGACCATCACCATCGGGCCGAAGACGACCACCGCGCGCGGCCGCCGCTACCTCACGCCGGACGAGCTGGACCGCCAGGTGGCGGCCGGGCTCCTCGCTGTGCTCGAGGAGGACCGTGACCGGCAGGGGAACCTGCGCAAGGTCCGGGTGGAGTCACTGCGTTACGTGGAGAGCGACACCGCGCTCGTCAACCGGGTGCTCGGGCGCGAGGTGGGCGGCAAGCAGAACGTCCTCGTCTTCAACGACGAGGCCCACCACGCCTACCGCATCCGGCGGGAAGCGCCCGACGGCGAGTCGGAGGAGCTCTACGGCGACGCCGAGGACCGGGACGAATTCTACCGCGAGGCCACCGTCTGGGTGGACGGGCTCGACCGTATCCACAAGCTGCGCGGCATCAACTTCTGCGTCGACCTCTCGGCGACGCCGTACTACCTCGGGCGCATGGGCCAGGACACCAACCGCATCTTCCCCTGGGTCGTGAGCGATTTCGGGCTCACCGACGCCATCGAGTCGGGCCTGGTGAAGATCCCGCAGCTCGCCGTGCGCGACACCACGGGTGCCGACATCCCGGGCTATTTCAACATCTGGCGCTGGATCCTGCCCCGGCTCACGGCGGCGGAGCGCGGCGGATCACGGGGCAACCCCAAGCCGGAGGCCGTGGTCAAGTGGGCGGCCACGCCCGTTGCCATGCTCGGGGGGCTGTGGGAAGAGCTGCGCGCGGAGTGGGAGCAGCGGAAGGACGACCCGCGGCCGCCGGTGTTCATCATCGTCTGCCGCAACACCGCGATCGCCAAGGTCGTCTACGAGTGGCTCGCGCTCGACCAGCCGCCGGCCGGCATCCCGCCGGCGAACATCCCGGGCTTCCGCAATGTGCCGGGCCGTGACAGCACGGTCCGCGTCGACTCGAAGGTGGTGCACGAGACGGACAGCGACCAGGCCAAGAGCGACGAGTCGGCCTGGATGCGGCTGACGCTCGACACCGTCGGCAAGGTGGCGTGGCCGCTCGACCGCCAGGGCCGGCCGATCCTTCCGGACGGTTTCGAGGAGCTGGCGAGGAAGCTCGGCAAGCCGCTGCACCCGCCGGGGCGGGACGCGCGCTGCATCGTCAGCGTGGGGATGCTCACCGAGGGCTGGGACTGCAGCACGGTGACGCACATCGTGGGGCTGCGCCCGTTCATGTCTCAGCTCCTCTGCGAGCAGGTGGTGGGCCGCGGCCTTCGCCGGTCGAGCTACGAGGTCGGGGAGGATGGCAAGCTCGCCGAGGAAGTCGCCAAGGTCTTCGGCGTGCCCTTCCAGGTCATCCCGTTCAAGGAGAACAAGGGTGGGGCGCGGCCGCCGGCGCCGAAGCGCCACCACGTGCACGCCGTGCCGGCCAGGGCCGCCTACCAGATCCGCTTCCCCCGCGTCGAAGGGTACCGCCAGGCCATCCGCAACCGCGTCACCGTCGACTGGGCCGCGGTGCCATCGATCACCCTTGACCCGATGAAGATTCCGCCCGAGGTGGAGGTGAAGGCGGCGCTGCCCAACAACAAGGGCCGGCCCTCGCTCACCGGTCCCGGCTGCCTCGAGCGCGTCGACCTGAACCCGTACCGCTCGGGCTACCGCTTGCAGCAGATCGCCTTCGACATGGCCGCGGACCTGACGCGCGATTATGTCGCCCACCCCGGTTGCGAGGCGCCCGCGCATGTCCTGTTCCCACAGCTCGCGCGAATCGTCGAGCGCTACCTCGGCGAGCGGGTCCAGGCTCTTCCGCCCTCCAGCAAGCTGGACGTCGCGCTGTCGCCGTACTACGGATGGGTGATCGAGGCGCTGCTCGGCGCCATCAAGCCGGACACGTCCGAGGGAGAGGCGCCGGAGCTGCCGCGCTACGAGGCCCGGCGCGGCCCCGGCTCCACCGCCGAGGTGGACTTCTGGACCAGTCGCGACGTGCGCGAGGTGATCCGCAGCCACGTCAACTACGCCGTGGCCGACACCGCCAAGTGGGAGCAGTCGGCGGCCTACGTCCTGGACACTCACCCGCTCGTCGCGGCGTTCGTCAAGAACGCCGGGCTCGGCTTCGCCATCCCCTACCTGCACAACGGCCAGGTTCACGACTACGTCCCCGACTTCATCGTGCGCCTCAAGACCGCGCCCGAGCGGCACCTGATCCTGGAGACGAAGGGCTTCGACCCGCTGGAAGAGGTCAAGGTGTCGGCGGCGCGGCGCTGGGTGTCAGCGGTGAACGCCGACGGAACCTACGGCGGCTGGGCCTACGTGATCGCGAAGAAGGTGTCAGACGTGGCCGGCATGCTGGCGCAGGTGGCCGGCGCAGCCGACTGACCGGCCGTCACGCCCCCGCAGCCACCTCGTCCCGGAGTGTGCCGGGCCGCGCGGCGCCCCGTGATCGCGGTGGTGGGGGACGGCGGCTTCCTCTACAATGCCCAGGAGATGGCCACCGCCGTGCAGCAGCGGATCAACGTGGTCGCGGTGGTCTTCAACGACAACGCCTACGGCAACGTCGCGCGCGACCTCGACGAGCCCTGGGCCGGCGCCTTCGGGGCCGACCTCCGGAACCGGGACTTCATGAGGCTGGCGGAGGCCTTCGGCGTGCAGCGCCTGCGGGCGGCGGAGCCCACCCAGGTGGGCCGGCTCGTGCGGGACGCGGTCCAGAGGACCGCCCCGTGCTCATTGAGGTCCCGGTGGGCCGGATGCCGCGCCCGGTGTTCTTCCCGGCGCGGCGGAATCCGACCAAGTACCAGCGCTGAGGGCTCGAGGCCGGCCGCGGCCGGGCCGCGCTCGAGCGGAGTGGCGGGCCGCGCGCGCCGCGCGGTCCGGCGACCCGCAGGAGTGCCGCGATGATCGTCGGCGTGGTGAAGGAGTCCTATCCCGGCGAGCGCCGGGTGGCCCTCGTCCCGGCCGTCCTCCCCCTGCTCGTCAAGGCCGGCCACGAGGTGTGCATGGAGGCCGGCGCCGGGAGCCGCGCGGGCTACCCCGATCCCGCTTACGCCGAGCGCGGCACGCGCATCGTCGGCGCCCGGGCCCAAGTGTTCGCTCAGGCGGATGTCATGCTCCAGGTCCTGGGACACGGGGCCAACGACCGCACCGGCGGCGCGGACCTGCCCCTGCTCCGGCCGGGGCAGGCGCTGATCGGCTTCTTGCGCCCGCTGGGGTCGCCCGACACGGTACGGGAGCTGGCGGCCACCAGGGTCACCGCGTTCGCGGTGGAGCTGATGCCGCGCATCGCCCGTGCCCAGGGCATGGACGCGCTCTCGGCCATGTCCACGGTGGCGGGCTACAAGGCGCTGGTGCTGGCGGCCGACACGCTGCCGCGCATGTTCCCCATGCTCATGACCGCGGCGGGTACCGTCACCCCCGCCAAGGTGCTCGTGGTGGGGGCGGGCGTGGCGGGGCTCCAGGCCATCGCCACTGCCCGGCGCCTCGGCGGGGTGGTCTCGGCCTACGACGTCCGGCCGGCCGCCAAGGAGCAAGTGGAGAGCCTCGGGGCGCGGTTCGTGGAGCTACCGCTCGGCACCCAGGACGCCGAGGACACCCGGGGCTATGCCCGCGCCCAGGACGAGGGCTTCCACCGCCGGCAGCGGGAGCTCCTGGCGCGGGTGGTGGCCGAGAGCGACGTGGTCATCACCACCGCGGTGGTGCCGGGCCGCCGGGCCCCCGTGCTCCTGACGGGAGAGATGGTCGCCGCCATGCCGCCGCGCTCCGTGATCGTGGATCTGGCCGCCGAGCGCGGCGGCAACTGCGAGCTCACCCGGCCGGGCGAGACGATCGAGGCCCACGAGGTCACCATCGTGGGCGCCGTCAACTTGGCCGGCGCGGTGCCCTACCACGCCAGTCACATGTACGCCCGCACCCTCGTCGCGTTCTTCCTGCACCTGGCCAAGGACGGGCGCCTCCGGGCGGAGGCCGACGACGAGATCGCGCGGGAGACGCTCCTCACGCGGGAGGGCGAGGTCGTCCACCCCCGGGTGCGAGAGGAGCTGGGGCTCCCGCCCCGGGTCGCCACGGAGGCCAGAGCCAAGGAGGCCTGAATGGAAGCGCTGGCCATGGCCCTCACCGTCTTGGTCCTGGCGATGTTCGTGGGCTTCGAGGTCATCACCAAGGTGCCGCCCACGCTGCACACGCCGCTCACCTCGGGCTCCAACGCCGTGTCCGGCATCACGCTGGTCGGCGCCCTGCTCTCGGCAGGGCTCCAGCTCACCACGCTCACCACGGTGCTCGGGTTCCTGGCCGTGGTCTTCGCCACTATCAACGTGGTGGGCGGGTTCCTGGTGACCCACCGCATGCTCCGGATGTTCAGGAAGAAGTGACGATGCCCCGCCGCCGGACGCGGCGCCGGGTAGCCTGCCCGGCTCGCAGGAAGGCGTGAGCCGTGCGACTGGCCCTGGTCAACCTCGCCTACCTCCTGGCCTCGGTGCTCTTCATCCTCACCTTCAAGGGGCTCGCCCACCCGCGCACCGCCGTGCGGGCGAACCTGATGGGCTCGGTGGGGATGCTGGTGGCCGTGATCGCGACCCTGACGCTGCTCGACTGGAGCCAGGGCGTGGGCCGGCTCTGGGTGATCCCGGCCGGCCTGGGCGTGGGATCGGTGGTGGGGGCGCTCCTGGCCCTCAGGATCCGCATGACCGCCGTGCCCCAGATGGTGGCGCTGCTCAACGGCTTCGGCGGCGCCGCCTCGACCCTGGTGGCGGGAGCGGCGCTCCTCGAGGAGCTGGCCCAGGGCCGGCTCCCCGACGCCCAGCTCGCGGTGGCCACGGTGGCCGCCGCCATCATCGGCGCCGTCACCTTCTGGGGCAGCCTGGTGGCCTTCGGCAAGCTGGAGGAGCTGATCCACGGCCGCCCCCTCCTCTTCGCGGGGCAGCACGTGCTGAACGCCGGACTCCTGGGCCTGGCCTTGCTTCTGGGCGCGGCGCTGGGCCTGGCCCCGGGCGCGGCCTGGACGTTCTGGGTGATCGTGGCGGCTGCGAGCGTCCTGGGCGTCACCCTCGTGCTCCCCATCGGCGGCGCCGACATGCCGGTGGTCATCTGCCTCCTCAACTCGTACTCGGGCCTGGCCGCCTGTGCCACCGGCTTCGTCCTGCAGAACAACATGCTGATCGTCGCCGGCTCGCTGGTCGGGGCCTCCGGCCTGATCCTCACCGGCATCATGTGCCGGGCCATGAACCGGTCGCTGGCCAACGTGGTCTTCGGCGGGGTGGGTGCGGAGGTGGTGACGGGCGCTGCGGCCGACCAGGTCTACGGCGGCCGGGTCAAGAGCGCCTCGGCGGAGGAGATCGCGATCGTGCTGGAGACGGCCCGTCGCGTGGTGATCGTCCCGGGCTACGGCATGGCGGTCTCCCAGGCCCAGCACGCGGTGCGGGACCTGGCCCGTCTGCTCGAGTCGCGGGGCACCGAGGTGGAGTTCGGCGTGCACCCCGTGGCCGGGCGCATGCCGGGGCACATGAATGTGCTCCTGGCCGAGGCCGACATCCCCTACGACAAGGTCAGGGAGATGGCCGAGGTCAACCCGTCCTTCGCCCAGACGGATGTGGCCATCGTCATCGGCGCCAACGACGTGGTGAATCCCGTCGCCCGCACCGACCCCAAGAGCCCCATCGCGGGAATGCCTATCCTGGACGTGGACAAGGCCAAGACGGTGGTGGTCATCAAGCGGAGCCTCTCACCGGGCTTCGCCGGCATCCCGAACCCCCTCTTCGCCGCGGACAACACCCTCATGTACTTCGCCGACGGCAAGAAGGCCGTCCTCGACCTGGTGGACGCCCTCAAGCGGGTGGGCTGAGACCGCGGCCCTCTGGCAGCCGGAATCCCGCCCGTGGCTCCCCCTGGGCTGCCGCCCTGGCCGGGCGCCGCGGGGCCGAGGGGCCGACAATCCCGCGGCCTGGGCCATCGGTTCAGCACACCGCCCTTCGTGGTCGATAGCTCCGGCCCGGCCAGCGCGGGGCGCGCTACGCGCCGTTCCGGGAGGCGGGCTGACCCCGCCTCAGGGCAGCGTGCAGGCCGGGGCCGGCGCGGCGGCGGGCGCTATGGCGCCGGGCTCGGCGGCGGCCGGGAGCCCGAACGCGGAGGCTTTGAACCCGTACCTGGCGTCGAGGCCGAGCGCCCGGACGATGGCGACGCCCCTCGCGAGCGCGGGCGCGTCGAGGGGGCGCAGCGGGCGGCGAAGGTCGCCGGCGGGAAGCCCGAGCACCGTCATGAGGGACTTCACCGGCACCGGGTTGACCGCCGAGTAGGTGTAAACGAGCCCTCGATCCGCATCTTCGCCATGGCGGCCTCCGCGTCAGTCCTGGAGCCGGTAGAGACGCATCGCGTTCTCCCGGGCGATGCGGCGGGCGAGCTCGGGCGGCAGCGCGTCCAGGAACGCCCGGGTGCGCTCGCGCATCCTCGGGGCTCGCTGTGCGAAGATGACGGCCGGGCCGCCGCCGCGTACGGAGGGGGAGACGATGAACTGGTCGCCGCCGAGCACGAAGCGGTCGGCGAAGTCCTGCAGGAGACGCAGCCATTCCGGCTTCATCTCCAGAGTGGGCGTCAGCGGGTGATTCTCCGGCGCCCGGCCGGGCCCCATCCGAAGGCTCATGTAGAGGTTGGGGTGCCTGGCCAGGAGATCCCGGCTGAGATCCGTGGTCCAGTGCCCCAGCATGTCCGAGCCCGCGTGCGCCCAGACGATCTTCGCCTTCCGGTTGTGCGCGAGCAGGCGCTCGAAGGCGGCCAGGTTGGCGCGCAGCAGGGGGGGATTGGGCGGCGAGGCCAGCCACTCCGGCGATCGCATGTCCGAAGCCACGAGATCGAAGTGGAAGTCGATCACCACGTCGTGGCGGGCCGCGATGTCCGCGAGGAGCAGGAGGAGCGGGTGATCCGCGGGCACGGACTCGTAGGGGTGGTCGGGCAGCTGCGAGAGGTGATGGGCGGTGATCTCGCCGAAGCCGGCCGCTCCCTGCCGGAGGACCGCGAGCGCCTGCTCCTCGAATCGCCGCCGGAGCCCGTCGCCGATCGCCCGCTCCGGCCCCGCCTCCTGGAGCATGACGTTCAGCGTTCCGCCGCCGCCGAGGAAGGCGAAGTGCCCAGGGTGATGCGTGAGGGCCGCCACGAAGCGGTCGGAGTCGTGCAGCCCCGGCATCCCGCGAACCTGCGGCGGCGGCATCACGACCATCTTCCGGATGCGCGCCTCGTCCATCGCCGCCACGGCGGCGGCGACCGCGCCCCGGTAGTCCTCCCCCTGGTCGGCTCTTCCGCCGACGAGGTGAGCGTGGACGTCGATCCACTCGATCCCGCCGGATCGCGGAGCGGGCGAGGCGGCACTCGGCGCGTCAACGGGTGCGCAGCCCGGCAGCGCCATCCCGCCGGCGAGTGCCGCTATCCCGGCGAGCCGCAGCGCCAGCGCGACGCCCCTGATCCGGCCCGTCATGATTCCCTGTCCTGAGCCCCGCGCGTCTTCCAGCGGGGATCACATTCTGGAGCAGAACGCGGACGGGCGCTCGGGAGTCTCTGCCCGGCAGATGCGAAGCCGCGTCACGCTTCTCTCCTCCGGGGGATCCGTGTCAGAGGATGTGGTCGCAGGGGGCGAGGGGCAGGCTCGCCGCCGCTCTCAGTCACGCGACTTCGGGAGTGCGCCCACCTGATAGGCGAGGACGATCATCTCCTCGAGCCAGGCGAGCCGCTCCGCGGGAGTGGCCCTGAGCGCGAACGTGAGCTGATGGACCCGGTGGGCCTCCCACCCAGCTCCCCAGTCGTCCGGCAGGGTCTCGAGGGCTTCGTCATCGGGCATCTCGACCCGCCTTGCGGCGGAGGATGATCTCCAGGGCTTCGATGTCCGCCAGATCTTGAGGGCGCCCGGCAAGCCGCTTCAAGCGGATCAGGTCCGGAATGGAGGCGAGGCGAACCACGGTGTAGCTGAGGGTATCGGTTCGAAGAGCGACACGCGTACACTATACCCGGCGCGGGCCGGCGAGTGCGGAAGTTCCCGGCGCCCGGTCCTGGCGCGCCGCCCGCTGCCCCACCGGGCGTCGTCGCCCGTGGCGACTTCCGCCTTGACTCGCCCGCCTTCGTGGCGCTATCTGGTTGTCCGAGGAGAAGGGAGCAAGATGGACGTGAAGGCCTTGAAAGACACTCCGACTTGGGAGTGGCCGGAAGGTGCCGGCAAGATGTTCCTCGACATCCTTCGGGATGGCCAGGCCGCAGAGTCCGACCGCCTTCTGGCCGCAGAGCTGGCAGGCGACTTCACGGTGATCAACGACGAGCTGGTCGATGCACTGCTGTCACTCCTGCGCAGCGGCGATGAATCAGAGAAGCTGCGCGGCAAGGCGGTGATCTCCCTGGGACCGGTCCTCGAGCATGCGGACACGCATGGGTTCGAGGATGCCGATGACGTTCCGATTGCGCAACACACGTTCCACAGGATCCGGGAGTCGCTGCGCACGCTCTACATGGATGCCGGCGTTCCCGGGACAGTGCGGCGGCGGATCCTGGAGGCATCGGTGCGCGCCCCGCAGAACTGGCACCAGGATGCGGTCCGTGCCGCATACGCCAGCGACGACGAGGCCTGGAGGCTCACCGCCGTGTTTTGCATGCGCTTCGTTCGCGGATTCGATGAGCAGATTCTCGAAGCCCTGGACAGCAAGAACCCGGACATTCACTACGAAGCAGTCTGTGCGGCAGGCAATTGGGAAGTGGACGCCGCCTGGCCGCACATCACCGCACTCGTCACTTCAGGGGGAACCGACAAGCCCCTGCTGCTGGCAGCGATTGAGGCTGTGGCGAGGGTCCGTCCGCGGGAAGCCGCAGAGATCCTCAATGCCTTCACCGACTCCGACGACGAGGACATCGTCGAAGCGGTGTTCGAGGCCACGGCCATGGCCGAGGGACCCTCGGACGAGGACGACGAGCTGCGCCACTGACAGTGGAGTGCGGTCCATCAAAGGAGGGCTAGAACACCGGCGTCTCGACGTAGGAGCCAAAGACCTGGCGGAGTCGGGCCACGATCTCACCCAGCGAGGCCCGCGCCTCGACCAGCTCGATGGTGACGGGCATGAGGTTGACCGCGGGGTCGCGCGCCTCGCGCTCGAGCCGGTCCAGCAGGAGGGCGACGCGGGGGCCGTCGCGGTGCTGGCGGGCCTGCCGGAGGCGCTGGATCTGGCGCGCCTCGACGGCCGCGTCCACCTTGTGGATGGGCACGGGCACGGGCTGCGGCGGCTCTACGTGCATGTTCACGCCGATGAGCGGCTGCTCTCCCGTGGCGCGCTGCCGGGCCGTGGCGTAGGCCGAGTCCGCGATCTCCCGCTGGAAGTAGCCCTCCTCGATGGCCTTGATCGTCCCGCCCATGGCGTCCACCTTCGCCAGGATCTCGAAGACGCGCGCCTCGATGTCGCGGGTGAGCGTCTCCACGTAGTATGAGCCGCCCAGGGGGTCGATGACGTTCGGGATCCGCGTCTCGTGGGCAAGGATCTGCTGGGTGCGGAGCGCCACCTTCATGGCCTCCTCCGACGGGATCGCGTAGGCCTCGTCGAGGCCGTTGGTGTGCAGCGACTGGGCGCCGCCCAGCACCGCGGAGAGCGCCTGGAGCGCGGTGCGCACGATGTTGTTCATGGGCTGGGCCCGGGTGAGCGTGGCCGCGGCCGTCTGGCAGTGGAAGCGGAGCCGCATGGACGCAGGCTCTTGCGCGCCGAAGCGCTCCTTCATGATCCGCGCGTAGATGCGGCGGGCGGCGCGGAACTTGGCGACTTCCTCGAAGAAGTCCGCCTGCGCCACGAAGTAGAAGGCCAGCCGCGGCGCGAAGCGGTCCACGGGCACGCCCGCGCGGGTGACCTCCTCCACGTAGGCGATGGCATTCGCCATCGTGAAGGCCACCTCCTGGACGGACGTCGCGCCCGCCTCGGAGATGTGGTAGCCGCTGATGTTGATGGGGTTGTAGCGGGCCATGTGTCCGGCGCAGTAGACGATCATGTCGCGCATGATCCGCATGGAGGGGCGGATCGGGAAGATCCACTCCTTCTGCGCGATGTACTCCTTGAGGATGTCGGCCTGGACGGTGCCCGACAGCGCGTCGAGGCTGTTCCCCCGCGAGCGGGCCAGCGCCACGTACATGGCCAGCAGGATCCACGCCGTGGGGTTGATGGTCATGGAGACGGAGATGCGCTCGAGGTCGATGTCCGCGAAGAGCGCCTCCATGTCGTCGAGCGTGTCCACGGCCACGCCCTCGCGCCCCACCTCGCCGAGCGAGCGCGGGTCGTCGGAGTCGTAGCCCATGAGGGTCGGCATGTCGAAGTCCACCGAGAGCCCCGTCTGTCCCTGCTCGATCAGGTAGCGGAAGCGCCCGTTGGTGTCCTCCCCCGTGCCGAAGCCTGCGATCTGGCGCATCGTCCAGAGGCGCCCCCGGTACATGGTGGGGTAGGGGCCGCGGGTGAACGGGTACCGGCCGGGCAGCCCGACGTCCTCGAGGGCGGCGCCTTCGAGGTCCTCCGGCGTGTAGACGCGCTGCACGGGAAGCCCCGAGCCCGTGCGGGAGTCCGGCCGGGACTCCGGCTGGCGCTCCGTGAAGGCCCGCAGCTCGTCCGCTTCCCACGCTTCTCGAAGCGCCCGGGCGCGGGCGATGGCGTCACGGTGGAACAGGGGTGTCCGCTCGTCGTGGCTCACGCGCTGGTCCCTCCCAGTTCCTGGCGGTAGAGGTCGCGGTCGTCGATGACCCGTCGGGCCTTGAACTCCGTCCGCGGAAGCGTCCCCTCGGGCACGAGCTCCACGACCGGGCGCACCCCGAGACGGGTTCGCAGCCGGCTCCGCATGGTGTCCGTCAGCCGCTCGAGCCGCGCCGGGTCGGCGTGGCTCTTCGCGTACTCGGCGCGGATGAACAGCTCGTCCATGGCCTCGCGGCGGGAGACGACGACCCGGAACTCGCCGCCGAAACCCTCGATGGCGCGCAGCGTGTCTTCGATGGCGCTCGGGTAGACGTTCTCGCCGCGCACGATGATCATGTCGTCGAAGCGGCCGTAGAGCCCGGCAGGCAGGCGCGGGTAGGTGCGGCCGCAGGGGCAGGGATCGTCCACCCAGCGCGTCCGGTCGCCGGAGACGAGCCGGATCATGGGCTGCGAGGTCCGCTCGAGATGCGTGTACACGGGCGTGCCCTCGGCGCCGAATGGCACCGGCTCGAACGTGACCGGGTCGCAGACCTGCGTGTAGACGATGTCCTGCCAGAGGTGCATGCCCGTGCGGTGGCGGCACTCGCCGTTGGTCATCCACGGCGTCATCTCGGCCATGCTGCCCATGTCGATGCAGGCCCCGCCGAAGGTCGCCTCGATCAGCGCCTTGGTGGCCGGGATGCCCGCGCCCGGCTCGCCCGAGAAGAGCAGGAGCCGGAATCCCAGCGAGCGGGGATCGATGCCCTCGCGGCGCACCGTCTCGGCGAGGTGCAGCGCATACGAGGGCGTGCCGTAGAACGCGGTGGGCCGGAGGTCCCGCGCCCACTGGACGGCACTGAGCGTCTGGCCGGCGGCCCCGGCACCGAAGGGGAAGACCGTGGCGCCCAGCCACTCGCCCCCCTTGAGCGCGCCCCAGGAGCCCATGTAGAGGCTGAAGAAGGAGCAGATCAGCAGCACGTCAGCGGGGCGAAGCCCGGCGGCCCAGAGAATCCGCGCATGCGCGGCGCCGATGCGCTCCCAGTCCTCCCGGCCGATGCCGAACACCGTGGGCCGCCCGGTGGTGCCGCTCGTGCCGTGGATGCGCGCCACTTCATCGGGCGCGATGCAGAGGTAATCGCCGTAGGGCGGCTTCGCCGCCTGGGCCTGGCGCAGCTCCGCCTTGTCCACCACCGGGAAGCGGGCCAGGTCGCCGAGGGTCCGGAGCGTGTCCGGCGAGACGCCGGCGGCCTCCCACTTCCTGCGATAGAAGGAGCTCCGCTCCCAGGCGTAGCGCACCTGCGCGCGCAGCTTGGCG
>Ga0154317_1074_pt1 | contig 16189 bp, 11 predicted proteins | sample RifGroA2_FD_105611 | JGI IMG/M metagenome (GOLD analysis project Ga0154317, IMG submission 105611) | Candidatus Rokubacteria bacterium GWA2_70_23 | reverse complement strand
GACGCGCGTCCCCGCGCGCGCCGTCCTGGCGGCGGCGCTGACGGCGGGCGCGGGGACGCGCGTGGCGATCCAGGAGGGCGCGGAGTGACGTGAGGGGAAGGGGCCGATTCCCGGCCGGATCGAGAGTAGAGTATCCGCGGGAGGGGTGAGCATGGACAAGCGCGATGCGTTCTCGCTCGATGCCAAGTACCGGCGGGAGGAGGGAGCGATCTTCCTCTCCGGGATCCAAGCGCTGGTGCGCCTGCCCCTCGATCAGCACCGAGCAGACAGGCGCCGCGGGCTCAACACCGCCACCATCATCTCCGGATACCCCGGCTCGCCGCTCGGCGGCTTCGACCTGAACGTCCAGCGCAGCGCGGCGCTGCTGGCCGAGCACAATGTGCGTTTCATCCCCGGGCTGAACGAGGAGCTCGGCGGCACCATCGTCTTCGGCGGCCAGCTCGCCGCCGCCTTCCCCAAGCCCAGGTACGACGGCGTGCTGGGCATGTGGTACGGCAAGGCGCCCGGCGTGGACCGCACCGGGGACCTGTTCCGCCATGCCAACTTCGCGGGCGTCGGGCCCCATGGCGGCGTCCTCGCGATCGCGGGTGATGACCCGGTGGCCAAGTCCTCCACCTTCCCGACCGCGTCGGAAGCGTGCTTTGCCGATCTCATGTTCCCCGTGCTCTTCCCCGGCAACGTGCAGGAGGTGCTGGACCTCGGCCGCCTGGGCTTCGAGCTGTCGCGGTACTCCGGCTGCTGGGTGGCGTTCAAGATCGTCACTAACGTCTCCGACGAGGTCGGAACCGCCGAGGTGTCGCCGGGCCGGATCCGCGTGGTCGATCCGGGCTTCACCGTGCAGGGCCGGCCGTGGCGGGCCACCCACGGCATGATCAAGTTCCCGCCCTGGGGCCTCGAGATGGAGCGCGAGCTGTTCTACGAGCGCATCGAGGCGGCCAAGGCGTTCGCCGCGGCCAACGGCCTGAACCGCATCAGCGTGCCCACGCCCGATGCCTGGCTCGGCATCGCCGCCGCCGGGAAGACGTACTACGACGTGCGCGAGGCGCTCCGGGCGCTCGGGCTCGACGACGAGGCGCTCCGTCGGTTCGGCGTCCGGCTGCTCCAGCTCCGCATGCTGTTCCCGCTCGAGCCCGGCATCATCCGCGAGTTCGCGCGGGGCCTGGAGGAGCTGCTCATCATCGAGGAGAAGCGGAGCTTCGTCGAGCTGTACACGCGCGACATCCTCTTCGAGCAGGCGGTGCGGCCGCGGGTGATCGGCAAGCGAGACGAGCAGGGAGAGGTCCTCGTTCCGGCTGCCGGTGAGCTCGATGCCGACACGATCGCGCTGATCCTGGCGCGGCGGCTGGAGCGGCGGATCCAGGCGCCCTCCATCACGGCGCACGCCGCGCTGCTGGAGGCGCTCAGGGAGCGGCCCGCCCTGCTCGCGGTCGCGCGCAGATCCTTCTTCTGCTCGGGCTGCCCGCACAACCGCTCCACCGTGGTGCCCGAGGGCTCGCTGGCCGGAGGCGGCATCGGCTGCCACTCGATGGCCCTGACCATGGACCGGCAGACGGTGGGCCTCACGCAGATGGGCGGCGAGGGTGTGCACTGGGTTGGCGCCGCGCCGTTCTCGGGGACGGCGCACGTGTTCCAGAACCTCGGCGATGGCACCTTCGCCCACTCGGGCTCGCTCGCCATCCGCCAGGCGGTCGCGGCGGGAACGAACATCACGTTCAAGATCCTCTACAACGGTACCGTGGCCATGACCGGCGGGCAGAGCGCCGCGGGCGCCATGACCGTGCCCGCCCTGACGCGGATGCTGGAGGCCGAGGGCGTCGGGCGCATCCTCGTGCTGGCCGACCGTCCCGACAAGCACCCGCGCCGGGCTCGATGGGCGCCGGCGGTGCAGGTGTGGCACCGCGACCGGCTCGACGAGGCGCAGCGCGCCCTGCGCGAGACCCCCGGCGTGACCGTGCTGATCTACGACCAGCACTGCGCGGCCGAGAACCGGCGCCTGCGCAAGCGAGGCCGGATCGAGGATCCCTCTCGCCGCGTCTTCATCAATGAGGCCGTCTGCGAAGGCTGCGGCGACTGCGGGGCCAAGTCCAACTGCATGTCGGTGCACCCGGTCGAGACCGAGCTGGGACGCAAGACCCAGATTCACCAGTCGTCGTGCAACAAGGACTACTCGTGCCTCGAGGGCGACTGCCCCTCCTTCGTCACCGCGGTGCCGCGCGGCGCCCCCGTGTCAACAGGGGGGAGTCGCGTGGCCATCGATGCCGAGCTGCCCGAGTCCGAACCGCGCGTCCCGCGCGACTGCCATATCGTCATGACGGGAATCGGCGGCACCGGCGTCGTCACCGTCAACCAGATCCTCGGCACGGCCGCCCTGCTCGACGGACGGTTCGTGCGCGGGCTCGACCAAACCGGCTTGAGCCAAAAAGGCGGCCCGGTCGTGTCGCATCTCAAGATATCCTCGGCGCCGCTCGACATCTCGAACAAGGTCGGCGCCGGGACGGCGGATTGCTACCTGGGCTTTGACCTGCTCGTGGCCACGGCGGCGGGCAATCTCGACCGGGCGCGGCCTGACCGGACAATGGCGGTGATCTCCACCAGCCATGTACCGACAGGCGCCATGGTCAGCTCACCGGAGTTGCATTTTCCCGAAACGGGGGGCCTGATCGCCGCCATCAATCGCGTCACCCGCAAGGACGAGAACGTCTTTCTCGATGCGCTCGGGCTCGCGGAAACCCTGGTCGGCGATCACATGATGGCGAACCTGGTCCTTCTGGGCGCGGCGCATCAGGCCGGCGCCATTCCCGTGAGCGCCGCGGCCATCGAGACGGCGATCGCGCTGAACGGCGTGTCGGTCGACGCCAACACCCAAGCCTTTCGCGCGGGCCGGCGCGCGGTGGCCGATCCCGGCTGGATCGAGGGGCTGCGGCCGCGGCGCATCGGTGCGGTGGAGCTGGCGCGCGAGCTCCACCCCGCCGCGCGGCAGCACGTCGACGCCGCCGCCGGCGCGGACGGCGAGCTCCGGCGGGTGCTGGAGGTCCGTGTCACCGAGCTCATCGCCTATCAAGACGAGGCGTACGCCCGTCAGTACGCCCAGTTCGTCGGCCGTGTGGCGGTCGCCGAGCGCGCGGGCCGACCTGGCGAGACCCGGCTCAGCGAGGCGGTGGCGCGCTCCCTCTTCACGCTCATGGCCTTCAAGGATGAGTACGAGGTCGCGCGGCTCCACCTCAGGGGCGACATGGCGCGCGCCCTGGAGGCCGAGTACCCCGAGGGGGTGACGCTGCGCTATCTCCTGCACCCGCCCATCCTCCGCGCCCTCGGCCTGAGGCGAAAGATCGCGGCCGGGCGGTGGATCGAGCCGGTGTTTCGCGCGCTCGTCGCCCTTCGCCGCCTGCGGGGCACGGCGCTCGACCCCTTCGGCCATGCCAAGGTGCGCCGCGTCGAGCGCGAGCTGATCGCCGAATACCGCGGGCTGATCGAGCGCGCGCTGTGCACCCTGGAGGGCGATGGGTACGAGCGCGCGATCAAGCTCGCCACTCTCCCTGACGTGGTCCGGGGGTACGAGGACGTCAAGCTCAGGAACGTCGACCGCTTCCGGACGGCTGTCCGCGCGCTCGGGTTCTGAGACACGCTCGTCGCCAGGCTCCCCGGCACGCGGGATCGATGGATGCCGCGTCGGGCGCGGAGAGCCAGCCGATCGCGGCGAGAGACCGGTCGCCACCGTCCGCACCGCGCGCGCCGCCAGCGCCTCGACAGGTCAATCGCCGGCTGAACGCTCCGAGCGCCCACCCGCCAGCGGCGCCACGGCCGCCCGGTAGATGGGAATCCCGAGGGGGCACGCGCACTTGCGGCAGCCGGCGCATCGCGCGATGCCGAGCTGCGCCGCCTGCGCCCGGCGATCGGCGCTGTCGCGCGGGTCCCAGTGCAGCTGCGCCAGCTTCACGAAGTGGTACGGGCCGCCGATGTCCTCGCGCCCGGACTCGAAGCTCGGGCAGGCGGCCAGGCAGCTCAGGCACTCGGCGCAACCGGCGAGGCGGGCGTGCTCCGCGGGCACGGACAGACGCGGCGGCCACTCACGCAGGCCGCCATCGCGCACGAAGAGATCGAAGCGCTCCAGGAACGGCATGATCCAGCGCCGATCGATCACCAGGTCTCGCGCCACGGGCAGCCTCCGCAGCGGCCGGATCACCAGGCCCTTCTTGAGCGGGGTGATACAGGCCAGGCGCGGCTTGCCGTTGACATCCACGGCGCAGAGCCCGCAGTCCCGGTTGCGGCAGCCACACCGAAACGCGAGGTTGGACTCGGAGGTCTCGTAGATGTGGAGCAAGGCGCCCATCACCGTGGCGCCATCGTCGATGGGCACCTCGTAACCCTCGAGCACCGGCTCGCGCCCGCCCTCGCGGTCAGAGCGTTCCACGCTGATGGTGATCATGTCTTGGGTCACCTCGCCCCCCCGACCGGCTCGACTGCCAGCGACAGGCCGCCATTGTGACGGCGCGCGACGATGTTGGCCTGCCATCGGGCGTCGTCGCGGTGGGGATAGTCGGCCCGGACATGGGCCCCGCGGGTCTCTTGCCGGCAGAGTGCGGATCGAGTGACGATGTCGGCCGTGAGCAGCATCAGCCGGAGCTCGACGGCGTCCAGCACCTCGAGATTCTGTCGCCGCTCCGGGCCGATGCGCAGGCTCCGGGCCTGATCGGCCAGCTCGCAGAGCTCGGCCACCCCGGCCAACAGCTGCGTCTCGTGGCGCACCGCGCCGACCCTGTCCCACATCAGGCGCTGGAGCTGCCGCACCAGGGCGATCGGCCGGTGCTCGCCGCGGACCCCGGGCAACCCGGCAAGATGCGCCGCGCTGTCGGCCGCTTCGTCGCGCGGGAGGGGAGGCCGATCCGCGCCACGGGCGAACTCGGCGGCGGCAAGGCCAGCCCGCCGTCCGAAGACGAAGAGCTCGGCGAGGGCCACCGAACCCAACCGGCATGCGCCGTGGACACCGCCGGCGGCCTCGCCGGCCGCATAGAGCCCCGGGAGGCTCGTCGCGCCATGCTCGTCGATGCGCAGGCCGCCCATCTGGAAGTGCACCGTCGGCGCGACGTCCCACGGCTCCTCCCAGGCGTATGCCTTCGGCCCGTAGGCGCGCCTCGCAATGTCGAGCAAGCCGACCTCTTTCATGGTCTGCCAGGCCGCCCGTCCGCGCGGCGTTTCCAGATTCCGGCGGAGGTCGAGCAGCAGCCCGCCGTGCTTCGTGCCATTGCCCTTCCGCAACTCGAGCGCCATGACGCGCGACACCTGGGCCCGGGTCATCGTCTCCAGCCCGACCAGCAGCTCACGCCCGCGCCCATCGAGGAGCCGGCCCTGGGGTCCCACAAACGACGGCTCGCCAAGAAAGATCCCGACCATGGACGCGGGGTGCGTGCAGGAGAACGGGAGGAACTGCACCTGCTCCATGTCCACCAGCTCGGCGCCGGCCTCGTAACCCAGAGCGTAGCCGTCTCCCGTGGCGCTGCGCATGCAGTCGGTGTGCGGATAGTACATCCAGCCCAGCCCGCCCGTGGCCAGGATCACGACCGGCGCCCGCACCATCACCGGTTCGCCGGCCGCCAGATCCCATGCCACGAGGCCGGCAATCCGCCCGCCCTCACGCAGCAGCGTGACGGTCACCGTCTCCTCGAGCACGTCGATGTCCGACCGCGCGGCCGCCGCGCGCAGCGCCTGGCCCAGCCCGATGCCCTGCCCCTGCGCCTTGACGGAGCGCTTGTAGCGATGGCCGCCCGCCCGCATCGCCACCCCGCGGCTGATGCCGCCCTCGGCATCCCGCGTGAACAGAGTGCCCTGGCTCTCGGCAATGGCCGGGGCCAGCGCCGCCTCCTCGGCCATCACGCGCGCCAGCTTGGGATTGTTGAGGTGCTCGCCGCCAACGACCAAATCCTCGTAGAAGACGTCCGGCGTGTCTTGCGGGAGGATCCCGCAGGAGGCGACGACGCCCACCGAGATCCGCGTATTGCCGTAGCCGATGGGCTCCTTTGAGAGCAGGAGCACCCGGGCGCCGGCCGCCGCCGCCGTGATCGCCGCGGTCACCCCGGCGCCACCCGCGCCGATGCAGACGATATCGTACTCGCGCACGTCCACTGTTCTCCCTCGCTCTCGCCAGCGAATCCGCCGGGGGGGTCTGGGTGACGCCTCGCCTGAGGCATGCGCGAGGATAATACCACCCCGCGGCCGCTCATTGACTGCGCGCCGGCGCCGGGCGCAGGTTGGCGCGGGGGGCAGCGGAGAGAGTGGAGTGCTGGGCGCGGCCCCGAGGCCCGGCGAGAGGAGAGTACGGATGGGAGAGGCAAGATGATCGTCGATTCGCCCATGGGAAGCCGTCCGGTGGACCGGGACGGCCCGCCGCTGGGTGTGGTCCGGATGGATCCCCGGAGATCCTATGCGGACATCGGTGGCTTGCTCCAGCGCTACATCAACGAGTCCGATCGGCGGGCCTGGGAGGAGATCAAGGCGAGGATCGACTACACGTACGACAAGGTGGATCTCGCCTTGGCCCCCCTGGCGTCGGCAACCCGCCTCGGGGAGGCGCTCGCGTCTCGCGTTCAACAGGGACAGAAGCTCCTGTTCAAGCCCAACCTGGTCTGGCCGACTGTCATCGACGCTCAGACCCGGGGCCCGGACAGGGGGAGCACCACCTGCACCGAATGGGCCTTCATGGCCGCGCTGATGCGATGGTTCCACGACAAGCTCGGGATTCGCTACCACCAGATGGCCGTGGGCGAGGCCGCCACCGCCATCCCGTCGGTCGCGGCCCAGTACACCGCGCTCCGCGCCGGCTCGGGCCCGATCACCCCCGAAGCGGTGATCGAGGGACGATCCGGAGACTTCTACGGAGGGTGGGGGTTCTACTTCGCCCGACAGTACCTCGCGGAGTCAACCGGTGGAGCGCGCGCGGACGACCCCATGGCCGGCCACGCGGAGAGCGCCGACGGGACCTACATCCCCCCCGGGCACGCCCACGACAAGCTCATGGTGTACGACTTGAACCGGATCTTCGACGAGCCGGGCAAGGGGCGTAGGGTCCCCGTGCCCGACGGGGTCAACTTCCCGTCCATCACGCTCCACAAGGTCGTCGTGGGCGGGACCCCCGGGGACGCGGAGGACCTCGAGGCCTACCCCGGCTGTGTCCTGGTCAACGTGCCCAAGCTCAAGGTGCACGCGATCGCGCTCTTCACCAACGTCATCAAGAACCTGGGCATCGGGCTCTACCCGATGCAGGCCGCGGAGCGCGGCCACGCCGAGTGGGATTACAGCACCCCCCACAACGCCACGCCCGCGATGAAGGCGGGCCTCCCCCACGAGATCTGGGTTTCCGACATCGAGAGGGCCACGGGGCTGCCCAGGCGGGACCGGCACGGCAAGTACGTCGTCACGCGGACTGGCGGGATCAACGCGACGATGATCGACATCATCCAGGCCGTGAAGAGCCAGGGGATCTTCATGGTGCACGTGGTCGACGGAATCGAGGCCATCAACCTGGAGCACACCGGCATCCTGCCGGGGACCAAGGAGCCGGAGGGGCTGGTGGTTGCCGGTCTCGACCCCGTGGCCACGGATCTCCTGTGCGCGCGGTACATGTGTACCTGGGCTTCACGCTGTACGGGCCCCGGTTCCCCGACACGGTCGACTTCCCCAGCATGTACGGGCTGGCCTTCCGCTACGCCGATCTGAGCCAGAACGGCGGGCAGCGCACCGGGGGGATACGCAGCCAGCCGACTCCCGGTTCCCTGGATCGCTACGTGGCCGCGGTCCTCAAGGGCCACGAAGGGCCCCTGGACTTCACCGTCTACGTGCCGTCTGGATACGACAGCGTCGGGGGCAGCCCGGTCCCCAATGTCCAGGCGACCGCGGACCCGGGGCAGATCTGGACGGCCAGCTTCGCCAGCGGCCAGGAGAGGTGGGGCGTGGCGATCTGAGAGCGTAGAACGTAGCCATCATCAACGGAGTCCCCGGGGTCGGGCCCGCGGGCGGCCGACGCCGGGCGTGGGCGTGGCGTGGACCTGACCTAAGATCCGTTTTCAGTCATGGCCGGCCGAGGCCCAGGCTCTAGCCTTGGCACAGCTGATTCTCCGTCATTATGGCCGTGCCCTCCTACACGCCCACGACGTTTGGCCAGATGATCAATACCAGCAGTCCCAGTACCACTAGGAGGAAGCCGAGTATGGACACGACGTGCGACAAACCGAGGGAGACGGGTTCCGGGTAGGCCTTGAAACCGAGGAGGTCGGCGATCCGCTTGACCTCTCTCGAGCCCTTCGGTGCGGTCCACGCAGCGATGCCTGACATCATGACGCAGCCCACCCCCATGATGAGCGGCAACAGCAAGGCGAATCGTACGGTTGGCTTTGCCGCTTCCGGTCTGGACAGGTAGAAGGACACGATGGCCCCGGTCGCCGCGTAGTAGAAGACGTTGAGCTTCAGGATCAAGTCCAGGCCGTGTTTCACGAAGTCAACGAGTAGCACGTACTGCTTGAGGTAGAGCGCCTGGTCCTCCGGCGACAGACGCTGGGCGGATACGCTCATGTATGCGATTCCTCCGTTATGGTCGGGGCCGGTTGGGGACAGCAGCGAAGGTGGCTCGCTTATAAGCTCCGCGGCTGCGCCTGTCAACGGGGCGCCCCCCGACGGAACGTCTCACTTCCTCGGAGAAGCTGGCGGCCCTCATGCCCCGGCCCGCGGTGAGACCTTGCTTGTGGAACACGGCCTCCTCGCCCCGCGGGCCCGCTGGCGCTCGCAGGTCGTCCGTTACGGCCGCCCCGCCCCTGACGGCACCGCCCTCGAGCACCAGGCCAGCCCCCGCGCCGCCGGCCCCACGCGCGCCTGGACCTGGCCGGCGTTGCTGCGCCGCGCGTTCGGCTTCGACGTCCTCGCCTGCCCCCGCTGTGGCGCCCGGCTGCGCGTCATCGCCGCCGTCCAGGCCCCCCTCGTCGTACAGGCCATCCTCGCCCACCTGCCCCGCCCGCGCCCTCTCCGCCCACTTCTTGACCGCGAGCCCGCGATCGTGCGGGACGACTCGGGGCCCGCGCGCTCCCGATGCCCACGCTCGCCCTCGCCCACCCCGAACGGGCCCGCCCGGGTCCCGGGGGAGGCGACCGGACCTGCCCGGACGCCCGCCGCCCCAGCTGAAGTGGCGCTAATCCTTCCGCTAATCCTTCCTATGCGCCGAGCGCGGCGGCCACTCCGGCAACCGCGGCGAAGGCTCGCTCCAGGTCGAACTCGACGATGTCTCGGTCGCGCAGCACGGGCTTCAACTGCGACTCGAGCTGCGGCTTGAGAACGGCCAACCGGGCCGCGGACACATCGACGGGCTCGTTTCCGGGCACGGCCAACTTCTCTCTGACCAGTCCGACCAGCTCTGGGTCTTGCACACGAAAGCCCAGCCGCCGGATGGCGTGATCCACGTCGTAGAAATCGCGGATGGCTGGTTCGCGACGGGACAGTGCCGCCCGCAGCTTCTCGGCCATCGCCTCCTCGCGCGACAGGCACGGCACGGCCAGCGGCGGCACGAGCGGCGCGCCATCGATCGGGTCGAGCAGCAGGGTCCTTGCCTCACCTCGAATGGCGCGAGTCAGCAGAGGCTCGCGCAAGCCCACTTCGATCGTGACGGTGTCCTCTCCCGGCCCGAGCAGCGAAGGGTAGCCGATGACGGCGATGTACTCGCGGGAATCGTTCGCACCTGTGAGCGGTGTGATGACACGAAGACCGCGTTGCTGCTCGCCGATGGTCGCGACCGACCGCTTCGACTCTGCGGCACGCCGGCTCCTGTCGGCACGGTTCGCATCGACCGGAGTCGAGATGAGGAAATCGAGATCCTCGCTCAGCCGGTAGAACCCCATGTACACCTTCGTGAGGCACGTGCCGCCCCTGAAGACAAGCCCGGGCGCAGCCGCACCCAGGCGCTGGAGGATCACGGAGCAGAAATAGTCCTTCTCGATGAGCCGTGAAGGGAACCCCGTCTGCGCCGCCGTGAAGTTCACGGCTTCGCGGAAGAACGCGGGGTCTTCGTGCCACCGAAGGGGGGGTGGCTCAGGCACGGTCGTTCCACACGACGCCCCAACGCCGATCGACAGTCCCTCGTTTGGGGCGCGCGGGGTTCCAGGGAATGAGACTCGTGGAGGGCCTGAGCGCCCGCTCCAACTTCCGCAGCAGCGCGGCGCCCACCCCCTGTCGCTCCAGGAGCGCCGCGATCCTCCGGATCGTGCCGATGTCGCCGTAGCTCAAGGCGACCCGGACGACCTCTGCCGCGCCGACACGCCCGGCGGCCAGCTCCGCCCGGATCCATCCGAACGCCCGCGGCAGGCTGTTGAACCGCGACCAGTCGTACACCGCGTCGACCAGCGTCCGCACGCGGGAAGAATAGACCACGGTCAGGCCTTCCGGCGTGGGCACCTCGGCGGTGTCGCCGAGCCGTTCGTCCGCGACCTTGATCAACGTCAGCGCCACCGCCCCGATGGAGCGCTCGCCCGAGATGCGGTTGTTGTAGGCGTAGACCCGGGTTGGGACCTGCTCGTCGAAGCCGTACCGGTTGAACGCGTTGGGGCCGCAGATCTGGTAGCGCCCTTGGCGGTCCGCCAGGAGAGTGTTGAGGGCGAGGGCCTCGTCTGGAGTCCACGATCCGCCCAGCGGTAGGTGCGGCGGGATGAGGTAGAGGCCGGGGCGCACGCGTGCGATGAGGCCCCCACGGGCCATGCGGCGGAACAGCTCCCGCTCCTGCGCCCGCGTCAGCCGTAGGGGGCCGGTCAGTTCCCCGGTGCGCACCGCTCTCTGCTTGCGTATCTGGAGGTACGCCAGCATCTGCGCTTCCTGCCGTCCCAATGCCCGCTTCATGAGTGCATTGTATGTCTCGTGGATGGTGTGTCAAGCCACTCGCCGCAACTCGTATGCAGCGTGGGCCCCTCGGCCGCCGGGGCAGCGGCGCCCGAGGCAAGCGGGCATGCCTCTGCGTGGGCTCAGCGCGCCGCTGTCCTCTTTGCGCGCCCCGCTCTCCCGCGAGAGCGAGCCACGCGGCCAGCACCCCGAAGCCGAGGACGTTGAGCCCGTAGCTCGCCATCGACCCGATCCTCTGCATGGGCTCGGACGCATGCACCAAGGCCTGTCCGGAGCAGGCGCTCGGAATCGTCAACGGCAAGGCCTACCTGGTGAATCCCACGGTCTGCATCGGTCACGGCGCCTGCGCCGCGACCTGCCCGGTGGAGGCCATCACGCTCGTGTTCGGCACCGAGCGCCGGGGCATCGACATTCCCTACGTCAAGCCGACCTTCGAAACGAACGTGTCCGGCATCTACATCGCCGGCGAGCTCGGCGGCATGGGGCTCATCCGCAAGGCCACCGAGCAGGGATGTCAGGCGATGGAGGCGATCGCGGGACACCGGGCCGACGGTGGACGGTTCGACGTCGTCATCGTGGGCGCGGGGCCGGCGGGGCTGTCCGCCACGCTCGGGGCGATGGCGCACCAGCTGCGGTTCGTCACCCTGGAGCAGGAGGAGTCCTTCGGGGGAACCGTCTATCACTATCCCCCGAGGTGATGATCTCGCCCCGGTAGACTCCCCGAGGGGGCCGCGTCAGGGCGGCTGACCCCGGCGCTCCACCCCGCTCTGCTATCATCGGCGCATGTTCATCGTGGGGATCGACGTCGGCGGCACCTTCACCGATCTCGCCGCGGTCGACGAGTCGACCGGCCGCGTCGTCGTGACGAAGCTGCCGTCGCGGCCGCGCGACGAGGCCGCAGCGGTCCTGGCCGGCCTCGGGGCCCTCGGGATCGCGAGCCGGGATGTCCGGCGGCTGGTGCACGGCACCACCGTCGGCACCAATGCGGTGCTCGAGCGCCGGGGCGCGCGGGTGGCCGTCCTGACCACCGCCGGCTTTCGCGACCTGATCGAGATCGGCCGGACCAAGCGCAACATCCCCGCCCTCTTCGTGCCCACCTTCGTGCGGCCCAAGCCGGTGGTCGAGCGCAAGCACCGCTTCGAGGTCGTCGAGCGGCTCGACGCCGACGGCTCGGTGCTGGTGCCGCTCGACCTGGCCAGCGTGGAGCGCGCCCTGGACGGTGCGCTCGCGGCCGGGGCCGAGGCCCTCGCGGTGTGCCTGCTCCACTCGTACGTGAATCCGGCGCACGAGCGCGCCGTGGCCGATGCCGCGAAGGGCCGGCGGCCCGGTACGCCGGTGTCGTGCTCGGCCGAGGTCGTCGCCGAGTACCGGGAGTTCGAGCGCTTCTCGACCACCGTGCTGAACGCGTACCTGCAGCCCCTCATGGACGAGTACCTCACCGGGCTCGAGGAGCGCCTCCGCGCCACCGGCTACGCGCACGGCGTCCTCACCGTCGGCTCGAGCGGCGGCATGATGACCACCGAGACGGCGCGCCGACTGCCGATCAAGACGATCTTCTCCGGGCCAGCGGGCGGGGTGAGCCAGGCCTGCTTCGTCGGCGCGGCGACCGGGCTCCGCGACTTCATCACCTACGACATGGGGGGCACCTCGACCGACGTCTGCCTGGTGCGCGAGCTGGCGCCCGTGATGACGTCGGACAGCATGGTCGGCGCCTTCCCGGTGAAGGTCCCGCAGATCGACATGCACAGCGTGGGCGCCGGCGGCGGCTCCATCGCCTGGCTCGACGTGGACGGCAGCCTCCAGGTCGGCCCGCGGAGCGCCGGGGCTCGGCCGGGGCCGGCGGCCTATGGGCTCGGGGGCACCGAGCCCACGGTGACCGACGCCAACGTCGTCCTGGGCCGCATCGGGACGAACCGGCTCCTCGGCGGCAGCATCGCCATCGACCCGGCACGGGCCACACAGGTCATGGCCGACCTCGCGGCGCGCCTGGGCGGCGGCATGACCCTGGAGGTCCTGGCCGAGGGGGTCATCCGCATCACGGTGGCGCGGATGACGTCGGCCATCCGGGAGATCTCGATCCAGCGGGGCCACGACCCGCGTGACTTCACCCTGATCGCCTTCGGCGGCGCGGGCCCCATGCACGCCCTCGCGCTGGCCGAGGAGATCGGCATCCCCCGCGTGCTGGTGCCGCGGCACCCGGGCAACTTCTCCGCGCTCGGGCTCCTCGCCTCCGACATTAAGCACGACGATGTCCGGACCCGCGTGGGCCCGCTGCGCGAGCGCGCTCCGCTGCTCGCGGATCTCTTCGCCGAGATGGAGGGCGCGGCGCGGCGGCAGCTCGAGCACGAGGGGTTCGCGCCCGACGGGCAGCGCATGGTGCGCTCGCTCGACCTGCGCTACCGCGGCCAGGCCTTCGAGCTCGCGGTGCCGATCGGCGGCGGGGCATTCGCCCTCGACGCCATCGAGGACGCATTCCACCGCCAGCACCTGGGCGCCTATGGGCACGCGAACCGAGAGGCGATGATCGAGCTGGTCAACGCGAGGCTCACCGCCTACGGGGTCGTGCCGAAGCCGGCGGCCGAGCGCTACCGGAGCGAGACGGCGTCGCTGGACGCGGCCCTGAGGGAGCGACGCCCGGTCTGGTTCGGCGGGACGCCCCACGAGTGCCCGGTGTGGGAGCGCGAGCGCCTGCCCGAACGCGCCCCGCTCCGGGGCCCCGCCATCGTCGAGGAGTTCGGCGCGACCACCGTGGTCCTGCCCGGCTGGCGCGGCGCGGTCGACGCGCACGGCAACCTGCGCCTCGAGCGCGAGGACCCGGCATGATCGACCCCATCACCCTCGAGGTGCTGCGCGAGGCGTTCGTCTCGATCGTGCGCGAGATGCGCGTCACCCTGGTGCGGACGGCGTACTCGTCGATCCTCTACGAAGGCGAGGACTTCTCGTGCGTCCTGATGGACGGGCATGCGCAGATCGTGGCCATGTCCAAGGGGCAGGATCACCCCCTGCACATCGTCCCCATCGGCTGGTCGGTGAAGGCGGTCCGGGAGAAGTTTGGCGACGACCTCCATCCCGGGGACATCTTCCTGCACAATGACCCCTACACCGGCGGCACCCACCTCAACGACGTGGCGATGATCTACCCGCTCTTCGCCCCCGGCGCCGATGGACCCCCACCGGGGGCGAGCCACCCCCCGCCGCCGGGCCGAGACGACGCTCTGTTCATCTTCCCGGTGGTGCGCGCCCACTGGGGCGACGTGGGCGGGATGAGCCCCGGCAGTCTCTCCGGCCGCGCCACCGAGATCTTCCAGGAGGGGTTGCGCATCCCGCCCATCAAGATCTTCGACCGCGGCCGGCCCAACCAGGCCGCCCTCGACCTGATCTTCAGCAACATGCGGGGCCCGCGGGAGCGCCTGGGCGACTTCGACGCCATGATCGGCACGTGCAAGAAGGCCGCCGAGCGCATCGTGGCGCTGGCCGCGCGCTACGGCACGGGAACCGTCCGCGTGGCCGTGGCCGAGCTCATGGACCGCGCCGAGGCCCGGATGCGCCGGGGCATTCGCGCGCTGCCGGACGGCGAGTACCTCTACGAGGCGCACCTCGAGAGCGGGACCGAGCGCCTCGAGCCGCTCACCGTGCGCGCCAGGGTCGCGATCGCCGGCGACGCCATCACCGTCGACCTCACGGGGACGTCACCGCAGACGGCCGGCCCCACGAATGTCGGCCCGGCCATGGCCCCGACGGGCGCGTTCACCATCATCAAGTCGTTCCTCGACCCCGGCGCCGACGTCAACTCCGGCGCCTTCCGCCCGCTCACCGTGATCACGCCGCCCGGGACCATCGTCAACGCCAACCCGCCGGCGCCGTGCGGGGGGATGGTCGAGGTGAAGTACTGCGTGGAGGCGGCGGTGATGGGCGCGCTCGCCCAGGCGCTCCACGGCAAGGTGACGGGCGACCTCAAGGGGGGCGGCAATCACTGCTACGTCGGCGGCCCCGACCCGCGCAGCGGCGAGACGTTCATCTTCTACGAGTACCCGGCCGGCGGCACCGGCGGCTTCGAGGGCGGAGACGGCAGCAACACCGTCCGGACGTGGACCGAGAGCGACATGACGACGCTGCAGCCCATCGAGGCGGTCGAGCAGCTCTATCCGGTGCGGGTGGAGCGCACCGCGCTGCGCGAGGACTCGGGCGGACCGGGCCGGTGGCGCGGCGGCCTCGGGCTCACGCGCGAGGTGCGGATCCGGGCGACGGGCAGCCAGCTCTCGGTGCTGGCCGAGAAGGCCGTGCTGCCGCCGTTCGGCGTCTGCGGCGGCGCCGCCGGCGCGCCGAACCGCTTCTGGGTCCGGCGGAACGACCGGGCCATCGAGCCGTCGCCGCTCCCTGGGAAGGTGAGCGGCTTCCCGCTCGATCCCGACGATGTCCTCGTGATGGAGAGCTCGGGCGGCGGCGGCTTCGGGGACCCGCTGGACCGCGACCTGTCGCTCATCGGCGCGGACCTCGCCGAGGGCTACGTGACGGCCCCGGGCGCGGAGGCGATCTACGGGGTCGTGGTCACGGGAGGCGCCATCGACACCGCCGCCACCCTCGCCCGCCGGGCCGCGCTGCGCGCGGGGCGCCCGCGCGTCCGTGTCACCGCCGGCCGGGGCCTCGAGACCGAGCGCGGCCGGGCCCTCCGTCTCGACGCAGCAACCGCCGGGGAGCTGGGCGTCGCCGCCGGCGCCGTCGTCGAGCTGGTGAATCCGCGGGGCGCGCCCCTGCGCGCCTGGGTGGCGGGCCTCATGCCGGGCAATGGGCGGCGCGCCGAGGTGGCGGCGGTCGCGCTCCGCATGCTGGCGCTGGCCGACGGCGCCGAGGTGGAGGTGCGCGCGGTCCATTGCGGGTTGCTCGGCGCCGCGCGCGCGTCGGGCGGAGCATCGTAAGCCACGGCCGCCCAGCGCCCAACCCGAACGCGCACGAGGTCGACGCCACCCCGCAGAGCGCCGGCGGCACCTCGCGCTCCTGGACCTGGGCGACGCTCATACGCCGCGTGGTCGACCTTGTCCTGACTCTGCGCCCCGGTCAGCGGCCCTTCCAGTTCGGCTTGCGCTTCTCGGCGAACGCGCGCGGGCCCTCGACGGTGTCCTCGGAGCGCCGCATCCGCTGAGTCTCCGTGTAGCTCATGTGCAGCGCGATGTCCAGGGGATGCCCGAGCCCCATCATCGCCGCCTGCTTGGCGGCACGCACCGACAGAGGCGCACCCTCAAGGATCTCGTTGGCGCACCTCATGGCCGCGGGCATGAGCGCCTCGAGGGGGACCACCTCGTTGACGATGCCCCAGCGGTGGGCG
>Ga0154317_1043_pt1 | contig 16687 bp, 19 predicted proteins | sample RifGroA2_FD_105611 | JGI IMG/M metagenome (GOLD analysis project Ga0154317, IMG submission 105611) | Candidatus Rokubacteria bacterium GWA2_70_23 | reverse complement strand
CGTGGTAGGGCTCGGGCCCGCCGGCCACCACCACCAGGATGTCCTCGGCGCGCCGGGTGGCGCAGACGAAGTCGCCGTCCAGCGACCGCTCGGCCAGCGGCACCAACGGGAAGACCTCCCGCTCCGGGAAGCGCGACTTCGGGATCTTGGAGAGCTCGAACAGGGCGGCCTTGACCGCCTGCTTGGTCGGGTAGCCCTGCTCGACGAAGAGGCGGGTGTGGCCGGGCGAGAAGAAGACCGTCGGGTTGCCGCGCCCGTAGAGCACGTTGTTGTTGCCCATGGTGGCCATGGCGTCGGCGGTGAGCAGGAGCATCTCGCGGGCGCCGGCCGAGAGCGCGAGCACGTTGTGCGTCCCCTGGGCGCCCACGGCTGTGACCGTGCTGTCCTCGCGCCGGAAGCCACGCTCGACATGCAGCGGCTCCCACGGGCTCTCCTCCTCGTTCTCGCCGAGGCAGAAGGTGTATTTCCCGGGCATGCCGATGGTGGCCTTGTCGACCTTGTCCGGGAGGGCGCCCCCGACGTGCAGGAGGATGAGGCGAAGGGCCCGGCCGATCGTGGCGTTGGCGCGGCGCCCGGGGCCGAGGGCGTTACGCCCGCAGTTGATGTCGAGCGCGCGCCGAACCGGCCCGTTGACGATGAGGAGCGGCGCCACGGGGTTGGTGGTGGCCTGGATGCCGTGCAGGTTGAAGGCAGGGTCGGCGACCGCCTCCACGGCCGCGATGAGGACGGGCAGGTATTCGGGCTTGCACCCGGCCATCACCGCGTTGATGGCGATCTTCTCCACCGTGGCGATCCCGCGCCGGGGATCCACCTCGGCGATCACCTCGTCGGGGGCGCGCCCGGACGCGGTGACCATGGCCTCGACGCGCTCCGGGGTGGGCGGCACCACGGGGAGGCCGTCGCCCCAACCGCGGCTCTCGAGGTAAGCCTGCAGGGCCTCGCTGTCGTCCGAGACCTCGTACCGCGTGGAGGTCAGCGCCGTGGCCATGTCACGCCCTCGCCTTCAGCTTCTCCGGGGGCTGCGCCGGGGCGACCATGGTGTCGGCGAAGCGGACCAAGGCCTCGTCAACGATGGCGGCCATGCGCTCGGGGTTCGAGTACTCGGTCTCTTCCGAGGGCGGCAGCACCACCATGGGCGCGTCGGGCATTCTCGCCCGCTCGTGGGTGGCCTGCGCCAGCCCGACGAACCGCTCGGTCACCAGGACTGCCGCCGGGATGCCTCGTCTCAGGAGCTCGGTTTGGTCGTGGACACTCCACGCCGTGCAGGCCCCTCAGTTGGCCAACCCCACGATGGCCACGTCCGCGCGGGCCGCCACCTCGTCGAGCAGGTCGGCCGGGGCCGGCGCCGAGATCGGGATCACCCAGTGCAGCACCTCGGCCGCGCCATGCTCGCGGCGCAGTCTCTCGGCGAAGCGCTCGGCCACCATGTCCATGCTCTTCCAGCGGTTATTGAGGATGGCGACCACCTTGCCCTCGAGGCTGGGCACGGGGTCCGGGACCCGCTCGCGCCCGGGGCGCGCCTGGGCCGTGGGATCGAGAATCGTGATCATTGGCATGCTGCTCCCTCCCTGTGCCGACGTTCAGCGTATTGAACGATGGTTCTCGTCACGCGAGGCGCCCCCATACTAGTCCGCCCTCCCCTCGGGTGCAACCCGCGCCGGGACGAGCCGCCCGAGGTTCCGCTCGGCGTCGTTCGTCCGCGTCGCGGTGTGGACGAGCCGGTTGGCCAGCGCGAGCGGCCCAAGGCTCACCGCTCCCCCCCGTCGCGGAACGCGGGCCCGAGCCGGAAACCCCAGTAGGCGCGCAGCGCGCCCAGCGCGCTCACGAGCCGGGGGGTGGACTCGAAGATCGGGATCCGGTGCTGGGTGAAGTATTCGAGGGCGGCGCCGGCCAGGGCCGGCCCGGCCGTCCAGCAGATGACCACGGGCTTGGGGCTGGCGCTCATCCGCGCGTGGACCTGGCGGGCGAACTCGGGGTCGCCCACCGCCGTCAGCACGAAGGCCACGGCGTCGATGGTGGGGTCGTCGAGCACCGCGGCCAGGCACTCCCCCACGGCGGCGGGCCGGGTGATCATCATGCCCGTGAAGTCGACGGGGTTGGCGGTAGTCCCGTATCCGGGGATGTGCTGATCCAGGACCTGCCGTGTCGCGGCGGTCAGGGGCGGGATCGCGAAGCCGGCCTCGCCGAGGAGATCGGCCAGCTCCACGGCCAGGCCGCCTGCGACGGTGAGGATGGCCACCCGGTTGCCCCCGAGCGGACCGGCGCTCGCCAGCGCCAGGCCCGCGTCGACGAAGTCGTCCATGTGGCGCGTGCGGACCACGCCCCGCTGCCGGAGCAGCGAGGCGAGGGCGCGGTCGTTGCCGGCCACGGCGCCCGTGTGCGAGAGCGCCTGGCGCCGTCCCGTCTCGGTGCGTCCCGTCTTGTTCACCACCACCGGCTTGCGCGCCGCGACCTCGCCGATCACCCGGGCGAAGCGGCGAGGCTCTCGGATCCCCTCGACGTGGAGCAGGATCACCCGGGTGTCCTCGTCTTCACCCAGGTACTCGAGATAGTCGACCGCGGCCAGGTCCCCCTCATTGCCCGAGGAAACGATCTTCGCCGTCCCGACGCCGGCCCGCGACAGGCGCGAGGAGACGATGCCGCAGTAGGCGCCGGACTGCGACACGAGCGAGATGGGACCCGGCCGCTGGCCGAGAAACATCTGGCTGAAGGACAGCACGAGCCCGCCCTGGAGGTTCACGAGCCCCTCGCAGTTCGGCCCGACGATGCGCATGCCCGCCGCCCGGGCCACCGCGCTCATCTCGGCCTGCGCCTGGGCACCCGCGGGCGAGGACTCGGCGAAGCCGGAGGTGATGATCACGGCCACTCCCACGCCCATGGCGGCGCACTCGCTGACCGCGGCCGGCGTCGCCTCGGCGGGGACCAGGAGCGCCGCCACGTCCACGGGCTCCGGCACCTTGGCGAGCGCGGGGTAGGTCTGCAGTCCGAGGATGGCCGCGGACCGGGGGTTCACCGGGTAGATGCGTCCCGGGAAGCCGCCCGTGACGAGGTGCTCGACGAGCTTGTAGCCGAACTTCTCGGGCTGGGCAGAGGCCCCGATGACCGCGACGGCCCGCGGGGTGAAGGCGCGGTCGAGAGCCGCCCGGAGACTGGCCGCCGCGCTCACGAGCCCCCTCCAGGGAGCTGGACCGCGCCCAGCCCGACCAGGGTGTCGATCTCCTCGGGCGCGAGGCCGAGCCTCTCGAGCACTACCCGGCCGTCGGCGCCCACGGGCGCGCCGGGCCAGCGCAGCCCGGCAGGCGTCCGGGCGAACTTCCACGGCGGCCCGAGCGTGCGGATCACTTTGCCCGACGCGGCCACCGTCTCCACCACAAGCCCCCGGGCCTGGACGTGGGGGTCAGCCAGCGCCGTCTCCAGATCGAGCACGGGCTCGACGCAGGCCTCGACGCGGGCGAACAGCCCCATCCACTCGGCCTGCGTCCGAGTGAGGAAGCGCTCCGCGAGCAGGCCGATGAGCTGGCGCTGGCGGGCGGGCGGGGCGAACTGCTCCTCGACCCGATCCGGCAGGTCAAGGACCTCGAGGAGGGCTCGCCAGAACTGCGCCTCGAGCGCTCCGACGGCGAGGTACTGGCCGTCCTTGGTCTCGTAGACGTTGTAGCAGGCGTAACCCCCGCCCAGGAGGAGCTCGCTCCGGTTCGGCGCATGCCCGGCGAAGAGGTTGCCCGCATGGAAGGTGAGCATGGAGACGGTCGCGTCGAAGAGCCCGACGTCGACGAACTGCCCCTCGCCGGTGCGCTCCCTGTGCCAGAGGGCGCCGAGAATCGCCACCACGGCCTGCATCCCACCGCCGAGGTCGGCCATGGGCAGCACCGGCAACACCGGCGGCCCGCCCGCGGGCCCTGAGAGCGCCAGGAGCCCCGCGCGTGCCAGGTAGTTGACGTCGTGACCCACCCGGTCGCGGGCGGGCCCGCCGTGCCCGTACCCCGTGAGTGAGCAGTAGACGAGGCGCGGGCGCTCGGCCGCCAGCGTGGGGTAGTCAAGGCCGAGCCGCGCCGTGACGCCCGGGCGGAAGCCCTCGAGGAAGACGTCGGCGCCGCGCAACATCCGGAGGAGGAGACCACGGCCTTCCTGCCGCTTGAGGTCGATCACGATGGAGCGCTTGTTGCGGTTCATGAGGGCCGGCAGCTGCATGCGGGCGATCCGGTCGGGCGCCGGCCCCGCCACCATGGTGACCTCCGCGCCCATATCCGCCAGGAGGGCCGAGGCGTAGAGGCCCGGCAGTAACTTGGAGCAGTCGATCATGCAGAGGCCGGCGAGCGGGCCACTCACGCCAGCACTCCTCCTGAACGGAGCTGCGCGAGCTCCTCGGGGCTGAGCCCGAGCAGTTCGCCGAGAACCTCGTCGGTATGCTCCCCCAGCGCCGGAGCCGTCCCCCGCACCGCGCCGGGCGTCGCCGAGAGCTTGATGGGATGGGCGTATACCTCCATGGTCCCGATCCGGGGATGGCTCGGCCAGGCGAGGAGGCCCCGCGCGCGGAAGTGCGGGTCGCCCTTCTCATCCTCGAGCCCGTAGACGGGGAAGGCCGCTACCGCGGCCTGCTGGAGCCGCTCCGTGGCCTCCCAGGCCGCGCGCTCGCGCGTCCACTCGGCCAGCCGCCGGTCGAGCTCCTCGAGGTGAGCCTGGCGGCCCGCCAGTGTCGCGAAGCGCTCCTCCCGCGCCCAGGCCGGCCCCCCGATGGCCTCGACGAGCCGGACCCAGGCCGCGTCGTCCTCGACGGCGATCGCCACCCATTGGTCCTCGCCGCGACAGGGGTAGTTGGCGTGGGGCGCCATGGAGCGGTGGCGGCTGCCCTCGGGCCCGGCCACCCGGCCGTTCATGAAGTAGTCCATCAGCGACTCGCCGGCCAGGCCGACGGTGGCCTCGAGCTGCGACATGTCGATGTACTGCCCCTGGCCGGTGCGCTCCCGATGCCAGAGGGCGGCCAGGACCGCCAGCGCGCCGTGATGCGCGTTCGAGGGATCGGCGTAGCCGAAGGCCAGCATGCCGAGGACGCGCTCGCCCGGGTAGCCGACCAGGCTCTCGAGCCCGGCCAGGCTCGACAGCGAGGGCGCGAAGGTCTTGAGGTCGCTCCACGGACCCGTCTGCCCGGCCGCCGAGCAGGAGATCATGACGAGGTCGGGTTTCACCGTGCGGAGGGCCTCCCAGTCGAGCCCGATCTCCCGGAGGACGCGCGGCGAGAAGTTCTCGACGACGACGTCGGCCGTCGCCACCAGGCGCTTGAGCAGGGCCGGGGCCCCGGGGTGCCGGAGATCCACCGTCACCGACTTCTTGCCGCGGTTGTAGTTGTGGAAGAGCGGCACGGTATCGATGATCTCCGCGCGCGAGGCGAAGGCCTCGGCCTGGCGCTCGCCCTCGAGGACCGGCGCCGGGATCAGCCGGCAGTAGTCGAGCCGCTTGGAGGACTCCACCTTGATGACCTCCGCTCCCATGTCGGCGAGCAGGCTTGCCAGGACCGGGCCCACGGCCACCCAGCCGAAGTCGATGACGCGGATGCCGTCGAGGGGACTGAGCCCGCTCACGCGGCGAAGACCTCCTCGGTGTGCTCGCCCAGGAGCGGCGCCGGGCGGAGCAGGCGCCAGGGCGTCGCCGAGAGCTTCCAGGGAGCGCCAGGGTAGCTGAGCCGCCCGGCGGCCGGGTGATGGATCTCGACGAAGAAGTCTCGGCTCGCGAGCTGGGGGCAGGCGGCGACGTCGTCCGCGTCGCGGACCACCGAGAACGGGATCCCGGCCTGGCGACAGACGGCGAGGATCTCCCCGGCCCGGCGCTCGCGGAGCCAGGGGGCGAGGAGGGCATCCATCTCGTCCGGGTACTCGCGTCCGATCCTCGCCCGGTCCTGGTAGCGCGGATCGCGGCTCCACTCGGGGCTGCCCATGGCCTCGACGAACTTCTTCCAGGGGTGCCCCGAGCGCGTGATCATGCAGATGTAGCCGTCCTTGCACGGGAGAATCGTGTAGGGGTAGTAGCCGCCGGACTTCGCCGCCCGATGCCCTTCGCGGGTCCAGGGCAGGCCGTGCGCCGTGTACATCACCGAGGTGATCCCGCCGTAGAAGGCCACGACATCCGCGCTGGCCACGTCCACGTGCTGGCCCTGGCCGTTGCGTCGGCGCGCGAACAGGGCGAGCAGTGCCCCGATGGCGCCGTTGACGCCGCCCTGGTAGTCGGGCTGCGAGGCCGGCAGCGGGAGCGGCGGCCGGCCGGGCGCGCCGATGGTGATGCTGGCCGCCCCGGCCGCGGAGGCCTGAAGCCCCTGCCCGCGGAAGCGCGAGTAGGGACCCGAGCGGCCGAAGGTGGTGATGGAGACATGGACGAGCCGCGGCCAGCGCCGCCGCGTCTCCTCGGCAGTGAGGCCCCAACGCTCGAGGGCCTCGATCTCGAGACTCTCGACCAGGCAGTCGGCGCTCTCGAGCAGGCGGCCGAGCCGCTCGCGCCCCGCCGCGGCCTCGAGGTCGAGGACGACGCCGCGCTTACCCGCGTTGAGCAGGAGGAAGAGGCCGCTCCGCTCCGGGTGGGGCTCGTCGCGGAGGAAAGGGCCGTGGCGGCGCGCGCGGTCGCCCTCGGGCGGCTCGACCTTCACCACGTCGGCGCCGAGGCCCGCCAGCAGGCGCCCCGCATAGGGCGCCGAGATGAACTCTCCCAGCTCGACGACGCGGAGGCCGTCGAGGGCGCCCGGTGTCACGCCCCCGCCCCGCGCCGCGGCAGGACCACGACGGCCTCGCCCAGCGCGATCGTCTCGCCGCGCTGGTTCACCGCTTGGAGGTCGAGCGTCACCTCGCCCCGGCCCTCGGCCACGGCCCTGGCGCGCACCGTGCCGCGGCACCAGGTGGTGTCGCCGATCAGGTTGTGACGGCGCACCTGCACGTTGAGCCGCCGGAGGAAGCCGGCGTCCCCCATCCAGTTGGTCACCAGGTGGCCGAGCCAGGACACCCGCTCGGGGCCATAGTCATAGGCCGCCGGCACCCCGACGGCGCGGGCGAGGGCGTCATCCCAGTGCACGCGCTCGGGCGGCTCGGGGACGCCGAAGGCATTGGGGATGCCCAGCGCCGGGTGGCGGTCGAAGAGATCGAAGGCCAGGCCATGGGCCCGGACGTAGAGGCTCCCCCACCCCTGGACGAAGGCGACCACGGAGGTCACCGTGAGCGGGCCCTTGACCACCTCGGGGAGCGCCTCGCCCGGCGTCACATCCTCCCAGTACCGGGGCTCGGTCCCCCGCATCACCTCGTTCCTGTAGGCCTCGCGGATCGGCGCGATCTCCTCGGGCGAGTAGCGGTGAGGGTCCGCCGGCGGGTACTTCTTCCGCTCGCGCGCCGTGTCGCGCTCGGTGCGGAAGCACCACGAGTCGGCCTCGCAGACCACCGCGCCGTCCTGGTTTACGAAGGTCGTCCGGTAGATCTGCTGGACGGCCCGGCGCGCGAAGGTCGACTGCTTCTCCACGAGGTCGAGCAAGATGCTCTCGCCGACGATGCTGTCGCCCTCGCGGATCGGCAGCCGCCAGCGGAAGTCCGTCCCCCCGTACATGGCGTGGATGCCCGGCAGGCCGCCCACGTAGCCGGAGGCGATCCGGTCCATGGCGAAGAGGATCGTGGGCGGCGCCAGGCGATGCGCGGCCCAGTGGGGGTTGCGGTCCCCGATACCATGCGCCCAGTGGCGGATGGCGTCGCGCGAGGCGACATCGATGTAGGGCTCGGGGCGCCGCACGGGCCGGCCGAGGAAAGCTCGAAGCTTGGCGAGCGCCTCGTCGGTGATGGTCGGGAACTTCCAGGGGCTGCTCTCGCTCGTCATGGGCTCTTCTTCTCGCTTGACTGAGGCTCGGCGCCTCCGCCGCTCTCTTGGGGTTTGGGGGGGCGCCCGCCGAGGGCCTCGGTGACCCTGTCGGCCGCCGCCCGCAGCAGGCGCCCGTATGTCGTCATCCGAGCCGCGGGCAGGTCGGCGGCGAAGCCCACCGTCAACAGGAGGAGCACGACCCGGCCGCTCGGGTCGAAGACCGGCGCCGCCAGCGCGTTGGTGCCGGCGTAATACTCGTTGTAGTTCGTTCCGAACCCCCGGCGCCGGACCCGCTCGAGCTCGGCCCGGTACAGAGGCGTCGACCGGATCGAGCGCGGTGTCATCCTCGGCAAGGGCACCCGCCGGAGGATTTCGCGCACCTCGGCCTCCGGCAGCCAGGCGAGGTAGGTCTTCCCGAGGGCGCCGGCCGTGAGCGGAAACCGCTCGCCGACGGACACGGTCACCTTGATCGCGCGGGAGCTCTCGGCCTTCTCGAGGACGAGGAACTCGGTGGCGTTGTAGGGGACGGCGAGGAAGCAGGCCAGGCGCGTCTCGCGCGCAACCTCCTCGAGGAGCGGGCGCGCGAGGAGGACGGCCGTGTGCTGGCTCCGCGCCGCCTCCGCGAGCTGGACCAGGGCCGCCCCGAGCACATAGCGCTTCGAGGGGTCCACGGTGACGACGAACCCATGGGCCTCCAGGGCCTTGACGATGCCATGGGCGCTGGACTTGCTGAGGTGGCAGGCGCGGCCGATCTCGGTGACGCCGCCCCCTTCGGCCCGGGTGGCGAGATAGCGGAGCACCCGGACCGCGCCGTCGATGGCGGGGACTCGGCTCCGCTCGCCCCCGGCCTCGGCGGGCCGCCGGCCGGCCCCGGCGGCTGCCGCCCGCCCGTCGCCGCCACGGCGCGGCGCCCTCCGGGCCTTCGCCGTCTGGCCGGTAGGCCGGTATCTGAATCGACCGTTCTGCATCCGGAACATCATACAGCGCCCCCTCAGCGCATGAGGCTCGGCAGCCAGGTCGCCGTCTGGGGGAACAGGGCCATGAGGACGATGCTCACCAGGAACAGGAGCGTGAACGGGAGGGCGCCGCGCGCGACCTCGTTCATCGGCGCCCGGGAGATCCCCTGGATCACGAAGAGGACGAGCCCCACGGGCGGCGTGATCTGGCCGAGCTCGATGAGCGTCACGAGCACCACGCCGAACCAGATCGGGTCGAACCCGGCGTTGAGGATGACCGGGTAGAGCACCGGCAGAGTGAGCACCATCATGGAGATCCCGTCCACGAGCATCCCGAGGATGATGTAGAGGATCGTGATCACGGCGAACAGCGTCCACCGCGAGAGGTCGAGCGCCACCACCCCCTCGCTGACCTGGCGGTTGATGCCGGTCCTGACGAAGGCGAAGGAGAGGATCTGGGCGCCGAGGATGATGAACAGCACCATGCAGGTGATCCGGACCGTGTTCACCAGCGAGTCGCGGAGCGCGGCCCACGTGAGCCGGCGGTAGAGGCAGGCGAGGAGCACGGCGCCGCTGGCCCCCACGGCCGCCGACTCCGTGGGCGTCGCGATGCCGAACCACAGCGAGCCCAGGACGGCGACCATCAGCGCCACGACCGGGAAGACGTCCACGAGGGCGCTCCACCGCTGGGCGAGGGTCGGCCGGGGCGCGCCGGGGGGCACCAGCTCGGGCCGGAGATGCACCGCCACCCAGATGTAGAGGAGGAAGATGGCCGTCACCATCGCGCCCGGGATGATGGAGGCGATGAAGAGCTTGGCCACCGACTGCTCCACCATGGCCCCGTAGATGATGGTCGCGATGCCGGGGGGGATCAGGTTTCCGAGCGCCCCGCCAGCGGCAATGGTCCCGTAGATCATGCGGGGCGCATAGCCCCGCTCCCGCATCTCCGGGATGGCCACCGTGCCGATGGCTGCAGCCGTCGCGGCGCTGGACCCGCAGACGGCGGAGAAGATCGCCGAGGCCACGACGTTGGAGTGGAGCAGCTCGCCCTTGACGCCCGAGACCCAGACCGCCACGCCGCGGTAGAAGCGGCTGCTCAGCCCGGAGCGGAGGATCAGCTCGCCCATGAGCAGGAACAGCGGCACCGAGGTGAGCACGAAGTTTTCCATCGTGTTCCAGCCGATGGAGGCCACGGAGGTGAGCGAGGCGGCATGACCGGCCAGGTACAGGACGACGAGACCGGTGATCCCGAGGGCGAAGGGGATCCAGAGGCCTGACAGGAGGCACCCCAGCAAGATGGCGAGGAGGAGCGTCAGGGTCATGCGCGGTCGGTGGGGGTCACGAGCCGCCGGACGAGGCCGGCCACGATCGCGAGGAGCAGGAGGGAGGTGCCCGCCGCCATGAACAGCTGCGGGATCCACAGCGGGGTCCCGGTGAAGTAGATGGAGGTGGTCCCGAAGCGGTAGGACTCGGCGACGAAGGCCCAGAAGTGGTAGGCGAGGAACCCGGTGTAGCCGAGCGCCGCGAGGAGCAGCGCGCCGTCCAGCCAGCGCCGGGCGCGGGCTCCGGAGAGCCGATCGTAGACGAATGCGACCCGGATGAAGCTGTCGGAGCGGAGGCTGTCGGCCAGGCCGAAGAAGGTCAGGACCACCAGGAGATAGCCCGACATCTCGTCCGACACCAGCGTGGAGACGCGGAACACCGAGCGCCCGATCACCTCCACGGTGATGAGCGCCGCCATCAGGGCAGTGGCGACCGCCGAGACCGCCATGGCCGCCGTGCTGAGCGCGTCCACCACTCGGCCGGCCGCGACTGCCACGCGCGCGGCGGGGCGGTCCGGGGAGGCGGCGGCCAAGGCCGCCCTCGCTAGCGGCCGAGAGCCTCCCGCACCTTCCGGAGCGCCTCGACGGCCTGCGGGCCGCGGGTCTGGGCCCACTCCGCCCAGTACGGCTCCATGAGCTTCCGGCCCTTCTCGATCTCGGCCGGGGCCGGCCGGATGAGGCGGATCTTGTGCGCCGTCTCCAGCGTCTTGCGATCCTGCTCCTCGCGGGCCGGGATCTCCTTGAACATGCGCTGGTGGAACTCGCCGGCCACGGCCTGCAGGGTCTTCCGCAACTCCGGCGTCAGCGCGTCGAGGGCCTTCTTGCTGACGAGGATGTAGCTCGGCCCGCCGATGTGGATGTCGGGCAGGAAGCCCCACTCGGTGAACTCGTACCACTTGGCGCCCAGCAGGTTGAACCCCGCTGTGAGATTGCCGTCCATGGCCCCGCGCTGGGCCGCCGCCGGCACCTCGGGCGTGGTGAAGGTCACCGGGACGGCGCCGAAGCGCCGGAGCATCTCGGTCTGCTCCGGGCTCGTCGCGCGGATCTTCCGGCCCTTGAAGCCGTCGATGGTGGAGATGGGCTCGCCCCGGCCCCAGACGTTCTGGGGCGGCCAGGTGTACCAGAAGAGAATGGTCGCCCCGAACCGCTCGAGCTCCTTGACCACGAAGGGCTCCAGCGCCCCCATGGCCTTCTTGAGCTCCTCCGCCGTCGTCACCAGGAACGGTAGGCCCGGCAGCGCCGCGACCTTCGCGTCGCCGGCGATGAACCCCATGTAGCCGTCGGCGAGCTGGACCTGCCCCTGCCCCGTCGTCCGGACCACCTCGGTGGCCCGGTACGGGAGCTCGCCCGCCGGCCGCACGATGATCTCCAGCTCCCCGCCGGTCCGCTTCTTGACCTCCTCCGCGAACTCCTTGGCGTACTGCCCGATGGGATGGGTGATCCCGACGAAGACGTAGTAGTCCCACTTCGTCGCCGCCCACGCCCCCGTCCCCCAGGGGAGGAGCAGCAGTGCCGCCACCAGCGCCCGGAACAACTGCCGTGTCCTCATGCCCGGCCTCCTCGACCCGCCACGGTCAACTCGTGCGCGGACCCCTGATCGGTTTCGTCACCGCGTAGCCCCCGTAATTCCCCCATCCCGGCGACAGCCCCATCCACCACTGGGAGGCGCCGCCGATCACGGCCACGTGGAGCATCTCCGGGCCGCGAACCATGGGCAGCCGCGAATCGTCGGGGAGCCGGGCGAGGTCCGGCGCCTGCTCCTCGCCGTGGCCCCAGTAGTACATGTGGGCCTCGCCTTCCACCAGGACCCCGCTCCGCCTGAGCGAGCCTACCTCGTAGCGGGCGTTCTCCCAGACCCACCGCTTGACGTCTGCCTTGCTGTAGCCGGCCCGCGCGAGCTCCTGGGCGGGCTTGGCCCCGAAGGAGAGAAGGAGCTGCCCCGCGGCGTGGAACATGTTGATGCCCGTCGTGGGCAGCGTGCCCGCGATGATGCGCAGGATCCGCTCGGCGTTGCCCGGCACGAACAGAGGGGCGGGCGACTGGCAGGCGAACACCGTCACGGCGCTCTGCTCGGGCCTGAGCCCCCGCTCGACGTGCAGCGGCTGCCACGGGCTCTGCTCCGCATTCTCGGCGGCGCAGAACAGATACTTGGCCGGCTGCCCCTGCGAGGACATGTCAGTCTCGCCCGGGATGCCGCCGCCGATGTTCCAGAGGATCAGGCGCACCGCGCGCCCGACGCAGGCATTGGCGCGCGAGCCCCCGCCGAAGGCGCCCTCCTTGGCGTTGAAGCCGAGCTCCGCCACGATGGGCCCGCTGACGATCACCAGGGGGGCGCAGGGGTTCGTGGTCGCCTGCACCCCGTGGAGGTTGAACTCGGGCTCGAGCATCGCCTCGAGCGCCGCGAGGACCACGGGCACATGCTCGGGCTCGCACCCGGCCATGGCGCAGTTGATGGCGACCTGCTCGATCGTCGCGAGCCCGTCCCTGGGTCCGACGGCGCCGATGACCTCGCGCCCGTCGCGGCCGAGGTAGTCGATGATGCGGGTCACGCGCTCCTCGGTGGGCGGGGCGACCAGCAGCCCGTCCGTCCACCCGTTCTTCAGGGCGAGCTCGTGCCACTCCCAGAAGTCGGCAACATCCTGCGCTGGCGAGGTGAGCGTGGCCATGAGATTCCTCCCGTTGCCGCCGGGCGTCAGCGCGCGGTCAGGGCCGCGACGACCCGCTCGAGACCGCCCTCGGCCAGCTCGCCCGCGTTGGTGGTGAGGTTGCCCGCCCTGGGGGCCGGCTCGACCAGCAGCGGCAGGTCCGGCAAACCCAGGGCGGTCGCGTGGTGGCGCGCGGCCCGCTCGAAAGTATCATGGCAGATCGTGATCGTCGGCTTGCCCTGGGTCTCGAAGTCGAACGCGTCGAGCACGGACGCGTAGGTGCAGGACCCTCAGGCCGCCTCCCCGTTGACGATGACGTCGGCCCGGGTGACCAGCTCGGCGATCTGCTCCTTCGGCGCGGGCTTGGAGATGTTCGGCTTCCGGATCCAGATCGTCTCCCCGGTCCCGTGACGCTCGGCGAGCAACCGCTTGAGCTCCTCCATCAGCGGGTACATGGCGAAGGAGCCGTCAGACTCGCGGCGGCCCCAGCCGTCCAGGAATCCGACCGTCCTCCCCCTCAGGGACGCGGGGCGGGCGGCCAGCCGGACATCGTGCGCCCGGTACGTCGTGCTCGGCATCACAATCCTCATGGCGGCGTCCTCCGTGCGAGCGGGCCAGGTAGGTCAAAATGCAGAACGCCAGTTCCGCTTGCTGAACGTCAGCGGGGACGCTAACATCCCCGGTCAAGCGGTGTCAAGGGCCAGCGCGGCATCGGCCTGGCCCCGCCGGCCGGCGGGGCCCTCGTCGGCGGGACCGATCGCCATCCCCGGTTCGGGAGGAGGACCAGCGTGCCAGAGCTCCAGCGCCCGGCGGGCCCCCTGCACTACGAGATCACCGACCTCCCCCTCGCCATCGCGCGGGAGATCCACGCCCTGGTGCCCGGCTCTGAGCTCCAGGAGTTCCCGGGGTTGCGCCACGCCATCGCCTACTCGCACGGCCCCGCCTGCGCCCGCGCCCTGCGGGCCTTCCTGACCCGCCGCGGCCTCGGCGGCCGCGATGGGCCCCGCCCGACGCGCGAGGGCTAGGGGGATGGCGCGAGGGACGAAGCGGCTGGGGCTGCTGGTGCCGTCTTCCGGAACGATCCAGGAAGCGGACTTCTACCGCCGCGTCCCGGAGGAGGTGACGGTCCACTCCGCCCGGATGCGCCTGGTGGAGGCGACGGAGGCCGACGAGATCCGGATGCTCGAGGAGCACACGATCCCCGCCGCCCTGGATCTGGCGACGATCCACCCCGACGCGGTGGTGTTCTCCTGCACCTCCGCCGGGGCCCTCCGCGGCAATGCCTACGAGGCCGGGCTCTGCTCGGAGATCGCCCGGGTCACCGGCGCTCCGGTCATCAGCACCATGGCGGCGGTGCGGGAGGAGCTCCACCGACTTCGCGTGCGATCGGTGGTCCTCCTGACCCCCTACCCCGACGCCCTCACCGAGCGCGTCCGGGCAAGCCTCGAGGCGGACGGGTTCACGGTCCCCGCGGCGGCCGGCATGGGGCTCATCGACAGCCTCGCGATCGCCGGCGTCGCGCCAGAGGAAATCCAGGAGTTCGCGGTCCGGCGCCTCGGCGGCGCGCCGGCCGAGGCCCTCTTCATCGCGTGCTGCACCTTCCGCGGCTACGATGTGCGGGACGGGCTCCAGCGCTCGCTCGGCATCCCGGTGGTGACGAGCAACCAGGCGGCCCTGGAGGCCGCGCTCCGGACCCTCGGCCTGGGCGCGCCGCTTGAACCGCGGAGAGGTGAAGCTAGCGTGCGGGTTCGGCCAGCCGCGCCGCCCAGTCGTCCGGCAGCGCCACCTCCCGGGTGATGCGACAGGGCGGGTGGCCCCAGGACGGGAAGTAGGCGTTCTGCGGGATCTCGAGGTCCGCCCCGGCCACCACGACTGTGATGTCGGCCGGCTCCCGCACCGCCGGGATCGATCCGCCCTCAGCCGCCGCCCGCACCCAGGCGGGCCAGTCGGAGTCGCGCACGGCGGCGTGGAGCCACGAAGGGCGCCACGTCTCGGCCGGCAGCCGCCCCCGCTCGTGGAGCTCCCGCCGCACGTCGTCCTTGCTCCACCCCTCGCGGGCCAGCCGTTGGGCCACGAAGGGCGCCAGCACGACGGCGACCTTCCCGTTGTGGAGCATGGTGAAAAGCGAGGCGGCCGAGCCCATCACGCTCGCGAGCTCCGCCAGCCCACCGGTGACGTTGATGACGGTCTCGCTCCGCAACACCGTCACCGTGCTCTGCTCCGGCCCGAAGCCCAGCTCGCGGTGGAGTCCCGGCCAGGGACCGTCGTCCCGCTCGGCGAAGCACAGCGTGTAGCGCGCGGGCTGGCCGAGCCCCGCGAGGGACACGGCGCCAGGCCAGCCGCCGCCGAGGTTGTTCATGACGAGCCGCACGGCCCGCCCGATGGTCGCGTTGGCCTGCCAGCCGGGGCCGAGCGCGCCGGCCCCCGCATTGATCCCCAGCGCCCCCGCCGCGGGACCGCTGACGAGCAGCAAGGGGGCGACGCTCTCATCCGTGGTCTGGACGCCGCGGAGGTTGAAGGCGGGGTCGAGGATCGCCTCTACGGCGGCGAGCACGACGGGGAAGTGCTCCGGCCGGCAGCCCGCCATCACGGCGTTGGCCGCGACCTTCTCGACGGTGGCAAGGCCGCGCAGCGGCTCCACCTCACCGAGAACGGCGTGGCGCGGCTGGTCGGTCCAGCCCAGCATCTCGTCGATCCGGCCCAGCGTGGGGGGAACGATGGGGAGCCCGTCCGTCCAGCCGCGCGCGGCGAAGCGCGCGTTCACCGCGGCGACGGGGTCGGGATCGCGGACCACTTCCACCCGGTGCCGCGGGAACTGGCCGGCGAGCGGCGTCCGGGCCAGCAGGCCCCGCTCCCTGACGCGCTCGCTCAGCGTGTCATCGATCCACTCGCCGGAGGCGCGCTGGCCCGTCGGGATCAGCACCCAGAGAGCGTCCACGGCGGCCATGCTAGCACGCCTCCCCCGAGGCCCCGGACCGTCTGGTCACCTCGACCTACGTGTTCGACGAGACCGTGACACTCACCCAGGCCCGCCTCGGGCATCGGCGAGCCGTCGCGGTCGGGAGGACCCTCCTCGATCCGGCCATTGTCGAATGGCTCCGCGTGACGCCCGTGGACGAACGGGCGCCCTGGGCCCTCTTCGAGCGACGCCCCGACAAGTCCTACAGCTTCACCGACTGCACGAGCTTCGTCCTGATGCGACGCGAGCGCATCGGGCACGCGATCGCCCTCGACGAGCATTTCGCCCAGGAGGGCTTCACCGTCGCCCCCCGCTGACCGGCGCGTCCCGAGAGAGCGGCGTGGGCGGCGAGCTGCCGTCCCACGGCTTGCCTGGCAGTATGACCGAAGTTATACTGCGGCAATACCGGGACCATGAGGTGACGCGATGGCGAAGCCCGCGAGGAAGGTAGCGGTCAGTATTCCCGCCGCGCTGTATCAGGCGGTCGAACGGGTCCGGAAGGCCAGCGGCAGGAGCCGCAGCAGCGTGATGCAGGATGCGCTCCGCCACTGGCTCGACTCCCAGGCACAAGCCGCCCTGGTGCGGGAGTACGAAGCGGGCTACCGGCGCAAGCCGGAGGGCCGACGCGAGATCAAGGCTGCAGAAGCGGCCGCCGTTCGCCTGCTCTCGGCCGAAGACTGGTAAATGCGGCGCGGCGAGGTCTGGTGGGCTGATTTGCCTGGACCGGCCGGCCTGCGTCCGGTTGTCCTTCTCTCGCGCAATGAAGCCTACGCCGTCCGCGAGCTCGTGACCGTGGCACCGGTCACCACGCGTGTTCGCCGCATTCCCACCGAAGTCTCGCTCGGACCCGCCGAGGGTCTGCCCAAGGCGTGCGTCGTGAACCTTGACACGATCACGACCATCCCCCGGCGGACACTGACGCGGGCCATCGGACCACTGTCTCCCGAGAAGCTCGCCGCGGTGGAACGAGCGCTGATGTTCGCA
>Ga0154317_1173_pt1 | contig 16857 bp, 17 predicted proteins | sample RifGroA2_FD_105611 | JGI IMG/M metagenome (GOLD analysis project Ga0154317, IMG submission 105611) | Candidatus Rokubacteria bacterium GWA2_70_23 | reverse complement strand
AGGCGGAGAAGGAGCTGGGCAACCCGAAGGCGCTCAACGTGCCCGGTATTGCCGACGCGCCGGACCCCCGAAAGCCAGGCGATAGGCGCCTCGGCCCAGGCCTCGTCCAGACGAGACCTCCAGAATGGTCGCTCAACATCATTCATGTAGGCATACTTTACATATAGTCGGACTAAACGACAAGTAGCAGTGCATATGGTCCGGAGCGCCGGCCGCGGCGGTGCTATACTCGCCGCCGACCATGAGTGGGCCGCGAGTGCTCCGGCGCGCATGGGTGACGCGCGAAGGGTGGCGCGACACCAAGGCCGGCATGTGGGCGTGGCTGCTCCAGCGGGCCGCGGCGGTGGGACTCGTGGTCGTGATCGTCTTCCACCTGCGGAATCCCTTCGTGCGTCCCGTCCAGGCGACGCTCCTGGCCCTCGTCCTTCTCCACGGGCTCCTGGGGGTGCGCGCCATCCTCCTGGACTTCGGCCTGCCTGTCCGCTGGCACCGAGCGCTCTTCGCCGGCGCCATCGGCTTGGGGTTTCTGCTCTTCGCCCTCGTCTGGGGCTGGCGATGGTCCTGAGGGTCTTCCGGTGGGCGCCGGGAGGCGAGGAGCGGGCGCAGGACTACCCGGTGACCCCGCGCGAGGGCATGACGGTGCTGGACGCCCTCGTGGAGATCCAGCGCGGCAGCGACGCGACGCTCGCCTTCCGACACGCCTGCCGCGTCGGCATGTGCGGCTCCTGCGCCATGGTCATCGCCGGGCGCGAGCGCTGGGCCTGCCGCACGCTGCTCGCGCGTCTGCCGCGGGGGACCGTCACCGTGCGTCCGCTCTACCACTTCCCGTTGATCCGGGACCTCGTCGTGGACATGGCGCCCTTCGGCCGGAAGATGCTGGCCGCCGGGGCGACCTTCGTGCCGGCCGCCGGCCCCGCCGCCTTCGCTGCCGTGGGTCGGGACACCGCCGAGCGCCGCCGGGTGGACGCGGCCATCGAGTGCATCGGCTGCGGCATGTGCGTCTCGGGTTGCACCATGGTGGCCCACGACGAGCGCTTCCCTGGGCCGGCCGCGCTCAACCGCGTCTTCACGCTCCAGATGGACAGCCGTGACGCAGGCCGCGGCGAGCGGTCCGCCCTGCTCCTGTCCGGGGACGCGCTGGGGCGCTGCCACGGGCAAGCCAACTGCACGGAGGTCTGCCCCATGGAGATCTCGCCCACCGACTCGATCCTGAGGCTCCGCCGGCGCGCCATCCTGGCGCTTCTCTGAGCCAGCACCGTGCCGCTGGGCGCCTTGACCTGCCGCTGCGCGTCATGCTAGCGTAATCACCGGATTGGATCGGTCGCCTCCTGTCCAGAGACTGGCGGGAGGCGACACGTCTGTGTAGCCCCGAATCGGGACCCGGTCGGGATGCGGTCAGGTCGATCGAGGAGGCCCTCCATGGCGGCAGATCAGATCAAGCGGCTCTACGAATCCATGCCCGCCAAGCTCGAGGACGCGCGCCGGCGCTTCGGCCGCGGGCTCACCCTGGCGGAGAAGATCCTCGTCGCGCACGCCGACGACTTCGATGCGCAGGAGTGGAGCCGTGGCAAGGCTCAGCTCAGGCTCCGCGTGGACCGCGTGGCCCTGCAGGACGCCACCGGGCAGATGGCCCTCCTCCAGTTCATGCAGGCGGGCAAGAAGCGCGTGGCGGTGCCCAGCACCGTCCACTGCGACCACCTGATCCGGGCCCAGAGCGGCGCCCCGGAGGACATGCAGCGCGCCGTCACCGAGAACAACGAGGTCTACAACTTCCTCCGCTCGGCCGCGCGCAAGTACGGCCTTGGTTTCTGGAAACCCGGCTCCGGCATCATCCACCAGGTGATCCTCGAGAACTACGCCTTTCCCGGCGGCCTCATGATCGGCGCCGACTCGCACACGCCCAATGCCGGCGGCCTCGGCATGGCGGCCATTGGTGTGGGCGGCGCCGACTGTGGCGAGGCCATGGCGGGACTGGCGTGGGAGGTGCTGCACCCCAAGCTCATCGGCGTGCGCCTCACCGGCAAGCTCTCGGGCTGGTCCTCGCCCAAGGACATCATCACCTACCTCTGCGGGCTCCTCACCGTGAAGGGCGGCACCAACAAGATCATCGAGTACTTCGGCCCCGGGGCCGAGTCCGTCAGCGCCACCGGGAAGGGCACCATCTGCAACATGGGGGCGGAGCTCGGGGCCACCACCTCCCTCTTCCACTTCGACGACCGGATGGCCGCGTATCTGCGCGCCACCGAGCGGGCAGACGTGGCGGCCCTCGCCGAGCAGTCCCGCGCGCACCTGGTGGCGGATCCGGAAGTGCTGGCGGACCCGAAGAAGTACTTCGACGAGGTGGTGGAGATCGACCTCACCGAGCTCGAGCCCCACATCGTGGGCCCGCACTCGCCGGACCGCGCGCGCCCCATTTCCCAGCTCGCCGCCGAGGTGCAGAAGGAGGGGTGGCCGGCCCCGATCAAGGCTGCGCTCATCGGCTCCTGCACCAACTCCTCCTACGAGGACATGAAGCGCGCCGCCCACATCGCCATGCAGGCGCTCAAGGCGGGCCTCAAGGCAAAGACGCCCTTCCTCGTCACCCCGGGCTCCGAGCGGATCTACCAGACCATCGAGCGCGACGGGCTCATTGGCACCTTCGAGAAGATCGGGGGTACGGTCCTGGCCAACGCCTGCGGGCCCTGCATCGGCCAGTGGAAGCGCTCGGACGTGGCGGCGACCGAGGCCAACACGATCGTCTGCTCGTTCAACCGGAACTTCCCGGGGCGCAACGACGGCAGCGCTGCCACGCTCTCGTTCCTGACGAGCCCCGAGATCGTCACCGCGCTGGCCTTCGCGGGCACGCTCGAGTTCGATCCGGTGCACGGCGCGCTGCCGGGGCCCGACGGGCGGCCCTTCCGCTTCACGCCGCCCGAGGGGGAGCAGCTGCCGCCCCAGGGCTTCGCGCGGGGCGAGGAGGGGTACGAGGCGCCCGCGGAGGACCCGGACAGCGTGAGCGTGCAGGTCCCGCCGGGCAGCGAGCGGCTGCAGCTCCTCCAGCCTTTCCCGAGATGGGACGGCAAGGACATCGCCGAGCTGCCCATCCTGGTGAAGACCAGGGGCAAGACCACGACCGATCACATCTCGCCGGCCGGCGCCTGGCTCAAGTACCGCGGCCACCTGGACAGGATCAGCGACAACATGTTCCTGGGCGCCGTCAACGCCGTCACCGGGGAGGCGGGCAAGGGCGTCAATCCCGTCACGGGAGAGGCGGGACAGTCGTTCACGAAGATCGCCCGCGACCTCAAGGGCCGGGGCATCGGCTGGGTGGTGATCGGCGACGAGAACTACGGCGAGGGGTCGAGCCGCGAGCACGCCGCCATGTCGCCCCGCTACCTCGGCGGGCGCGCCGTCATCGTCAAGAGCTTCGCCCGCATCCACGAGACCAACCTCAAGAAGCAGGGGATCCTGCCGCTGACCTTCGCCGACCCGAAGGACTACGACTTCTTCGAGCAGGGCGACCGGGTGAGCGTCCGCGGGCTCGCGGACCTCGCGCCGGCCAAGCCGGTCGAGGTGGTGATCCACAAGCCGGGCGGCGAGCCGGTGACGATCCGCTGCAACCACAGCATGACCGAGGAGCAGATCGGCTGGTTCAAGGCGGGCTCAGCGCTGAACGCGCTGGCGGGGTGACAGAGCCATGGTGAACGCGGTCTGGTTCGTCCTGGGTGGCATGGCGATCGTCTTCGCCACCCTGTGCGTGCTCCTGGCGGTGATGATGGGCCTCGGCCGCTTGCTGAGGCCCAAACCCCGCCCGAACGTCGCGAACGTCGGGGCCGGCGCCTCGCCCTCGTCGGGGCGACACGGCGCCAAGACCGGAGGGGCCTGAGATGCCTCAAGGCGAGCTGCTGGGCGTTCTTGCGCTGAGCTGGCAGGCTGCGGTGATGCTGGCCATCGGCTGTGGCCTCATCTACCTGGGCATCGCCAAAGAGGTGGAGCCCCTGCTCCTGGTTCCCATCGGGGCGGGGGTCCTCCTGGCCAACATCCCTCTTGGCGGGCTGACCGACAGCGGCGGCTTCCTCGCTCTGCTCCGGAAGACCGGGATCGAAACGGAGCTGTTCCCGCTCCTGATCTTCATCGGAGTGGGGGCCATGATCGATTTCGGCTCCATGCTGGAGCGCCCCTATACCGTGCTCCTGGGCGCGGCCGCCCAGTTCGGGATCTTCGGCACCTTTTTCCTCGCCTACCTGCTCGGGGACGGCCTCCTCGGTCTGTTCGACTTCAGCTTCACCGACGCCGTCGCCATCGGGATCATCGGGTCGGCCGACGGCCCGACCTCCATCTACGTCTCGACGGTCCTGGGCACGAAGTACGCGCCCGCCATCGTGGTGGCCGCCTACTCGTACATGGCGCTGGTGCCCATCATCCAGCCGCCCATCATGCGGGCCCTCACGACGAAGCAGGAGCGGGGGGTCGTGATGCCCGCCCGGTCGGCGAGGGTGTCCCAGCGCACCCGCGTCTTGTTCCCCGTCGTGACCATCGTGGTGGTCGGGCTCATCGCCCCCAAGGCGACGCCCCTCATCGGCACGCTGATGTTCGGGAACCTCCTGAGGGAAGCCGGGGTGCTGGAGCGCCTGTCGCTGGCGGCCCAGAACGAGCTGGCCAACATCGTGACCATCCTCCTCGGCCTCGCGGTGGGGGGCATGATGGTGGCCGAGGAGTTCCTGCGCCCCGAGACCATCATGATCTTCGCCATGGGCGTCGTGGCGTTCGCCGTGGGCACCGCCGCGGGGCTTGGGTTGGGCAAGGTCATGTACCGGCTCTCGGGGAAGAAGATCAACCCGTTGATCGGGGCCGCGGGGATCTCGGCGTTTCCCATGTCCGCCCGGGTGGTCCAGAAGGTGGGCCTGGAGACCAACCCCCACAACCACCTGCTCATGCACGCGGCGGGAGCCAACACCGCCGGGCAGATCGCCTCCGTCGTGGCCGGCGGTGCGGTGCTGGCGCTGGTGCCGTTCTTCGGGGGGTAAAAGGGCAGGTGAGAGCATCCGCCGCGGATGCTCTCACCTCTTGACGAGGCCGCGGGTTGGGCTGGCGCCTCAGGGGGACGCCGGGGTCTTCGGGCTCTCCCTGAGGGCCAGGAAGTCCTTGGCCTGCATGGGGAACAGGACGCCCAGGAGGATGTCCTCGTCGCTCTTGGCGAGCGGGCCGAGCGCCGCGACCGTCTTGTCCCAGTCGCCGGGGTCGGCGTGGTCTCCCGCTCGCAGCGAGTAGTCCGGTTCCCGGTCGCCCATGGCTTTCCGGATCAGCTCCTTGTTCACAGACCCGGGGGGCCGGCCGTACTTGCCCGCGACGTAGTCCATGACCTCGCGAGACACGATCTTGTACCGCTCGCCAGTCAGCGCGTTGAACACCGCCTGGGCGCCCACGATCTGGCTGGTCGGGGTGAGAAGCGGCGGATAGCCCAGGTCCCGCTCCACGCTCGGGACCTCCTTCAGCGCCGCGTCCATGAGGTCCATCCGGCCGGCTTCCTTCAGCTGGGCGACCATGTTGGAGATCATGCCGCCGGGGACCTTGTGGATGAAGACCTCGGCGCTTACGCCGGTATAGCCGGTCTCGAACTTCTCGTACTTTGCCTTGATGTCGCGGGTGATCCGGGCCGGCTCCTCCAGCAGCTTCATGTCGATGCCGGTATCGAACGGCGTGTTCTTCAGGGAGGCGACCATCGTCTCGGTCGCCGGATGGGCGGAGCCGAAGGACAGCGGAGACATCACGGTGTCGATCATGTCGACGCCGGCCAGGACGGCCATGAGGTGGCACATGCTGGAGGTCCCGCCCATGTCGTGGCAGTGGAGCAGGACCGGCAGCGTGTCCTTCGCCCGCTCCTTGATGCCCTTGATGATCCGGTAGGCGTCGAAGGGCGTCAGGATCCCCGTCGCATCCTTTAGCGACAGCCAGTCCGCCCCGATCTCGACCAGCTGCTCGGCGTACTCCATCCACCGCTCGACGGTGTGCACCGGGCTGACGGTGTAGTTCACCTCGACGTGGGCCTCGCCGCCCAGCTCCCTCACCGCCCGCGTCGCCACCGCGATGTTCCTGAAGTCGTTGGTGGCCTCGAAGATCCGGAACACGTTCATCCCGTTGGCGATGGCCCGCTCGACGAACTTGCGCACGATGCTGTCCGTGTAGGGCCGGTAGGCGAGGATGTGCTGGCCTCTCAGGAGCATCTGGAGCTTCGTCTTGGGCATCACCGCCTTGATCCGGCGCAGCCGCTCCCAGGGGTCCTCCTTGAGATACCGCAAGCAGGCGTCGAACGACGCGCCCCCCCAGACCTCGACCGCGTGGAAGCCGCACTTGTCGAGGGCGTCGCACAGGGGAAGCAGGTCATCGGTCGAGACCCGGGTGGCGAGCTTGCACTGCTGACCGTCCCGCGGCGTCAGGTCGGTGATCTTGATCCGCTTGGACCCGGTGGGCGCGCTCAGGAGCCCCCGCATGTCCTCGGCCAGTCTCTCGATGCTTTCCGCGATCGACGGAGCCATGGCCGGCCTCCTCCTACGCCAACCGGAATTCGCAGGTGATGGGGGCGACCCGATTCACCATGGCGGCGATGCTGCACGTCTTGTAGAGCGCCTCGTCGATGGCGCTCTTGGCGTCGCTGTCGGTCAGCCCCCCCCCCTTCAGGAGGAACTTCAGGGTGATGCTCGTGAACCACTTCGGGTGCGTCTCCGCCCGCACCCCGTCCGTCTCCACCTCCACCTCGTCCACGTGCTTGCCCGCCTTGTGGAGCGCCTCGTAGGTGTGGATGCCCATGCACCCGGCGATGGAATACATGAGGAGCTCCGGGGGCCGGTACCCCCGGCCTTTCCCGCCCACGTGCGCCGCGGCGTCGATCGGCAACGGGGTGGCGAACTCTCCTCCGCTGCCGATGAAGTGGAACCCCTCTTTCTGCGTGACCTTGATCTTCATGGTGGCCTCCTCCTCGTGAGCGAGCAAATCACTCCGTGAGCGAGAGAATTACTTCGCGAGCGAGAGAATCACTCCTCGGGGCGCGCCAGCGAGAGCGCCGCCTGGCCCGCCGCGACGCGCTGGATGTTCTCCCACGCAAACCGGGACCGGCGGAACCAGCCCTCGTACGCGTGCCCGGCGGTATGCGGCGTGACGACCACGTTATCCAGCTGCAGCAGAGGGTTGTCGGGAGCCACGGGCTCCTTGGCGAACACATCCAGCCCCGCCCCGGCGATGCGCTTCTCCGTGAGGGCCTCGATCAGGGCCGGCTCGTCCACGATCTCCCCGCGGCTCGTGTTGAGGAGGACGGTGGTGGGCTTCATCATGCCCAGCTCCCGGCGCCCGATGAGCCCCCGCGTCTCCCGCATGAGCGGCAGGTGAAGGCTGATGATGTCCGCCTCCCGGACGACCTCGTCGAAAGACACCCGGCGGGCGCCCAGCTCCTGCTCGATGTCCGGGGCGGGCACGACATCGTAGTAGATGACCCGCGCCTCGAACCCCGCCAGGCGCCGGGCCACCTTGCGGCCGATGTTTCCCGCCCCGACGAGCCCCAGCGTCTTGCCCGCCACCTCGAAGGTGTTGAAGCCGGTGATGGGCTGTCGCCACCGTCCCTCCCGCACCGACCGGTCGCACGCGACGATGCGCTTGTAGAGGGTCAGAAGGAGGGCGACCGCGTGCTCGGCCACCGCCCAGGCGTTGGCCCCCCCGTTCGTGGCCACCGGGATCCCCAGCTCGCCGGTCAGGCGCACGTCGATCTTGTCGTAGCCGGCCGTCAGGAGCTGGAGGAGGCGCAGCCGCTTGGCCGCTCGCAGGACCTCGCCCGAGAGCTCGGCCGGGTGCAGCACCAGGAACTCCACCTCCGACACGAGGGACAGTTTCTCGTCGTCGCCGAGACGGTTCGATTTCCACTCCGCCTCGAACCCGGCCGAAGCGAGCCCCATGAAGATCTCTGCGACCGGCTGCCCCTGGCCGTTGAAGAAGAGAACCTTCGGCGTCTTCATCTTCGCCTCCGCACCACGGGTGTCACTGCCGCGACGTTACAGGTCAATGGGGGTCTCGCTAGTGCGTTCGGTGTGGTTCGCGCGACTGCCGAGAGTGCCGCCGAGGGGAGGGGGAATTCTCGACCGCATGGCTGCGCTCACGATGGGCGTTGAGCAGCACGAGAAGTAAAGTACAATACAGACCCGAAGCAGTCAAGCCCACCGTCGCGACGGCCGTGTGCGAGTCGTGCGCCCTCGCGCGAGCGCTAGCGTCGGTGCAGGGGGCGCACCCTAACCGAGCCGACAGAGAGGAGCGACCCGACAATGGCCGAAGAAATCGTCGAGGCCCCGATGCGGGGCAGAGTGATCAGGGTCCATGTCCAGAGCGGGAGCCGCGTGAACGAGGGGGACAAGATCTGCGACATCGAGGCCCTGAAGCTGGAGGTCCCGATCCTGGCGACGGTCAGCGGCACGGTGAAGACGATCCACGTGTCGGCGGGCCAGACGGTCGAGGGGGGAGATCCCCTGGCCGTCATCGGGGAGTGATGATCATGACGAGCCCAGCAGCCGAGGTGACGGTCGGGGAGACGAAGACGCCGAGCGCGACACCGCTTGCGCCCGGCGAGAAGATCACGCTCCAGCACGGGAAGCTCCGGGTCCCGGATCGGCCCGTCGTCCCGTTCATCGAGGGCGACGGGACCGGCCCCGACATCTGGCGGGCGGCCGTGCGCGTGCTCGACGCGGCCGTCGCGCAGACCTATTCGGGCCGCCGGAGCATCGCCTGGCGCGAGGTGTACGCCGGCGAGAAGGCCCTGGCCGTGTACGGCGATGCCTGCCCCCCCAACCTGCTTCCCGAGGAGACGCTCGAGCTGATCCGGGAGTACCTGGTCGCCATCAAGGGGCCGCTGACCACTCCGGTGGGGGAGGGCATCCGGAGTCTCAACGTGAGCCTCCGCCAGGAGCTGGACCTGTACGCCTGCCTTCGCCCGGTGCGCTTCTTCCAGGGCGTCCCGTCGCCGGTCAAGTCCCCGGAGAAGGTGGACATGGTCATCTTCCGGGAGAACACCGAGGACATCTACGCCGGGATCGAGTGGGAAGCCGGGAGCCCCGAGTGCAGGAAAGTCATCGACTTCCTCCAGCGGGAGATGGGCGTCAGCAAGATCCGTTTCCCGGAGAGCTCCGCCATCGGGATCAAGCCGATCTCGCGCGAGGGCTCGGAGCGCCTGATCCGCGCCGCCATCCGACACGCCATCGATCACGGGCGGCGGAGCGTGACGCTGGTCCACAAGGGGAATATCCAGAAGTACACCGACGGCGCCTTCATGCGCTGGGGGTATGAGCTGGCCCGGCGCGAGTTCTCCGACACGGTGGTCGCCTGGGACGAGTGCGGCGGCATTCCCCCCGCCGGCACGATCCTGATCAAGGACGCCATCAACGACGCCTTCCTCCAGCAGATCCTGACCCGCCCGACCGAGTTCGACGTGATCGCCACGATGAACCTGCCGGGCGATCTGCTCTCCGATGCCCTGGCCGCCCAGGTCGGCGGGATCGGCATTGCGCCGGGCGGTAACATCAACTACGAGACCGGGCATGCGGTCTTCGAGGCCACCCACGGGACCGCCCCCAAGTACGCGGATCTGGACAAGGTCAACCCCGGGTCGGTGATCCTCTCGGGCGAGATGCTGCTCCGCTACATCGGGTGGACCGAGGCGGCCGACCGGATCATTGCCGGGCTCGAGAAGACCATCCAGCAGAAGGTCGTGACCTACGACTTCGCACGGCTCATGGAGGGCGCGAAGGAGGTCAAGTGCTCGGAGTTCGGCACCGCCATCATCAAGAACATGGAGGGATAGAGATGGGCGCGCGAACGAAACTCACCGTGGTCGGTGCCGGCAACGTCGGCGCCTCGGTTGCGCAGTACGCCGTGGAGAAGGAGCTGGGCGACGTCGTCCTGGTGGACGTGATCGAGGGCATCCCGCAGGGCAAGGCGCTGGACCTGGCCCAGGCCGGGCCGGTGCACCACTACGACTCGTGCCTCGTCGGCAGCAACGGCTATGACGAGACCGCCGGCTCGGACATCGTGGTGATCACCGCCGGGCTGGCCCGCAAGCCGGGCATGACGCGGGACGACCTCCTCTTCAAGAACGCCGAGATCGTCGGCGCCGTGGTGGAGCAGGTCGCCGCCAAGTCCCCGGACGCCATCCTCATCCTCGTCACCAATCCGCTGGACGCCATGGTCCAGCTCGCCTGGAAGAAGTCCGGGTTCCCGTCGAAGCGCGTCGTCGGCATGGCCGGCATCCTCGATTCCGCGCGCTTCCGGACGTTCATCGCCCGCGAGCTGAATGTCTCCGTGGAGAACGTGACGGCCTTCGTCCTGGGCGGCCACGGGGACACCATGGTTCCACTGCCGCGCTACTCGACGGTGGCCGGCATCCCGATCACCGACCTGCTGCCGGCGGACCGCATCGAGGCGCTCGTCAAGCGCACCGCCAACGGCGGCGCCGAGATCGTCGCCCTCCTGAAGTCCGGGAGCGCCTACTATGCCCCGGCCGCGGCCACGGTGGAGATGGTGGAGGCCATCCTCAAGGACAAGAAGAAGATCCTGCCCTGCGCGGCCTACCTCGACGGGCAGTACGGGGTGAAGGGGCTGTACGTCGGCGTGCCCGTCAAGCTGGGGCGGCAGGGCGTCGAGCAGATCATCGAGATCACGCTCACGGCGGAGGAGCAGGCGGCGTTCCAGAAGTCCGCCGGCGCGGTGCGCGAGCTGGTGGACAAGCTGAAGCTGTAGGCGCCGCCTCCGGGCACGGCCATGAGGGACATCCACTCGTCGTCCGTCACCGACGCGGTCAAGAAGCTCTGCATGGAGGCGAACTACGAGCTCGAGCCGGACATGCTGCGGGCCTTCGACCGGGCGCTCCAGACGGAGCGCTCGGCCGCCGGCCGGCAGGTGCTCCAGATCCTGAAGGACAACGCCGAACTCGCCCGCACGAAGAAGATCCCGTACTGCCAGGACACGGGGTTCGTCGTCTGTTTCGTCGAGCTGGGGCAGGACGTGCACGTGGCGGGCGGGCTCCTGGGTGACGCCATCAACGAGGGGGTGCGCCAGGGGTACACGGAAGGCTATCTTCGCGCCTCCATCGTCCGCTCGCCTTTCGATCGGGTGAACACCGGGGACAATACCCCGGCCGTGATCCACGTGGAGGTCGTGCCCGGCGCCGCGCTGAAGATCCAGATCATGCCCAAGGGCGGCGGCTGCGAGAACCGCTCGAAGTACAAGATGCTCACCCCCGCCGAGGGAGTGGAGGGCGTCAAGGCCTGGGTGATCGAGTGCATCAAGACCGCGGGCCCCGATGCCTGCCCGCCGCTCGTGGCCGGCGTCGGCATCGGCGGCACCTTCGAGAAGGCGGCGCTGCTGTCCAAGAAGGCGCTGTTCCGGGAGCTGGGCAGCCCCAACCCCGATTCCACGGTGGACGCCCTCGAGAAGGAATTGCTCGATCGCGCCAATCGCCTCGGCATCGGCCCCCAGGGCTATGGCGGCGACACCACGGCGCTCGGCATCCACATCCTCACGTACCCGTGCCACATCACCAGCCTGCCGGTGGCCGTCACCATCGAGTGCCACGCGCATAGACACAAAGAGGTGAGCCTATGACCAGATGGCTTCGAGCGCCGGCTTTGCCGGCGCAATCGACCGGGGGGAGGTTCGGAAGGGGGGCGCAGCCCCCCTTCCCAGGTTTGCCACGCGCATAGACACAAGGAAGCCACCCTGTGATTACCACGGCTGCTGACGGAATCAAGGACATCACCCCGCCGCTCACCGACGCCGACGCCGAGTCGCTCAAGGCCGGCGACCGCGTCCGGATCACGGGCGTGCTCTACACCGCCCGGGACGCCGCCCACGGCAGGCTTCTGCCGCTCATCGAGGCGGGCAAGCCGCTGCCGATCGACGTCCGCGGGCAGATCATCTACTACACGGGTCCCTCGCCGGCCCGCCCCGGCGAGGTCGTGGGCTCCATCGGCCCCACCACCGCCAGCCGCATGGACAAGTACACGCCCACGCTCTACGGCCTCGGCCTCAAGGGGACCATCGGCAAGGGCTCGCGCTCGCAGCCGGTGAAGGATGCCCTCACGTCGCACAAGGCGGTCTACCTCGGCGCCATCGGCGGCGCGGGCGCGGTGCTCTCCCGCTTCGTCAAGAAGCTCGAGATCGTCGCCTACGAGGACCTGGGAACCGAAGCCATACGGCGCCTCGAGGTGGAGGGCTTCCCCGCCATCGTGATCAACGACTGCCACGGCGGCGATCTCTACCAGAACGGCGTGAAGCAGTTCGCCCGAGACTGAGAGAATGCGAGGACACCGATGAAGAACGAGCCCTTCGGCAACCAGCGGGGCGAGGTCATCCCGAGAGCGACGCTGCGCACGGACGCGTGGTGGATCGAGCCCGCGCTGGTGATCCTGCTCCTGGGGAGCTTCGTCGTGTACGCCACGTGGGTCGCGCTCCAGAACGCCCACTACTACGCGGCCCCGTACCTCTCCCCCTTCTACTCGCCCTGTCTGGCCACCAGCTGCCAGCATGTGACCTGGCCGCTGTTCGGGTCGTGGTGGAACCTCTCCCCGGCCTTCCTGATTCTCTGGGTGCCGGGCGGGTTCCGCGCCACGTGCTACTACTACCGCAAGGCCTACTACCGCTCCTTCTTGGGCTCGCCGCCGGGCTGCGCGGTGCGGGATGTGGCGAAGAGCTACACCGGCGAGACGCGCTTCCCCTTCCTGCTGCAGAACATCCACCGCTACTTCTTCTGGCTCTCGCTGGTGATCCTGGCCTTCCTGTGGTGGGACGCCGTCCTGGCCTTCCGTTTCAAGAGCGGCTTCGGGATGGGGGTCGGCACGCTCGTGCTGCTCGTCAACGCGGCGCTTCTCACGCTGTACTCCCTCTCGTGCCACTCGTGCCGGCACCTCTGCGGCGGGCACCTCGACGCGTTCCACACGCGGCCGGCCAAGTACTCGCTCTGGCGCACGATGAGCCGGCTGAACGAGCGCCACATGCTCTTCGCCTGGATCAGCCTGATCTGGGTGGGGCTGACCGATGTGTACGTGCGGCTGCTCTCCATGGGCATCATCAGAGACCTCAGGTTCTTCTAGAGCGATTTTTTTCTCCCGGGAGGCTCGCGAATGGCTGCCGACGTGAAGTACCAGACCCACGAGTACGACGTTCTCGTCATCGGGGCCGGCGGGGCCGGGCTCCGGGCGGCGATCGAGGCCTCGGCCCAGGGCGCCCGGACGGCGCTCGTCTGCAAGTCGCTCCTGGGCAAGGCCCACACCGTCATGGCCGAGGGGGGCATGGCCGCGGCCATGGGCAATGTCTGGAAGGAGGACAACTGGCAGGTCCACTTCCGCGACACCATGCGCGGCGGCAAGATGCTCAACAACTGGCGCATGGCCCAGCTCCACGCCCAGGAGTCGCCCGACCGGGTGCTCGAGCTGGAGGAGTGGGGGGCGCTGTTCGACCGCACCAAGGCCGGCCTCATCTCGCAGCGCGACTTCGGCGGCCACCGCTACGCGCGGCTCGCGCACATTGGCGACCGCACCGGCCTCGAGCTGATCCGCACGCTGCAGCAGCACGCCGTGCACAAGGGCCTCGAGGTGCACATGGAGTGCAACATCCAGCGCCTGGTCAAGGACGGCAACCGCGTTTCGGGCGCCGTGGGGTACTTCCGGCCCACCGGCCAGCTCGTGGTGTTCAAGACCAAGGCGGTGGTGCTCGCCACGGGCGGGATCGGGAAGTCGTGGAAATTCACGTCCAACTCGTGGGAGTGCACCGGGGACGGCATCCGGCTGGCGCTGGACGCGGGCGCCGAGCTCATCGACATGGAGTGCCACCAGTTTCACCCCACGGGGATGGTGTGGCCGCCCAGCGTGCGCGGCATCCTGGTGACGGAGGGGGTGCGCGGCGACGGCGGCACGCTCACGAACTCGGAAGGCAAGCGCTTCATGTTCAATTACATCCCGGACTTCTTCAAGGCGGAGACGGCGGACAACGAGAAAGAGGCCGACGCCTGGTACGAGGACAAGAAGAACCGCCGCACCCCGGACCTCCTGCCGAGGGACGAGGTGGCCCGGGCGATCAACTCCGAGGTCAAGGCCGGCCGCGGCACCCCCCACGGCGGCGTCTACCTCGACATCGCCTCCCGGCGGCCGGCGGACTACATCCGCAAGCGGCTGCCGTCCATGTACCACCAGTTCAAGGAGCTGGCGGACGTGGACATCACGAAAGAGCCCATGGAGGTCGGCCCCACCTGCCACTACATGAACGGCGGGATCCGGGTTGACGCCGACAGCACGGCGACCTGCGTTCCCGGGCTCTTCGCCGCGGGAGAGGTGGCCGGGGGGCTGCACGGAGCGAACCGACTCGGCGGCAACTCGCTCTCGGATCTCGTGGTCTTCGGGCGCCGGGCCGGGCTCTACGCGGCCCAGTACGTCAAGTCGCTGAGCGGCAAGCTGACCGTGGATGCGGGCCAGGTGGAGGCGGGCGTGCAGGGCATCCTGAGGCCCGTCCAGGGCAAGGGCAACGAGAACCCCTACGCGGTCCATGCCGATCTGCAGGAATGCATGCAGTCGCTGGTGGGAATCATCCGCACCGAGGGCGAGCTCAAGAAGGCGCTGGAGGAGATCGCCGTCTTCAAGCAGCGGCTCGGGCGCGTCACGGTCGAGGGCGGCCGGGCGTTCAACCCCGCCTGGCATCTGACGCTCGACCTGCTCGCGATGCTCGCCGTCTCCGAGGCCGTCACGCGGGCGGCGCTGGAGCGCAAGGAAAGCCGCGGCGGCCACACCCGGGACGACTATCCGAAGGCCGATCCCAAGTGGGGCAAGGTCAACGTGGTGTTGCGCCGGAAGAACGACGAGATCAGCGTCTCCCCGGAGCCGCTCCTGGAGATGCCCGACGACCTCAAGAAGCTCGTCGAGGAGAAGCAATAATGGCCGCCTCCGAAGTCACGATGCGGGTGTGGCGCGGCGACGCCAAGGGCGGCGCCTTCACGGAGTACCGGGTCCAGTCCCAGGAGGGCATGGTGGTGCTGGACGTGATCCACGCCATCCAGGCCACCCAGGCCGGGGACCTCGCCGTGCGCTGGAATTGCAAGGCCGGCAAGTGCGGCTCCTGCAGCGCGGAGATCAACGGCAAGCCGCGGCTCTTGTGCATGACGCGGATGAACACGTTCACGCCCGGTGAGACCATCACCGTGGCGCCCATGAAGACCTTCCCGCTCATCCGGGACCTGGCGACGGACGTCTCCTTCAACTACGAGAAGGCGAAGACGATTCCCGCCTTCAGGCCCGGGCCCAAGGAGCCCGACGGCACGCGGCGCATGTTCCAGGAGGATGTCGAGCGCGGCCAGGAGTTCCGCAAGTGCATCGAGTGCTTCCTGTGCCAGGACGTCTGCCACGTCATCCGCGACCACGAGGACAACAAGCCGGCGTTCGCGGGCCCGCGCTTCTTCATGCGGCTGGCGGAGCTGGAGATGCACCCGCTGGACACCCACGACCGCAAGGAGCTGGCCAGGGTCAAGGCGGGCCTGGGTTTCTGCAACATCACGAAGTGCTGCACCGAGGTCTGCCCCGAGCATATCCACATCACGGACAACGCCATCATCCCGCTCAAGGAGCGCATCGTCACCGAGTACTACGATCCCGTCGTCTGGCTCCTGCGCAAGATCGGAGTGAGATGATGGGCGAGGTGCAGCCGAAGGCGAGCCGAGCGGATATGGAGATCCCCCGAGCGGAGCGAGGCGGCGAGGTGCAGCCGAAGGCGAGCCGAGCGGATATGGAGATCCCCCGAGCGGAGCGAGGCGGCGAGGTGCAGCCGAAGGCGAGCCGAGCGAACATGGAAGAGCCGGCGAGCGGGAGCGAGCCTTGAAGATCCACGAGTACCAGGCCAAGGCGATCCTGCGCCAGTTCGGCGTCCCCGTGCCCGGCGGCGACGTGGCCGAGACACCCGCCCAGGCCCGGGCGATCGCCGAGCGCCTCGGCGGCAAGGTGGTCGTGAAGGCGCAGGTGCACGCGGGCGGGCGCGGCAAGGCGGGCGGCGTGAAGCTGGCCGACGACCCGGCGTCGGCCGAGGCCGCGGCGCGCCAGATCCTGGGCATGATGCTCAAAACCCCGCAGACGCCGCCCGAGGGGATCAAGGTGCTCAAGGTGCTCGTGGAGGAGGCCTCGCCCATCGCGACCGAGCTCTACCTCTCCATGACGCTCGACCGCGCGCGCGCCACGCACGTGGTGATGGCCTCGCAGGCGGGCGGCATGGAGATCGAGGAGGTCGCCGCCACGCATCCGGAGAAGATCATCCGCCGGTGGACCGATCCGACGCTGGGGCTGCAGCCCTTCCAGGCGCGCGCGCTGGCCTTCGGGCTGGGGCTGTCGGGGGATCAGTTCAATGCGGGCGTGTCCCTCATCCTGAACCTCTTCCGGGCGTACCTCGACAAGGATTGCTCGCTGGCCGAGATCAACCCGCTCGTGGTGACGCGCGACGGGCGCGTGCTGGCGCTGGACGCCAAGCTCACCTTCGACGACAGCGCGCTCTTCCGCCACAAGGAGATCGTGGCGCTCCGCGACATCAACGAGGAGGACCCGCTCGACGTGGAGGCCTCGAAGTACGGCCTCAACTACATCAAGCTCGACGGCAACGTCGGCTGCATGGTGAACGGCGCCGGGCTTGCGATGGCGACCATGGACATCATCAAGCTGGCGGGGGGGCAACCGGCCAACTTCCTCGACGTGGGGGGCGGGGCCTCGCCGGAGCAGATCGAGAACGCCTTCCGGATCCTCTCCTCCGACCCCAGCGTGAAGGCGGTGTTCATCAACGTGTTTGGCGGCATCCTCCGCTGCGACCGGCTGGCCGAGGGCG
>Ga0154317_1171_pt1 | contig 16946 bp, 19 predicted proteins | sample RifGroA2_FD_105611 | JGI IMG/M metagenome (GOLD analysis project Ga0154317, IMG submission 105611) | Candidatus Rokubacteria bacterium GWA2_70_23 | reverse complement strand
GTGCCGTTTTCGTGTAAAGGGCGCGGGTGGTGTCCGAGCTGCGGGGGCCGGCGGATGACGGAGCGGGCCGCGCATCTGGTGGACGCGGTGGTGCCGCGGGTGCCGGTGCGGCAATGGGTGCTGACGGTGCCGCATCGGCTGCGCTACCAGATGGCGTGGAATCACGGGCTGAGCCGCGCCGTGCTCGGCGTGTATACGCGCGCGCTGGGCGACGTCTACGCACGCGGCGCCCGCGCGCGCGGCATTGAAGGTGGGCAGACCGGCATGGTCACGGCCCTGCAGCGCGCGGGCGGGGCGTTAAACACGAATGTCCATTTTCACACCCTCGCGCTGGACGGGGTGTTTACCGAAGAGCCCGGGGGCGCGCTGGCATTTCACCCGGCGCCGGGGCCGAGCGACGCCGAGGTCGCGACGGCGCTCGCGACGATCCGCCAGCGGGTGCAACGGCTGCTGGTGTGCCGGGGCCTGGAGCCGGCCGGGGAGGCGACGGGGCCGGCGGATCGGCTCGCCGAGGAGTCCCCCGTGCTGGCGGAGATCGTCGGGGCCTTCTCCTAAGAAACTGTGCCTTCGATCAGCTCGCCGGTTTCGCGATTGACGAGTGAGAAGCCGAGATTGGCGGCGCGCTGACGCAAGCGGCGAACGACGCGCAGGCGGTGCTGGGCGTCGTACGCGGCGGCCCCCGAATCGTGGTACAGCAGCCCATCCTTGAGCGTGCGGTAGACGAGGATCGCGAGCTTGCGGGCGGTCGCGGTGATCGCTTTGGCCTTGCCCACCCGGTAGGCCAAGCGGCGATAGAAGGCGCCGAGCGCGGTCTCCGTGCGTCCGAGGCTCATGGCGGCCATGCGCAGGATCCCCGCAGCGCGGTTGGCGGAAGGCAGAGTCCTGGAGCTGAGGAGGCGGCCCCCGGAGATTTTGTTGTGGGGCGCCAAGGTCAGCCAGGACGTGAAGTGCTTCTCGGTGGGCCAGCGGCTCATGTCGGTGCCAATCTCGGCGAGCAGACGGAGAGCGCTGTAGGGGCCGATGGCGTCGATCTGGGTGAGATCGACGCCAGTCAGGTGGTGGAGCGGGGTGCGAATGTCGAAGCGGGGTTCATTGTCGCGCGGCTTCTTCCTCGTCCGCGGGGCGGGCAGCGGGACGGCGGGGGCGGGCGCCTGGGCGGCCAGCGTGTGGACGTGAGCCTCGATCGCCGCATCGCACGCGGTCAACTGGCGCTGATACGCGTCGAACAGCTCGAGGTTCTGCTGCAGCACGAAGACGTGCTCGGGGCGGTAATGCCCGGTGAGCGCCGCCGTGATCTCCGCCTCCGAGGCCTGACACCGGTAGTCCCGATGCTGTGCGAGAGCGTGGGGGTTTGTCTCACCCGCGATGATGGCGCGGAGCATGCGAATCCCGGTCACGCCGGTGATGTCGCTGATCACGATGGAGAGCTGGAGGTTCATCTGGACCAGCGCCTTCTGCATGCGCTGGACGTGCGTGGTGGCGCTCTGCACCAGGGTCTCACGGTGGCGCAGATAAGCCCGCAGGGCCGCGATCGCGGCCGTCGGTCGGAAGCTGCCGCGCAGCAACCCGACGCTATCCAACTCCTGGATCCACTGGCAGTCCACGACATCGGTCTTGCGGCCCGGGACGTTCTTCACGTGACGCGCGTTGACGAGGACCACGTCGACGCCCCGGGCCTCGAGGATCTCGTAGAGGGGGATCCAGTAGACCCCGGTGGATTCCATCGCCACGGTGGTGACGCCGCAGGCCGTGAGCCAGTCGGCGAGGCGGTGGAGCTCCGTCGTGAAGGTCTTGAACGAGCGCACCGGGGCCGCGTCACGGTCGGCGGGGACGGCGACGTAATGCGCTTCGGACCCGCAATCGACGCCCGCGGCATTCGGGTTCATGCGCTCCAGGAGTGAGGGGCCAGACGCCGGCTGCTTCCGGTGAGGACGATTGTTCTTCATAAGATGCTCCTCCTTACGGTGTGATCGACGGAGCATCCGGGGACAGGGATGCAGCGAACGGACATTCTCCTAAACGGGATCACGCGCGGAGACGCGCGTGTCACCACTGCAGTCGCCGGAGCATCCCATGGGCCACGCTATGAAACGGGCTCACCAGCACCATTGAAGCTTCGGCCACGGTCCCGGAGGCTCGGGTTATTGTACGCAGCGCTTCGCCCCGCCACCCAGTTTCTGGACCGCAGTCTCGTGAGTCCATCACGTACCGCGCTATGAAGCGGCTGGCCGTGTCAACTCGTCATGTCTCTCCCTGCCGTGTTGTGGTCGCCGTGGATCGCACACGCGTCGCGTCCGGTCTCGCGAGGTTTCGTCAGCCTTCTATTCGCGCTCATCAGGGGCAAGCGATTCCGCTCGCCGGCGCAGGAGGGGATTCGAAGGGTGGGGGCGCCATCTATGCGACGGCCCTCAAGGGCGGCCAAGCCAACACTCGCGCTCACCCACCCGTCGAACCTGCGACAGACCGGAGTCGTCACACTGGGAACCCGTGGCTCAGGCCGACAGCGAGGTCGCCATCGCTCGGGGTCGGCAGTGTCGGGGATCAAAGGTGGTGCCGTCCCGGAGCAGCGCATAGAGGATGCCGGCCACCCGGCGGGCGAGGGCCACGGCGGCGATGTGCTTGCCGCGACGCGCCGCGATGTGCAGGGCCCAGGCGTGGAGGGCCTCCGCCTGCGGCGGCCGGCGCCGAAGGATGGAGACGGCGACTTGAACCAGGAGCCAGCGCATGCGGGTAGGCCCGGCTTTGGTGATGTGGCCGCGGTGTTGCGTCTCCCCCGAGCTGAGCTCGCGCGGCACCAGGCCGAGGTAGGCTTCGACCTCGTGCGCGTGGCGGAAGCGCTGGGCGTCATCGAGGGTCGCGACGAAGGCGGCGGCGGTCACGGGTCCGACGCTGGGGACGGTGCGCAGGCGCTGGATGCGCTCATCATGAGCGGTCACGCGCGCGATCGTCTCGTCGGAATACGCGAGCTGGGCGTTGAGGTGCCGCATGACGGCGAGCAACGGCGCGATGGTGGAAACCAGGCGGCCGGGCAGGGTCAGGGCGCGCACCCGGGACAGGAAGCCCTCGGCGCTGCCCGAGGGGACCCGGTAGCCCTGCTGGCGGAGAAGCGCCCGGATGAGAGAGATGTACCGGGTGCGGGTGCGCACGATCGCGTCCCGGACGGCGAGGCGGCCGCGCACGTGGCGCTGGGGATCGGAGAGCCGATGCGCCGGGCGGTAGGCCCCGAGCAGGTTGGCGTCGGCCAGGGCGCGGGCGTCCCGCCGGTCGGTCTTCACCTTCCGCGTGCGGGTCGCGTACATGGGGGCGAAGTTCGGGTCGGCGACGACCACCTCGTGGCCCAACCCCTCCAAGCAGCGGGCCACCCATTCACTGTCGGTCGAGGCCTCGATCACGATCCGCGCCCGGGGCCGCGCGCCGAGCACGGCCGCGAAGCACTCGAGCTCGGTGCGGATCCGCTGCTCGATCAGCTCGCCCCCCTCGGCGAGGATACAGATCTGACTGTCCTTCTTGTGGACATCGATGCCAATATGGTCCATGGCTGGCCTCTCCTCCCTGCGGCGTTGACCGCGAGTAGCTCTTGTGGGGCAGTGCATGCCACCACGTCAAGCGAGAGGCCAGCCGCTTCATCCTATCTACGCTCCACGACATGCACTCGCGAGCGGAGCTGATCCGCTATGCGATCCGCAAGGCGATCATCTCGCTGGAGGGGCCCTGAGGCCACTCGCTCAGTAGGGAGTGAGCGTGTCGGCGATGCGCTTGAGGTCCCGTGACGGCAGATCCGTCTCCACCTCGATCCAGAACTCGCCCCGCTTCAGGGCCAGCCGGTGCTGCGACCCGTCCCGCCACCAGGTGGAGTCGGCCACATCGGGGAGCGGCTGGCTGCCGGCCGGGTGCGCGGGCATCGCCCCGCCTCGCCGCTGAGTGACCGACAGGTAGTGCTCGCCCCGCCAGACGATCACGAACGTCGGTTGGGGGCTGAGGGTGACGGTCAGGCTCGACGGGCGGGCGCCGAGGGCCTCGGGCCGATACGCGGGGACGAGCGGCGCGAAGCCGACCCGACGCTGCACCTCATCCAGGCTCGCGAGCGTGAACGGCCCCGGGCGCGTGTCCGGGAAGAAGAGGGGGACACCGACATGGAGCAGGCGGAGCACGAGGAGCAACCCGGCGGCGATCAGGGCGAAGCTGCCGAGACCTCTCAGACGACCCATGGCAGGATCGCCAGCAGGATCGCCGACGCGATGCCGATCGTGGCAACGGGCAGCGTGTCGTCGGGCCCGGGGCCGTCGAGCAGCACGTCCACTCGCTTCCTCAGCGCGCCCCTGGTCGCCACGTCGCGCCGGTCGGTGGCCTCGTAGATCCTCAACAGGGTCCCGGCCAGCAGCCTCCGATCCCGTCCAGAGACGGCCTCCGCGTCGCACCCGATCTCCACTTCGAGGCAGTACTCGCGGAACGACCAGAGCGCCACGGGGTTGTAGCACTGCAGGAGCCTGACGAGGAAGAGCGCGTGGGAGCGCACCCACCGTCCGGCCTGCCAGTGCGCGTTCTCGTGCCGGACGACGATCGCCAGCTCGTCTTCGGTCAGTTGCCCGAGCGCCCCGCGCGACACCATCAGCCGCGGGCGCCGGGGCCACCCGCCCGTCGCGAGCACGATGTCCGCCGACGGACTCATGACGACCTCGCAGCGCTCCCACCCGGTCAGGCTCCGGGCGAACCGCGCGAGCCCTTCCGGAACCCCCGCGGGACTCGTCCGGGGCCGGCGCAGCGCGGGCAGGAGCTCCTGCCACACCGTGAGCGCGATCATCAGCAGCGCCACGAGCAGGATGACGTGATAGACCCGGATGCCGGCGCCCAGGGGAACCGCGAGCACCCTGCCGCTGTCGAGCCACGCCAGCCGCTCCCGGAACTCCAGGCCGGCGCGGCCGGGAATCGCCGCCGTGAGCAGCGGCAAGACGAGCAGGAGGCCGAGGAGGCGCCGTTTCGATCGCCCCGAGGGCAGACCCACGTGGCGCGCCCACGCGTAGAAGACAATCCCCATGATCGACGAGTGGAGGACGACCTGCCAGAGGAACGACGGCAGGGGGGCATACCAGTAGGCAGGGATCACTGCTGCCCGAAGAGGTCCTCGTACTCCAGGGGGTGCTCGCGCCGGAGCTTCTCCTTCCGGATCTTCCCGGTGAAGATGCTCGTATCCATCGGGAACGACTCGGGGCTGAGGTGCGCGCCGAACATGTGCCAGACGAGGATGATGAGGAACGCGAGCAGCGCCTCGTTGCTGTGCATCACCTTGGCCGCCGGGATGAGCTCGGCCGGCAGCACGCGCGAGACGAGGATCGGGAAGTACAGGATGAACCCGCTCAGCGCCATGATCAGCGCGCCGAAGATGAGCCCCCAGTACTCGAACTTCTGCCGGTAGTCGTAGCGGCCGAACCTGGGCGGGGCCTCCGCGGAGCCGACGTAGTATCGGATATTGTCCACGGCATCCCGGAAGTCCTTCCGGTTCAGCAGGAGCGCCGGCTGGTTGCGGCGGGTCGCCACCCCGGCGATCGCCACCACCAGGTGGGTGACGAAGAGGATGGAGAAGACGATGCCGGCCACACGGTGCAGCCAGCGCACCGCGAAGATGCCGCCGAGATGCTCGATGATCCATCGGCTCGCTTCGACGTACGGCCACTTCTGCGGCATCCCGGTCAGGAGCAGGACGCCGAACAGCAGGATGCCCGCCGCGTGCTGGAAGCAGGCCCAGAACGAGAAGCGGACCACGTACTCGTGCGCCTCGGCGTCTCGCATGGTCGCGTCCTCCTTCACCGGCCCGCCGACGCCCGGTACAGGTGGAGCAGCACCTGCAGCACCAGCCCGATGACGACGAAGGGGATGAAGATCTTGTAGAACAGATCCACGAGAAACACCAGGGGCGCGTGCCGGAGCGACGGCTCGTAGTGCGAGAGCCATGCCGCGGGGAAGTCAGGGGAGGCGCCCTCGTGGCACTTGGCGCACGCGGCGGCGACGGTGGCCTTCATCGCTTCCTTCCCCTTGAGCCTCGGGGAGGCCATGTCATGCGCGCCGTGACAGTCGATGCAGGTGACGACAACCTGCGAGGCCGCGGAGGAGGCGCCGCGCCCCAGGGACGCGGTGACGCCGTGGAAGTCGGACAGGTAGGTCTGGACCACGGTCGTGGAGATGCCGTACTTCGACATCCGACGCGCATCTCCGTGACAGCGGATGCAGATCTGGGGCGAGTTGAGGCGGAAGTGCTTGGTGCCGGGTTGCTCGATCTGATGGTGGGCGTGGCAGTCGGCGCAAGCCGGAACGTCCTGGTTGCCTTCCTCCACCAGGGCCTTGCCATGCACGCTGTGGGCGTACGCCTGGTAGACGGCCACGTGGCACGTGGCGCAGCTGCGCGACACCATGGCCCGCTTCTCGTGGGGATTCTGGATATTGTGGGCGCCATGACAATCAGTGCACACCGGCGCAGAGTCGAGGCCGCCCTTGAGGAGCTCGTAGTGGACGCTCTCCAGGGTCCGCGTGTACGTGTCGAAGTGGCACTTCTTGCACGTCTCGTAGGCGGCGATCGCGTAACCGCGCTTGCTCGGAAAGGTGGCGCCGCTGGGGTGGTCTTGCTCGTACCGCGCGTGGCAGTCGGTACAGATGAGCTGCTTGCCGTGCACCGACCGGGCGAAGTCCCGTGGGTTCACGTACAGGCTCATGGACGAGCCGTCCTTGAGCCCCAGCGAGAGCTGCTTGTCCTCGTGGCAGTTCAGGCAGTAAGAGACGCTCTCGGGCAGCGGTTGGCTGGAGGCGCTGCCGGCGAGGAGTCCGAGGACGAGGGCCGCCGCGACCGCGACCCCGCTGTTCCTGGCAACACGATGCCGCTTCATCTTGGTTCCCTCGCAGGCGCACGGCACACCATCGCAACCCGGGCGCCATCGGAGACGATCCTGGCAGGGCGCTCAAAAAAGGCCCATCTGCTTCGTTGGCGCCCTCGGCCGCGCGCTCAACGTATAGAGAGTACGTCTCGCGTGCGGCCGTCGGGCGCCGCCTTGCATCTGGGCCTTCTTGAGCGCCCTGCGGAGTGTGTCCGCGTTCAGCTGGAGCGCCGGCCGACTCCGATTATGTCGCGTCGTGACCGGGCGGGTCCAGCTTCTTCCGGACGTCCTCGGCCCACTCATCGGGCGCTTCCCGCTTGGTCTTGGTGGGCGTGGACCGGCTCAGGAACGCCATGGAAGGCTCCCACCCCGGCCTGAGCACGCGCACGGCCCCACGGGCGGCGCCGCCCGCCAGCTGCCCGGCCTTGACGCCCAGCAGCCAGGTGACGATCGCGAACCCGATGAAGGGCAGGAACACCGCGTACGCCAGCCCCAGGATCGGCCCCACGACCAGGAGCACGAGGATAGGCACCCGCCGATACACCTCGTCCGTGCTCCCCGGGAGAGGCCCCTCCTCGTCCACCGACTTGAAGGAGAGCTGCCGTGGGTTGAAGTACAGCCCGGGCTCGACCATCTCGCTTCCTGTGTAACGCTTCATTGAAATCCCCCCCTTTCTGTCCCGAGCGTACGACGGGGCCCCGGGGGCGTACCATCGGGCAAATGCCCGATCTTTCACCCGCGACCGCCGTATTCCAGGGGGATGAGTGCCCGATGCCGGGCTTGACCTGGGCGCGGAACGCGGAGGCGCTCGTCTTGCGTTGCCGCGGGGAGGGGCCGCTCGAGTTCATCATCTTCTCGCGGGGTTAGGGCAGCCGGCGCCGGGCCGGCGCAGCCTGGGCCGGGACCGGGGAGAGCCCGGTCAGCCGCCGACGCCCAGGTAGGTGGCGGTGACCTGGTGACTGGCGCGCAGCTCGGCGGGCGTCCCCGCGAAGACGATGGTCCCGTGGTCGATGACGTAGACGCGGTCCGCGAGCGAAAGCGCCATCTCGGCGTTCTGCTCGACCAGCAGCATGCTGACGCGCTCGCGCTTCAGCTCCCGGATCGTCCCCATGACCGTCTCCACCACCATCGGGGCCAGCCCCTGGGACGGCTCGTCCAGGAGCAGCAGCTCCGGCCCCGTCAGCAGGGCGCGGGCGATGGCCAGCATCTGCTGCTCGCCGCCCGAGAGGAAGCGGCCCTTCCGGTCCAGCACCTCGCGGAGCTTCGGGAAGCGCTCCAGCATGCTTTCCATCGGCCAGCGCGAGCCCGGCCGGCGCGCGATCTCCAGGTTCTCGCGCGCCGTGAGGTAGGAGAAGATGCCGCGCGTCTCGGGCACCAGCGCGATGCCCAGCCGCGAGATCCTGTGGGCGGGAAGCCCGGCGAGGCTCGCGCCCTTGGTGGTGCTCCTGATTGTCGGGACCTTCATCGACACCATCAGCGCGCTGGTCATCTTCACCCCGCTTCTGCTGCCGCTGGCGGCCTCCGCCGGGGTCGATCCCATCCACTTCGGGGTCATCGTCGCCGTCAACCTGACCATCGGGATGATCACGCCGCCGGTCGGGGTGTGCCTCTTCGTCACCTCCGGCATCGCCCGCGTGAGCATCCGCGAGATGATGCCCGACCTCGCCCCGATGATGGTGGTGCTCACCGTCGTGCTCGCGATGATCACCTACTGGCCCGACCTGGTCATGTGGCTGCCGGGCTACCTCGGCTGACGGAGCGCGGCCGCCCGGCCCTCGGGCTCCACCCGTTTGGACGTCGCCCAGGAGAGGACCACCTTCATCACCCGCCGGGGCGAGGGGGCGACCCCCACGCCCGCCGGGGGCGCGGCCGTGGCCATCATGCCGAGCGAGCGGGTGGTCATCACGGCGACGGAGGCGCCCCGCGTCGAGACCGACGTGGCACCCGAGCTCATCGCCTGGGACCGCTGGAACCATGCGCGCACAGCACAGGGCGCTGGATCTGGGACGCGCGCTATCAGTGGACCTGGGTGCTGGACAACGTGGGAGTCCGCCGCAACACGGTGGACCGGTCAAATGGAGATGAGACCGCGCGGCGAGCGTCAGTGAGCGCCGAGTCGGAGCTCGCCGCTGGACGGTCTCCCCGCCGCCACCGGACTCACAAGGCCCGCGTCATCACCAGTACCCCCCAGGCCAAGAGCGCTGCCCCGGCGCCCCGGCTCGCGACGCGCCCGACGGGCAGGAGCTTCTGCGCCAGGACCAGGCCGGCGATGGCCGCGACCCAGAGCAAGTTCATGACCCCTGCCACGAAGAGCAGACTCATGAGGGCCCAGCAGCAGCCGACGCAAAAGACGCCGTGGCGCAGGCCCATGACCAGGGCGCCCCTCGGCCCCTCGCGCCACTCGGTCATGATGAAGGCCAGCGGCGACTGGCAGCGCGCGAGGCAGGCGTACTTGAGGGGGGTGAGCTCCCACAGGCCGGCGGCGATCAGGAACGCCCCGCCGAGCCATGGCGCAGCCGTGAGCGTCTCGCCCGAGAGCAGGGCTGCGCGCTGGAGGCCCGATTGTCCGAGGGCGGCCAGAGCACTGAACCCGGCCCAGACCACGAGATAGCCGGCCACGAAGATGGCCACGGGCACCGGCCGGGTCTGGTCAACGGCGCGGCGGCGATTGACGGTGGCGAAGAGCAAGATCATGGGGGCGGCGGAGGGCAGCATCATGGCCACCATCATCACCGCCCACATGCCGAAGACGGCCAGCAGCTCCCCCGGGCCCCACGGCGCGGCCATGGCCATCGGGGCGACCATGTCCATGCCCTGCATGTCGCGGCCCAGGCCCAAGAGGTAGAGCCAGGCGAGCAGGATCACGCCCACCAGGCCTGCTGCCACCACGGCGCGGTCGCGGCGGACCAGATCCTCCAGGCTCACGGCTCACCCGGCGCGAAACACATCGGCGCGAGAGGCCAACACGCAGGTCCGATCCCCCCGTGGACGTCCCGGCGTCGTCACGCCTGCGCCCTTCAGTTGGCGTTGGACCAGTCGAACGGGTAGTGGATCCAGTTGCTCTGGTCCGCCGCGACCGACACCCCCTCGGCCGACGCGCGGAACGAGCCGATCCCGCACTCGCCCTTCTTCCAGATGAACCCGGTCGGCAGCTCGACGTTCACCAGATGGTCCTCGCCGGTAACCGGATCCTTGAGCGTGTCGCCACGCCCCTCGCCCACGCCCTCGGCGCGGAACACGCTCTTGCGGCCCTGGCCCTCGATCGTGATCTTGGCCTTGACGAGACCGGCCACTTCGTAGGTCGTGCCGAGGATGGACCAGGGGAGGCCGCCCAGCTTGCCGGTGAAGATCTGTGCCAGCGCGCCGACCTGCTGGTCCGTTGTCGCGGGCTCGACCACGAAGACTGCCTTGCCCTTCCCTTCGTGAATGGCCCGGGGCCAGGCGAGGATGCTGGCCAGCTTGAGGCCCGACAGGTCGACGTCTGCGCAGGCGCCCTTGGTGACAGTGAGCCCGACGAAGGCCCGGCAGCTGCCGTCGGTGGAGTTGGGGAACCCGCCGAAGTTACAGCCGCAGCCGAACTGGCAATTGCAGAACTCGTAGCCCTGCCCTTTGAGATACCAGCGCGTCGTCTGCTCTGTCGCCATTTGGTGGCTCCTCCTGTTCCAGTCTGTTGAGGTGTTCAGTCCGGGAACGCCGCCGCACAGCGCTGCGGCTGTCAACCAGGTCGTCGGGTGACTGTCCAGCGCCCGATGCCGCGGCATCGGGCCTCCGGAAGGCCGGACGAGGGCTGGGTGACTAGTGCATGGATACTAGCTGGAGGGGAGGCGGGTGTCAATACCCGTCTTGTTTCTGCGGGGTTATCCTCATCGGGCGCCATAGAGCGAAACCACTGGAGATCCGCGGCGGCGCCGGATGAAGTCCCCCCGCCTCCCGCCCCTCCCCGAGCCTCGCGCGGGCCGGTTCAGACGGGCAGGCGCTCGTACATGGTGTGGACGTCGGCCCCGTGGAAACGCGCCACCCGGCCGGTGGGCGGCAGCGGCTCGGTGTAGAAGAACTCGGGCAGCTCGTCGTCCTTCTCGGTGAAGCCGGCGCGGCGATTGAACTCGTACTCCAGCCGCAGCGCCTCCCGGCCCAGGGCCTCGAAGAACTCGCCCGTCAGCGTCGTGCCGTGGGCGGCGTTGATGGCCGTGACCAGGAACTCGGTGTTGGGGTTGGTCACCGTCATGCCGAAGATGCAGAGCCCGAGCGAGTCGTTGGCCGCCACGCGCGTCTGGTGCAGCAGGCTCTGGCTGATGAGCGCCTCCGTATCCATCTCGCGCGTCTTCAGACGAGGCAGGTTGCCCACCGTGTGGTCCGCGCCCTGCGCCGTGGCCATCATCCCGATGCCCGTGGCCTCGACCACGCGGGGGTCGTAGGCGCTGATGGCCTGCTTCTTGATCACGGGCACCCGCCGCACCCCGTAGTGTTCGCCGACCCGCGCCGTGCCCTGCGCCCAGAGCCGCCCCTTCTCCGTGCCCGCGCGGATCTCGACCAGGCAGTCCGTCATGAACTGCGCGTCGCCGAACTTCCCCAGGCCGGCTTCCATGAGCACGGCCAGCATGGCGCCGAGCTCGATCGTGTCCACGCCCAGGTCGTTGGCGATGAAGTTGAGCGCCGCGAGGTCGTCCGGGTCGCTCAGGCCGCAATTGGTCCCGAGCAGGCCGAGCGTCTCGTATTCCACCGGCGAGACGACCTCCTTGCCGCCGGCGTCGTGGTACACGTTGCTGCACTGGATGACACAGCCGGGCATGCAGGCATGCGTCTGCTCGCCGCCGCGGGAGGTGTTGAGCTGACCGATGAACTCGCCGCCCATCTTGAACGTCTCGCCCGCGGCAAGATCGGCCTGCTGGCCGGCGCTGAAGTTGCGCACCGGCAAGCCGCCCAGCTGGTTCTGGACATCGGCCATGCCCATGGTGCCGATCTTGGCGTAGAAGTTCGCCACGACGCCGTCGGCCTGCAGCATCTTGGCGTAGCTCTTGATGCTGGCGTTGACCTTCCTGGCGTCCTCGAAGGGCGGGATGCGGTCCAGCTCCACCACGATGGCCTTGACCTTCTTCGAGCCCATCACCGCGCCCACGCCGCCACGCGCCGCGAGGCGCGAGGGGCGGTTGTCCTTGTCGCTCAGGGCGATGCCGGCGAGGAGACCCTGGTACTCGCCCACGGGACCGCAGAGGGCGAGGCTGACCTTCTTGCCGTATCTCGAGTGCAGCATGCGGGCCGCTTCGAAGTTGCCCTTGCCCAGATACGGGGCGCCGGCGTCGAACGCGATGCTGCCATCCTTCTTGAAGTGAATGACCACCCAGTCCGGCGAGGCACCGAGGAGCGTGAAGCCGGCGATCTTGAGCTGGCCCAGCCCATAGCTGAACGTGCCGCCGCCATTCGCCTCCTTCACGCCCCCGGTGAGCGGGCTCTTGCAGCCGACGCTGGTGCGGTTGGCGTTGGAGAAGCTCGTGCCGGCGAAGGGGCCGGCCGAGAAGATCAGCGGGTTCTGCGGCGACAGCGGATCGACGCTGGCCGCGCCCAGCTCGAGCAGCGTCTTGGCGATCAGGGCGCGGCCGGCCTTCACGATGGCCTCGCCGGAGAGCTCCCGCTTCGCGATGGTGCGGTCGTTCAGCTGGATGTCGTAATAGGTGCGCATGGATGTCTCCTGGTCTGATGGTCGATCATTGACGGCCTGCGTGCTAACTTCCGCAGGTGGACTATACGCCGCCGCCACGCCCGCCGTCCACTCATCGTCCTGCGGGCGCGGCGGCTTCCTCGGCGACGAGGCGAAATACCGGGTGCCGCGAGGCTTCGGCCACGAAGGCCTCCACCGGGGAGGCCGGACGCGCGTCGAAGAACGGGCGGGTGATGGGCACCTCGGTCGCGTAGCGCTTGAGCACGCGACCGGCCTCCTGCGCGTCCACGTCGACGATCGCCACCGTCTCGCAACGTCGGCCGCGGCGGAGCGTGACCCGCCCGGCGGCTCGGGCATTGCGCACCCAGCCGACCTCGCCGTAGGGCGCCACGAGCCAGCGGGCGGCGCTGTCCTCGACCAGTGTCACCGGCGTCGAGTGGAGCCGGCCCGTGATGCGCCCCCGCACGCCGAGGAGGTAGGTGCGGCGCGGGCCCAGCCCCATGCGGAGCAGGGCGCGGACGAATCCGTTGAGCCATCGCCGCCAGAGGGTCAGCCGATATGTTTGGGCCACCGACACGCTCCGTACGGAATCCCGCCGCCCACTCCCAGCATCATACTTGAAAACATCGACGAGGAGGCTCTCCATGGCCGACGACTTCGAGTACATCTCGCATGCCCGCCTGGAATACCGCGACGGGTCCCGCCACGCCTATCTGGGCGACGTCCCCGAGCCCGTGGTCTACGGGGTCCAGGGCGCCTTGCGGCAATACTACGGGGTGAAGGAAGGTCCTCCCGTCGCCTCGACCCTGGACCACATCGTGGCCGCCGTCGCCGGCTGAATGTTCGGCACCCTGCGTGGCGCCCTGGCAGGGCGTCAGATCGCATTCGATCGTGGGTCGTTCATGGCCACCGTGGACGGCCGCATCTCCGGTATCGCCAAGACCATCCGCATCAAGTCCATCCACGTGCACTACGACCTCGCCGTGCCCGCGGAGGCCCGGGAGGCGACCGAGCGGGCCCTGGCGCTCCACCCCGAAGGCTGTCCCGCCCATCAGAGCGTGAAGGACGCCATCGCGATCACCTGGGACGCGTCGCTCCGCGCCGGCGCCGAGACCCTGTCGCTCAGGAGCGCGTGAGCCCTGGCGCTGCCTCCGAGGGACTGGAGCCCCACCACGTCCGGCCGTCCCGCTGGATCAGCTCGTCCGCGGCCGCCGGCCCCCAGGAGCCGGCCGGGTAGTTGGGAAAGTCCCGCGGCGGCAGCGACTGCCAGGAATCCAGGATCGGGGTGGCCACCGTCCACGCCGCCTCGACCATGTCCGCGCGGTGGAAGAGGGTGCCGTCGCCGACCATGATGTCGTGGAGCAGCCGCTCGTAGCCGGTGGCGGCACCGGTATCGCCGAAGTCCTTGTAGCTGAAGTCGAGCTTCACCGTGGTGAGCGCGACCGCCGGCCCCGGCCGCTTGGCCTTGATCTGGATCTCGATCCCCTCGTCGGGCTGGATGTGCAGCACCAGCCGGTTGGGATCGATCTGCCGCGCGGCGGCCTCCTCGAAGAGCATGAGCGGCGGCTGGCGGAACTGGATCATGATCTCCGTGTCGCGCGTCGCCAGGCGCTTGCCCGAGCGGAGGTAGAACGGGATCCCCGCCCAGCGCCAGTTCTCGACGAAGAGCTTCACGGCGGCGTAGGTCTCGGTGGCCGAGATCGGGGAGACCTTGGGCTCGCTGCGGTAGCCGGGCACAGGCTGATCGCCCAGCCGGCCCTCCCCGTACTGGCCGCGCACCGCCTGCTGGAGCACCTCCCCCGGCGTCATGGGCCGGATGGCCCGGAGCACCTTGACCTTCTCGTCGCGCACGGCATCGGCCTCGAAGGAGATGGGCGGCTCCATCGCCACCAGCGCCAGGAGCTGGAACATGTGGGTCTGGATCATGTCGCGGAGCACGCCGGCGGTCTCGTAGTAATTCCCCCGGTCCTCCACGCCGACCGTCTCGGCCACCTTGATCTGGACATGGTCGATGTAGCGCCGGTTCCAGATGGGCTCGAACAAGCCATTGGCGAACCGGAAGACCAGGAGGTTCTGGACGGTCTCCTTGCCGAGGTAGTGGTCGATCCGGTAGACCTGGCTCTCCTTCACGACTCCCCCGATGCGCGCGTTGAGCTCCCGCGCCGACTCGAGGTCGCGCCCGAACGGCTTCTCGATGATCACGCGCCGCCAGGCGCCCTCTGCCTCCCGGAGGAGCCCCGCCGCGCCGAGACGCTCCGCGATCTCGGCGAAGAAGCTCGGGGGCACGGCCAGGTAGAAGAGGACATTGCCGCCGGTGCGGTGCGTCCGCGCGACCTCCTCGAGCAGGGCCGCCAGCTTCGGGTAGGTCGCCGGGTCCGTGAACTCGCCGGCCTGGTAGTACAGGCCCTGGCGGAGCTCGCTCCACAGCGCCTCGTCCACGGCCTGGGTCGCGAAGTCGCGCATGTCCTGCGACTGCTCCGCGCGGAACTGCTCGTGGCTCTTCTCCTTCCGGGTCACGCCCGCGATGGCGAGCTCCCGCGGCAGGAGCCCGTTGACCTTGAGGTTGTAGAGCGCGGGCAGGAGCTTCCGCTTCGTCAGATCGCCGGCCGCGCCGAAGATGACGATGGCGCAAGGACCGGCCGGCCTGAGCGAGCCTGGGGCTGATGCCTCTGGCATGGGTCCTCCTAGCCGCCCGCCGGGGGCTCGATGTGACCGCCGAACTTCTCCCGCATGGCCGAGAGCACCTTCTCCGCGAAGGTGTGCGCCTGGCGCGAGCGGAAGCGGACGTAGAGCGCGGCGGAGAGGACGTCGGCGGGCACGCCTTCCTCGATGGCCGCCATGATCGTCCACCGCCCCTCGCCCGAGTCCTGGACGAACCCCGTGTAGCGCGACAGCGTCGGATTCTCCGCCAGGGCCTGCGCGGTGAGATCGAGCAGCCAGGAGCCGACCACGCTGCCCCGCCGCCACAGCTCGGCGATGTCGGCCAGGTTCAGATGGTAGCGGAGATCCTCGGGCAAGTCCGCCGAGGTGGCGTTCTTCATGATGTCGAAGCCCTCGGCGTAGGCTTGCATGAGCCCGTACTCGATGCCGTTGTGGACCATCTTGACGAAGTGGCCGGCACCCGAGGGCCCGCAGTGAAGGTACCCGCGCTCGGCGGTCCCCGTGGCCGCCTCGCGGCCCGGCGCGGCCGGGATCGGGCCGATGCCGGGGGCGAGCGTCCGGAAGATCGGGTCGAGGCGCTCCACCACGGCCGTGTCGCCGCCGATCATGAGGCAGTAGCCGCGATCGAGTCCCCACACGCCGCCGCTCGTGCCCACGTCCACGTAGTGGAGGCCCATGTCGCGGAGCATCTTCATACGGCGGACGTCGTCCTTGTAGAAGGAATTGCCGCCGTCGACGATGGTGTCGCCCGGCTCCATCCGCGCGGCCAGATCCATCACCACCTGCTCGGTGGCCGCCCCCGCCGGCACCATCACCCACGCCACCCGGGGCGCGCGCAGCGTGGCCACCAGATCGTCGAGCGTGGTCGTGCCCGTGGCGCCCTCGCGGCTCAGCGGCTCGAGCGCTGCCGGATTTCTCGCGTAGGCGATCACCTCATGGCCGCCCATCATGAGCCGCCGCGCCATGTTGCCGCCCATCCGGCCCAGCCCCACCATTCCGAGCTGCATGGTTTCGTCTCCCTCGCCGGCGCCGCGCGCCCGCAGCGCCTGATCGATCCCTGGCGCCAGCCGCCTGAGACCGGGGGTCACGTCATGTCCGATCTGACCCCCGAGCGCCCGCGCCCCTTCTTCCTCGCTCGCGGTGAGCACCTTGCCATAGAGCTCCCCCCTCTGCTTCTCGTAGATCAGGACGCCGACGAGCCCGATGCCGAGCAGCGTGACGGCAGCGTGGAGCGCCGCGACCCGGACGCTCAGCCGCTGCCATGGACGCGGGCGCGCTTCGGCGTCAGCCACGACGATCGCCGTGTGATCGATGCCGAGGAACAGCCTGGTCGTTGCGCCCTGCCATCGGGGATCCCCCTTGCCTGGCCGGAACCATACCACCTCGAGCGTGCGGCCGCCCGCGTTCGGGCTCCACTCGGGGAGCCGCAGAGGCCCGGGGTGCGCTTCCGTCAGTGGCGTGCCGGGGATTTCCCGACATCTCCGACCACTTCTATGTGGACGGGCGTCGTAGTTCCGACGCCCTGGTCCGACTTTTCGAAACGACACCACGCTGAAGAGGCCCGAGCGGCCCCCCCCAAAACAAGCCGACAGCAGAGCGCCTGGGGGGCCCGCTTGGCCCTGGGAATCTGCTAATCTCTCGCGGAGAGGAGAAACCCGCCGTCGACCTGTCCGATCCGCCCATCCGTTTAGGGCAAATCCTGACGGGGCCACTGTTCAACGAGCCCGTGCGGGTGGAGACCGTCACGCCCAACGGGCCGGGGGCCT
>Ga0154317_1227_pt4 | contig 17036 bp, 16 predicted proteins | sample RifGroA2_FD_105611 | JGI IMG/M metagenome (GOLD analysis project Ga0154317, IMG submission 105611) | Candidatus Rokubacteria bacterium GWA2_70_23 | reverse complement strand
CTGGTCACCTCCCAGGTGGCGAGGAACCAATGGCGCAGCTTGCGTGTGCCCTCGAAGATCGTGCCCGCGGTGGCAGAGACCTGGCGTCGACACGTCGGGCGCACGCTGAGGCCACGCCCCGAGCCCCAGGCCGCGGTGGCCACATGGCCCTCCGGGCAAACGAAGCCATCGGCCCACCGCAGGCGCTCCAAGTACGCTACGCACGCCTTCTCGTCGGGGAAGCACTCTCCGAACTCTATGAGGGTGCGGGGGTAGTCGATGCCGGGTCGAGGCTGGGCAGGTGGCGAATCGGCCATGACCACAGCAGATAGCGGCCGGAGGAGCGAAGCGAATAGCCATTTACGCGAGGAAGTCTACCGACCAGAACATCAGCGACGAGGAGAAGTCAGCCACCCGGCAGGCCGAGCGGGCGCGCGCGGCCCTGGTCGCCTTCTACCGCCGCGGGTGGCCCTAGGGGCGCTCGGCGGCGCGGCTGGCCGCCGCGGGTCCGCCAGCCTTCAGTAGTGCTTGACCGTGCCGTGCCGGAGCGCGTCGAGCTCCGGGTCGGCGAGCCGATGACTGAGGAGGTCGTAGGTGCGCGTGTTGCCCTGCTCCCACTTCTTGAAGACCGCCCAGGAGCAGTAGTCGGCGACCTGGAGCCACGGGTTGCTCGCGCTCGGGTGGTGGTAGGACTCGAACCGCGTGGCCTTCGGTAACTCGCGCCGGCAGGCCGTCTTGATTGCCTTCTCGGCCGCTTCGCGCCGCTCGTGCATCGGCAGGGTGTCGGTGAAGACCAGGACCGTGTCGGTGCCGGGCGCGAGGTGGCGGCGGAAGACGTGCTTGAGCACGCTCGACGCGAACTCCGGGTAGAAACGGTGGGGCACGCGCAGGTCGGGGTACACCTTGGCCTTCTCGATCACCACGGCGGCGAACCGCCAGCTCTCGTGGCGCGCGAGGGCGTCCACCACCGCGTCCCGGTTCACCTGCTTGTCCTCGGTCGCGTGAAAGCGGTGGAGGTCGTGCCCCCGCTTCAGCAGGGCGAAGCGGAGGGCTGTGAGCTCGCTGCCGAGCGGCGCGGGTTCGTAGGTCCAGGCGGCCGTGAAGACGTAGTACTGGCTGCCGGTGGGCTTGAAGGTGAGGTTCCCCGACTCGTCGAGATGGACATGCAGGGTCGGCACGCGGGAGGCCCTAAAAAGCGACCTCCCCGCCTAGCCTTGCGGCCGACCCCCTTGGGGTCCTTTCGGCGGGGAGGTACCTTTTCGCTGTCAGGATACCCGTAGAGTACCCGCCCCCTGTCGCGCTTGTCAATGTCAAGCTCTGGGCCGTCACTACGCTCTCCTGGCGGCGCACTGGAGCGCGTCGGCGAGCCCTGCTGGGCGTGTCCGCCTCCGGAGTGACCGCGCGGCGCTCAGGTGGAGCCGGGACGGTGCCGCGGAACGGGATCTCGAAAAATCGCGGACTTGCCGAGACCGCCGGGCCCCTTGGAGGCGTGGCTGCCACTCTGCCGGCGCTACACAAAGCCCGCCCGTTCACGTTTTCGGACGATGTCCCGGGCTCGGAGCGGCCTAAGCGGCATGGGGAGGAAGCTTGACGCGAAGGTAGAACCCCGCTTCCTCCCTTTCTTCCGTGGGAACGGGCTTGCCCTCTTGAATCAGGCAATCCAGGTGGAAGGTCGCCATAGATTGCAAACGATCCAACGCCTCCGGGACGTCTGCCCCGAAGTCGGCGATCTGAAGCGCTGGGATCTCCGCTACGACGCTCGCAGTCTCCGGATCGCGCGTGAATGCGACCTGATACTGCAAGATCCCTGGCAGGGCCATGGACTGGACCTCTCTGTGATCTTCGCTCCGGGAGATTCTCACATGTCGCGGAGCCCGCCCAGCGTCTGAAGGCGGCTGATAAGGATATCCGAAGCGCCCGTGCGCTATGCGAGACGCGGGCATGGTACAAAGAGAACCCCATGGAACGGTCCTTCGCCGCCGAAGTCAAGCAGCTGGCCCTGGGGGAGGGGCAGATCCTCCATGGCGAAGGGATCCTGGCCATCACCAAGGGCCTGCTGCAGTCCGGCGTCTCCTACGTGGGCGGATACCCCGGCGCGCCGGTGTCCCACCTCCTCGACGTCCTGGCCGACGCCAACGAGCCCCTGCTCGAGCCCATGGGCGTGTACCTCGACGCCTCGGCCAGCGAGGCGGCGGCGGCGGCGCTGCTGGGCGCCTCGATCAACTACCCCATGCGCGGCGCCGTCACCTGGAAGTCCATCGTGGGCACCAATGTGGCCGCCGACGCGCTGTCCAACCTGGCCTCGGCGGGCGTCATTGGCGGCGCCCTCGTCGTGGTGGGCGACGACTACGGCGCCGGCGCCAGCATCATCCAGGAGCGGACCCACGCCTTCGCGCTCAAATCCTCTCTCTGCTTGCTCGACCCGCGTCCGACGCTCCAGAACCTGGCCCGCATGGTCGAGGAAGGCTTCGGCATCTCGGAGGCCTCCAATCTGCCGGCGCTGATCTCCTTGCGGATCCGCGCGGCCCACATGCGCGGGAGCCTGGTCTGCAAGAACAACCGGCGGCCCGCCATCAGCATGCGCGATCGGCTCACCCGACCGTCGTTCGACTACGCACGGCTGTGCCACCCGCCGTCCACCTACCTCCAGGAGGCGCGGAAGTTCGAGCAGCGGCTGCCGAGCGCGCGGCGCTACATCGTCGAGCATGGCCTTAACGAGGTGATCCCCGGCGAGGAGCGCGGGCTCGGCATCATCGTCCAGGGTGGGCTCACGCCGACGGCGCTGCGCGCGCTGGCGATCGTGGGCGCGGCCGACGAGGTGGGCCGGAGCCGCATCCCGCTCCTCGTGCTCAACGTCGTCCACCCCCTGGTGCCCGAGCAGGTGCTGGACTTCCTCGCGGGCAAGGAGCGCGTGCTCGTCCTCGAGGAAGGCATGCCCGCCTTCATCGAGCAGGAGATCAAGGCCCTGGCCTACGAGCGCGGGCTCGGCGTCGGGATTCACGGCAAGGACACGGTGGCGGTGCAGGGGGAGTACGTGCCCGAGGTGGTGCTGGCGGCGCTGGCCCGCTTCCTCGGGGGGGAGGCCGAGCACCGGCGCGCCGCGATCACGGGGCATCTCGGGCGCGGCCGCGAGATGCTTCACGCGTCGCTGCCGAAGCGGCCCCCGGCCTTCTGCACCGGCTGCCCGGAGCGCCCGGTCTTCAGTGCGCTCAAGATCGCCCAGCGGGAGCTGGGGGAAACGCATGTGGCCGCGGATATAGGGTGCCATGCCTTCGCCACGCTGCCGCCCTTCAACATGGGCAACACCATCCTCGGCTACGGGATGGGGCTCGCCTCGGCGAGCGCCGTGGCGCCCGCCTTCGGCAAGCGCGTGGTCTCCATCCTCGGCGACGGCGGCTTCTGGCACTCGGGGCTCACGGCGGGCGTGGCCAATGCGGTCTACAACACGCAGGACTCGGTGCTCGTGATCCTGGAGAACTTCTACACCTCCGCCACGGGCCAGCAGGCCAACCCCTCCACGGGGAAGAACTTCCGGGGCGACGCGGTGCGGATGTCCATCGCCGACACCATCAAGAGCCTCGGCGTCTCGTGGCTCCGGGTCGTGAACCCGTACAAGGTGGCAGAGACGCTGGCGACCATCAAGGAGGCCATGACCACCGCGGCGGGCGGGCTCAAGGTCATCATCGCCAGGGCCGAGTGCCAGCTCGAGCGCCAGCGTCGCGTCAAGCCGCAGGTCGCGGCCCAGCTCACGGCGGGGGCCCGAGTCGAGACGCCCCGGTTCGGCATTGACCCTGACGTCTGCACCGGCGACAAGTCATGCATGCGGCTCAACGGCTGTCCATCGCTGACGCTCAAGGAGAACCCGGATCCGCTGCGCGACGACCCGGTGGCTCACGTGGACCAGACCTGCGTGGGCTGCGGGCTCTGCGGCGAGGTCGCGCACGCCGCATCCCTGTGCCCCTCCTTCTACGAGGTGCGGGTGGTGAGCAATGCGGGCGTCTGGGGAAGGGCGATGGCGGGCGTGAGGCGCCGAGTGATCGGCTGGCTCCAGGCGGCCTGATGCCGCGCGATCCCCGCCGCCCCCTCTCCATCCTCATCGCCGCCCTCGGCGGGCAGGGCGGAGGCGTCCTGACCGAGTGGATCGTCGGGGCCGCGGACCACGCGGGTCACGCCGTGCAGTCCACGTCCATCCCCGGCGTGGCCCAGCGCACCGGCGCCACGACCTACTACATCGAGATCGCCCCCGAGCCTCGCATGGCCGGCGCCCTCGATCCGGTTTTCTCCCTCTACGCGACGCCGGGGGATGTGGATGTGATCATCGCCTCGGAATGGCTCGAGGCCGGCCGCACGCTCGAGATGGACTACGCCTCCCCGGACCGGACGCTCCTCATCGCCAGCACCCATCGCCTCTACGCCATCGGCGAGAAGACCGTGCCGGGCGACGGCGTCTTCCCCGCCACGCTCGTTCAGGAGGCCGTGCAGAAGCTCACCCGGCGCGCGATCACCTTCGATGCGCTCGCTGCCGCCCGCCGGGCCCAGAGCGAGGTCAACGCCTTGCTTCTCGGGGCGCTCTCTGCCGCCGGGGTGCTGCCGCTTCCGGAAGCGGCGTTTGAAACGGCCATTCGCGAGGGCGGCGTGGCCGTGGAGCGGAACCTGGCGGGCTTCAAGGCGGGGCGGGAGCTGGTCGCCCTGGGCGCCGAGGCCGTCGAGCCGCCGGCGAGGCCGGCTCGCTCGTGGCAGGAGATCAAGCCAGAGCGGGCGGCGGCTCTGGGGGCTCGGGGCCGCGCCTTCCTGGGCCTCGCCGCGCGCGCCGAGGCGGAGTTTCCACAGCATCTCCACGAGACGCTGGGAGAAGCCCTCGCGCGGCTCATCGACTATCAGGACGCGCGCTACGCGGAAGTCCTCCTGGCCCGAGTGCGCAAGATCCACGCCGTGGATCCCGACGGGAGGCTGACGCGCAACTTCGCTCGCCGCCTCGCGGTGTGGATGAGCTACGAGGACGCGATCCGCGTGGCGGACCTCAAGACTCGCCGGGGCCGCTTCGAGCGCATCCGGCAGGAAAACGCGGCGAAGGAGGGCGCGCCGGTCGTCGTGACCGACTATCTCAAGCCGGACCTCGACGAGATGTACGGCCTCCTGCCGGCATCCATCGGCCGTCCCATCGCGCGCTGGGCGGAGCGGCGCTGGCCCCACGGCCGCCCGACGCTCACCCAAGCCGTGAAGACCACGACCGTGCTCGGCTTCCTGCGGGTGTGGCTGCTCGGGCGCCTGCGCTTCCTGCGCCCTCGCTCGCTTCGCTCCCAGCGCGAGTCGGCGCTGATGGACAGCTGGGAGCAGGCCGTGCTCGCGGCGGCGGCGCTCGATCGTGACCTGGCCTGGGAGGTGGCGGAGATGGCCAGCGTGGTGAAGGGCTACGGGGAGGTGCGGCGCCGCCTCTCCCGGGCCCTCGACCGATTCCTCGCCGAGACGCTGGCTCCCGCCGTGGAGCAGGACCGGGCGGCCGGCGCGGGCTGGGAGCGCTCGGCGCGCATCGTCAGAGAGCGGCGCCAGGCGCTGCTCACCGAGGAGCAGGGGAGCAACTCATGACCGACAATGTCGCGCTGTCGCGCAGCGGCCCCATCGCCACCGTCACGCTCAACCGCCCCGACCGCCGCAACTCGCTGAGCGACGAGATGCTCGCCGAGCTGGCCGCGGCCTTCGCCGCGCTCAGGGACGATGCCGCCACGCGCGTCGTCATCGTGACCGGGGCGCCTCCCGTCTTCTCGGCCGGCGCGGACGCGCCGTTCAAGAAGGGGATGTCGGAGGTGGAACGCCGGCAGATGTTTCTCGCGAGGAAGAGCCAGTTCCGCCGGCTCTTCGAGCGCGCCAACACGCTCCTCGAGGGCCTCGAGCAGGCGACCATTGCCATGATCAATGGCCATGCCATCGGCGGAGGCTGGGGGCTCACGCTGGCCTGCGACTTCCGGTTCGCGGCGGCCGAGGCGGAGCTCTGGATCCCCGAGGTGGATCTCGGCGTGCCGCTCGGGGTCGCCTCCACGACGCGCTTCGTGCGGCTGGTGGGGCCCGCGCGCGCCAAGGAGATCATCATGGGCTGCCGGCGCTACTCGACGGCCGAGGCGCAGGCCTGGGGCCTGGTTCACCAGGTCGTCGCGGGCGCGGATCTGGGGGTCGCGGTCATGGCCTACGCCGAGCGGCTCGCGGCCAAGCCCTTCCGCGCGCTCGCCGAGGCCAAGGCGCGCATCAACGCCATCGCGAGAACCGGCATCCCCGAGGTCAACGCGATGACGGAAGGCTTCCTCGACCGCGGCTGAGCGGAGGCGGCGGTATAATGCCTCGACCGGAGTGACGGCATGGGCACCCAGCGGCTCGAGGAGATCGCTCGCACCCACGGCATCCTGCTGATGCTGCGCTTTGGTTCCACCGTGTCCGGCCACACGCATCCCCGGAGCGATCTCGACATTGCGGTGCTGCTCCGGCGGCCCGCCCTGTCCTTCGAGGAGCTGGCCGACCTCACTCACGACGTCCAGGCGCTCTTCCCCGGGCAGCAGGTGGACCTGGCGCTCATCAACCACGCGGACCCGCTCTTTCTGAAGAAGATCACGGAGCAGTGCGCCCTGCTCTACGGGTCCTCGACGCGGCTCCAGGAGCTCAAGCTCTACGCGTTCAGGCGATACCAGGACCATCGGCGGTATCTGGCCATGGAGCCCGACTACCTGGCCCGGACCCTCCGCCAGACGGGTGGGGTGTGATCGACCGGGAGCTGGTGACGCGGAAGATGGTCCTGATCGCGGCGGACCTCAGCACGCTCGAGGCCGTCGCACGCAAGGACCGGGCGAGCTACCTCGCGAGCCCAACCGATGAGCTGGTGGCGGAGCGTCTGCTGGAGCGGATGATCGGCCGGATGATCGACATCAACTTCCATGTCATCACCGAGGCGGGTCAGCCTCCTCCCGCCGACTACTACGAGTCGTTCATCCGACTCTCGCGCCTGGGCGCGCTCGACCATGAGTTCGCCACGCGCATCGCGGGGTGTGCAGGGCTGCGCAACCGGATCGTCCACGAGTACGACGAGATCGATCCCGCCAGGGTGCACGAGGCACTGCAATCGGCCGTGGAGGATATCCCCGCGTATCTTCGCCGGATCAACGAGTACCTCGGGCAAGCTCCCGGGTAGACCCGGGACCACCCTGGGGCACCCGCGGCACCCCGTCCGGCCGCCCCTCACGTCTGCTCGCTCTGACGCCGCTGCAGCACCATGTTTCTCATGGAGCCGCGCGGGATCGATGGGCTGGGCGGAATGGGGATCGTTCACCACGGTGGCAGTCTCCTCGGGCTCGGGGATCAGGGCCTCGCCGCCGGGCGCCCCGCCGGCACCGCCGGCCCCCTGAGCTGGTGATAGATGTTGACGCCTCGCGTTTCCTTGAGCAGCAGCGTCATGAGCATCGAGATCAGGGCGAAGCCGGCACAGACGGCGAAGGCGCCTCGATAGGCCGAGACCGGGTAGACGCGCGCGCCGCCGGCCATCACGCCGGCCCAGCCCGCGTCCAGCACCGCGCCCACCGGTCCCTGGGTGAGGGCGGCCCCGAGGAAGCCGCCCAGGTTCGTCACTGCCACGGCGATGCCGGCGAGCGCCGGGGGATTGACCTCGCGCCCGATGGGCCAGGTGAGGACGAAGGCCGCGTTCGCCATCCCCATGAAGAAGAAGAGCACGGCCACACCCCAGAGCGGGAGCCCTCCCAGCGTGGCCACGAGGACGATCCACAGCACGAGAAAGCACGACGTCAGCACGGTGTAGGGGAGCTTGCGCCGTCTCAGCACCTGATCGGAGAGGTAGCCGGTGAGCGGGCCCGAGACGAGCAGCGCCACCGAGGTGGCCGAGAAGTAGAGCGCCGCCCGGGTCGTCGAGATCCCGTAGACGTCTTTCAGGTACGGCACGGACCAGAGCATCAGGTTGCCGGTGGCCGAGTAGAGGAAGAAGAAGGCGAGGAAGGGCGGCCAGGTGTGGGGGTTGCCCAGCACTTGCGCCATGCCGCCCATGACGGCGCGGAGGCCGGGCACCGGCGCCTGGGCCTCCGCGCGCCCGGGCGGGTGGTCTCTCACGACGATCAGGCAAAAGGCGGCGCCCAGCATCGTCAGGAGCCCGATGATCCAGAAGGAGCCTCTCCAGCCCACGACGCCGATGAGCGCCGCCAGCGGGAACGTGCCCACGAGGGCGCCGAGCACCCCCACCGTGGCCGTCACCGCCGACAGCGTGCCGAAGTACGACGGCGGGAACCAGTTCGCCGCGATCTTGAGCGCGCCGATGAAGATGACCGTGGCGCCGAGCCCTACCAGGAAGCGCCCCGTGAAGAGGACGCTCGTGCCCGGCGCCGCTGCCATGGCCAGCGCCCCCAGCCCCATGACGGCCGAGCCTGCCGTCATGACCAGCCTGACGCCATACGCGTCGAGCAGGAGGCCCGCGGGGACCATGAAGCCCGCATACGCGTAGAAGTAGGTGGCAGACAGCAGCCCGACGATGGCGCCCGAGGCGTTGAAGGCCTGCATCAGGTCCTTGGCCATGACGCCGGGGGCCACGCGGTGGACGAACGCGATGAGGAAGAGGAAGGCCGCGATGCCCCAGACCATCCACGCGAGGTGCGGCAGCGGAGCCCGGTCGGAGGTCGCGGCGGCCGTCACGGGCTCAGCGCGTCCAGAATCCAGGCCTCCTGACATGGGGCTCGGAAGTCCGCGGCCTGCGGAGTTTTTCCGCGTCCTGCCAGGAGCATCCTGATAGGCCCTCCGAGTCCTGGTCACCCGCGCGCGGGCGCGCGGACCAGCCGTGCCCGCTGGGAAGCGTACACCACCACGAAGCTGGCCGCGCCGACGAGGTCGCCGAGCGCCCCCGGGAAGATCAGCAGCGCCGCGCCCGCGAGGAGCAGCGCGCGCTCCCAGAGCCGGGTCGGCCCCCGGAGGTAGCCGATCAGGGCGGCGCCGAGCATCACGATCCCGAGCGCCGCCGCCGCCGTGCGCAGGACGATGTGGGGCACGCTCGCGCCCAGCATCAGCAGCGCCGGGTCGTACGCGAAGCTGAACGGGATGATGAACCCGGAGAGCGCCAGCGCCATGGCCGTCCACTGCGTCTTCCAGACGTCCGACCCGGCGATGGACGACGTGGCGTAGGTCGAGATCGCCGTGGGCGGCGTCAGGTCGGCGAGGATGCCGAAGTAGAACACGAACATGTGCGCGACGAGCTTCGGGACCCCGAGCTCGACGAGCGCCGGCGCCGCCATGATGGACGTGATGATGTAGGTCGCCGAGGTCGGCAGCCCCGTGCCGAGCACGAGGGCCGCCACCATCGTGAGGAGCAGCGTGAGGAGCATGCTCCCCTGCGCCAGCCCGACGATCCCGCTCGCGAGCTTGAGCCCGAGGCCCGTCGCCGAGACGACGCCGACGACGACGCCGACGGTGGCGCAGGCGAGGGCGACCGGCAAGGCGCTCTGCGCGCTCTCGACCAGGACGGCGGCCGCCCGCCGCAGGCCGATGCGGGTGTCGCGCCGGACCTGGCTCGCGGCGAGCGCGGCGACCAGCGCCCAGAACCCCGCGAAGAGCGGCGAGCGCCCCTCGACGAGGAACCAGACGAGGAGCGCGGGGCCGACGAGCAGGTGGAAGTCGCGCTTGAGGACGGAGCCGAGGCGCGGCAGCTTGGCGCGCGGCAGCACCGGCAGCCCCTGGCGCGCGGCCTCGAAGTGCACCATGACGCCGACCGAGACGAAGTAGAGGACGCCGGGGATCGCGGCCGCCAGGGCGACCGTGCCGTACGACACGCCGAGGGTCTCGGCCATGATGAACGCCGCGGCGCCCATGACGGGCGGGATGAGCTGGCCGCCCATCGAGGCCGTCGCCTCGACGCCCGCGGCGAAGCTCGGCCGGTAGCCCGCGCGTATCATCAGCGGGATCGTGAACGCGCCCGTCGTGACGGCGTTGGCGATGGCGCTGCCGTTGACGGTGCCGAAGAGCCCGCTCGAGATCACCGCGACCTTGCCCGCGCCGCCCCGCGTGTGCCCGGCGACGGCGAGCGCCGCGTCGGTGAAGAAACGGAGGAGCCCGCCGTGCGACATCACGCCGCCGAAGAGCACGAAGAGGTAGATGAACGTCGCCGAGACGAGCGTGGGGATGCCGAAGACGCCGCCCGTCGTGAACATCTGCGCGTCCACGAGCATGAGGGCCGTTTCACCGCCGTGCGAGAGGAAGCCGGGCAGCCATGGCCCCACGAAGGCGTAGGCGACGAACGCGAGGGCCAGCGCCGGGAGCGCCAGGCCGATGTGGCGCCGCGAGGCCTCGAGCAGCAGGAGCACGAAGAGGACGCCGACGGCGACGTCGCTCGGCGGCAGGTCGTCGACCATCGCCATGCGCGTGACGAGCCGCTGGTGGTACCACAGGTAGTACGCCACGCAGGCGCCCGCCAGCAGGGCGCAGAGCCCGTCGAGCCCGCGGCGCGCCCGGCGCGCGCCCGGCGCGGCGGCCTGGGTCGCCGAGTCGGGGAGCGGGTCGGTCAGGAAGCCGAGCGCGACCGCGAAGGCGACGTGGACCGGGAGCTGGATGAGGAGGTCGAAGAGCCCCGCGTAGGCCGTGTAGAGCTGGAACAGCGACCAGGCCGCGGCCAGCCAGACGCGGGGCGACCCCAACTACTTCATCCAGCCCTTCTCGCGGTACGCGCGCTCCGCGCCCGCGTGGAGGGGGAGGCCCACCTTCTCCGGCTGCCACGCCGTCTTCGGGTCGAACGCGGCGAGGCCGGCGTGGCCCCGCACGAGCGCGTCCTTGTTCTCGAGGATCGTCTTGGTGATCGTGTACGCGACGGGCTCCGGCAGGTTCGTGTTGGTGATGAGGACCGTCGGGAAGCCGACGGTCTGCACGGGCTCCGTCTGCCCCTTGAACGTGTTCGCCGGCATCGTGGCCGGCACGTAGCCGAGCGGCGCCAGGGCTTTCATCGTCTCGGCGTCCAGGCCGAGGAACTTCACGTCCACCGCGTTCGCGATCTCGGTCACCGACGGGTGCTTGGGCGTGACGACCGCGATGAGCATATCGGCGCGCCCGTCCTTGAAGGCGTCCACGATGACGTTGTAGCCGGCGTGCTGCATCGAGCCGCCCCAGGCCTTGACGTCCGCGTAGCTCATGCCCGCGGAGCGCATGAGCTGCCGCGCGGCGAACTCGCCGAGCGAGCCCACCGGCTGCGTCGTGCCCTTGACCGCGAGCTTCTTGTCCTTGATGTCCTTCACGGTGGCGATGCCGACCTTCTTCGGGACGACCGCCACCAGGTAGTAGGTGTCCAGCCCGCCGACGAGGGCGCGCAGGTTGTCGAGCTTCGCGTCGTAGGCCTCCTTGCCGTCGTACGCCCACCGGTTGGTCACGGTGAAGCTCAAGCCGAGCGGCGTCTCGTTCTTGGCCACCAGGCGCGGGTTGCCGACGCCGCCGGCCCGCGGCTTCACGTCGATGTTGGAGCCGGCGGGCAGCGTCTTCCTGAGCATCTCGGCCATCGTCGCGCCGTACACGTACCAGGCGCTGCCGGTGTCGAGCGTCGAGAAGGCGAGCGTCACGGGCTGCTGGGCCGCGGTCGTTGCCGGCGGGATCAGCAGCGCGAACATGACAGCGAGACACGCGATGCGCTTCATTCGCCGCTCCTTTCCGGTTCCGTCAGGCGCGGAGCGAGAGCCGCGCGCCGAAGGTGTTGGCTTCGTCCAGTGGTCCCACGGGCCCGCCGCTCGTCATGAGCGTGGCCGCGTAGGGCGAGGCGCCGCGCGTCCGGAGCCAGGCCGCGAGCGGCCCCCCCGGCCCGGCCGGCGCCAGGAACTCGAACGCGTGCGGCCCGATCGCGAAGCGGACGCCCGCGGCGTCGAGATCCGGCCGCCGGACGGCCTCGCCGGGCTGCCCGAGCACCGCGCCGTACCAGCCGCGCACCCGGGCGATGTCGTCCACGGCCACGACGACCGTGCCGACGCCCGTCACGCCGTTCGGGTGGCGGCGCTCGCGCGGCACGCGCTCGTCGCGCGGCGTCCGATCCGTGATGACGAACGGCGCGACGCCCCGGTGGGCCGCGCGCGGGAGGGCGAAGGTCCACCGCACCTCGAACCCGTCGGGGCGCTTGCGGTCCCGGTGCTCCGGCTCGCCCATGTCGATGCCCGCGCGCCGGAGCGCGGCGGCGTCGCCCGCGAGGTCGTCGGTCTGCAGGCAGAAGTCCACGAGCCCGCCGCCCTGCTGGAGCGGCGCCCACCACCGGTGATCGGGCCGCGGCTCGTAGAAGGCGATGAGCTCGAGGTAGGCGGTGTCCTGGAACGCGATCAGCGCGTTGTAGGTGCCGATGCCCGTGTGGCGGCCGCCCGGCATCACGGCGAACCCGAGGCCCTGGTAGCTCTTCACCGCCGCCTCGAGGTCGGGGACGGCGATGATCAGGTGGTCGATGGCCGTGAGCATGTTCTAGGGCCCCCCGAACGCCGGCGCCACCTCGTGGAGGAAGCGCGTGAACTGCCCCGCCTGGTCCCAGGAGCTCAGGCGCAGAGCCATGTGGCCGAGCCCCGCGTCGAAGTAGGCGCGGAGCCCCTCGATGCACTGCCGGGGGCTGCCCGCCACCGTCCACTGCTCGACGAACGTCGCGCTGAAGTTCGCCGTGTAGTAGGCGTCGAGGAACTTCTTCGACTCCTCGAGCGCCTGCTGGCGGTCGTCATTGATGTGGAGGTTGTGGTAGAGCGCGCTCCCGAGCTTCGCCGGGTCGCGCCCCTCCTCGCGCGCCATGGCCTGGATGCGCGCGAACTGGGCGCGGAATTCCCGCGGCGACAGCTTGTTGGTCATCCAGCCGTCGGCGTGGCGCGCAACCCGGCGGAACGACCGCTCGATCACGGTCTCGGAGGCGGAGGCGCCGCCCTTCCACGTGAGGCCGGTCGGGTTCGAGGCGATCCAGATCGGGCAGGGATCCTGCACGGGCTTGGGCTCCAGCGTGACGCCGGCAAAGCGGTAGAAGCGGCCCTCGTGGGTCACGTCCTTCTCGTGGAAGAGCTTCCGGAGCACGACGATGCCCTCCTCGAGCCGCCCCACCCGCTCGGCGGAGGCCACCCCCATGACCGCGTGCTCGGCCGCCTGAGCGGCGTTGGCCTCGCTCGGCCCGCCGAGGCACGCGGCGAGCCACGCCCGGCCGTTCGAGAGCACGTCGAGGCTCGCCCACTGATGGGCGAGCATCACCGGGTGCCGGTGGACGAACGTCGCCATGCACCCGACGCCGAGCCGCACGGTCGACGTCGCGGCGGCCAGCGCCGAGAGCAGCGTCACCGATTCGAGCCGCGGCTTGGCCAGCAGGCTGTCGCCCACCCAGACGGCGTCGAAGACGCCCGCGCGCTCGGCCTCCACCGACAGGGCGAGGAGGTCGGTCACCTTGACGGCGCCGAGGACGACGGCGCGGTTGGCGAGGATCAGGCCGAACGAGTGCGCCACGGCGCTCCCTCCCTCTGATACCCGACCTCCGCGTGGGCTCGCACCCTCTTAGCCCGGGCCCCGTCGGAGGAGGAAGCGTTGGGTCTTGCCGGAGGCGGTCTTGGGGACCTTGTCCATGAACTCGATGACGCGGGGGACCTTGTAGGCGGCCAAGTTCTGGCGACAGTATGCGTCCAGATCCTCCGCCGTGGCCTTGCCTCCCGGCTTCAGGACGACGCAGGCCTTCGGGACCTCCCCCTTCGCATCGTCGGGAACGCCCACCACGGCCACGTCCAGCACGGCCGGGTGAGCGTAGATGACGTCCTCCACTTCCTTGGGATAGATGTTGTACCCGCCGCAGATGATCGTGTCCGTGAAGCGGTCCACGATGTAGATGTAGCCCTCGGCGTCCATGTAGGCCACATCCCCGCTGTGGTACCAACCGCCTCGCAGCGCCTCGGCCGTGGCCTCGGGTCTGTTCACGTAGTCCACGGGCAGGTTGGGCCCGCGGAATACCAACTCGCCCCGCTCGCCCGGCGGCACCTCCCGATCCTCGCGATCGACAATCCGCACCTCCACTCCCTCGAGCGCCTTCCCGCACGACCCGTCTGGCCGCTTCCCCTTGGGATCGTTCAGCGTGACGAACGAGTGCGCTTCGGTGATCCCATAGGCGTCGACTAGCGGGACCCCTTGGAGGTGGCGTAATAGGCCTCGATCAGTTCGATGGAGTTCGGCATGTAGCAGGCCACCCGGTCGCCCTTCCGGACGCCCCGGCCCTGCAGACCGCCGGCCAGGCGCGTGCTGCGCTCGTCGAACTCGGCGTAGGTCCGCCGCGTTCCGCCGCAGACGAACAATGTCCTGGGCCCGTAGCGCGCCGCCTGTTGCCGGCTCAGTTCTCCCAGCGGAACCACCAGCGCACTCAGATCGCTCCGCACCCTTCACTCCTCCTTGAGCCGTGAACCGCGTGCCGTGCCCCCCTTCAGCGCCCCAGCCGTGGGGCCTCGAGCGACCCCGGATCACCCCCGCCCACGGGCAGACGGACCGCACGTTGGGCAGGAGCGAGGCCCTCGTCGATCCCCTGGCGGCACAACGAGGGGCACGGGCAGCTTACCCCTTGGCCCCTCCGGGCGACGACCTCCCGCATGGTCATCAGCTTGGCGCCGGGCACCCGCAGATCTTACCAACAATTGACAGGATGGACAGCTGTCAAGTCCAGTCGGCCTGGGCCGGCACCTCCCGTTCTTGAGGATCGAGGCGAACGAGATCTGCATGCGGCGTCCTCCGCTGGCTGTGATTCTGGTGGGCCTTTTCGTTATCGCGCTGGGCGAGACCGCCGGTGCGGTCATGTCGCAGCTGCGTCCGCAGATCTCGGGCTCCGCCGAGGCGCGCATCGCCGCGAACCCCCAGCGCCATGGCCTCGCCGGCTCCGCCGAGTACGACACCGAGGTCATCGCCCGCGCCGTCTACTCCGCCGAGGCGGGTCTGTCTTTCTTTCACACCCACGCGCAAGGTCTGGGCCCCCTCGTGATCTTCGCGAGCACGGTCGCAGCGACCGTCGTCCCGTGGCGGCGGGCCCGCGGCGCCCTCCACACGCTGCTCGCCCTCGGCGGGCTCTTCCCTCTCGGTTACCTCGTGTACTCGGTCGCCGTGCTCGAGCGGGGCCGCGACGCGGGCATCGGGATCGTGGAGCGCTATGTGCTGACGCCGCTCGGCAGCGCCGTCATCGTCGGGCTCGTCGCCCTCGCCGCGTTCATCGCCGCGGAGCGTCGCCGGGGGCGGGCAGCGTGACGGCGCCCGGCTCCGACGCCTGGCGCCGGCCGCCGCTCCCCTCGCTCCTGGCCGCCATTCTCCTCATCGCGTGCGCCGAGGTCGGGGGCGCGGCTATGGTGAAGTTCAAGCTCGAGCTGACGCGGTGGGCGCGCTCCGTCATCCTGGCCCGGCCAGCCACGCACGGGCTGGTCGGCGTGCGCGATGTGGACGAGCAGGTGATCGACGAGGCGATCGTCAAGTTCGATGCCGGCCTCCGGCTGTTCCACCTCCACGCGGAGGGCATGGGGCTCGTCATCATCGCGACGACGATGACGGCGGCGACGCTGGTCCGGTCCGATGGCGTGCGACGGGCGGTGATCGTGCTCCTCAGTGCCGGCGGCGCCGGGTACCCGGTCGGCTATCTCCTCTGGAGCGCGCTCATCCCGTACTACGGCGTCGAGCCCGCCAAGACCATCGCCGAGCGGCTCATCTGGATCCCGTTCGGGGGCGCGACCATCATCGCCGCCTGGTGGCTCACGGTGCTGGTGGCCATGCGCCTGGTGAGGCGGTCGTGAGCATTGCCGTGTCCGCGCGCGCGAACGCCGTGATGATGGCCCTCGCCGTCGCGCTGGCGGGCGGCCCGGCCGCCGCCCATCACGTCGGCGTCTTCGTGCCCCGGGACAACGAGGTGTCGGCGAACTTCAAACAGATCAAGTTCGCGCTGCAGGCGCGCAAGTTCGACGTGGCGCTCCGGCTGTTCGACAACGGGGCGCTGCGCGCCGAGATGCGGGCGCGGGCGGCCGACCTCCCCGCGGGCCTGGAGGCGGCGACGCGCGGGGCCATCGGGGCCGGCGACGTCCCCGCCGCCGAGCGATGGCTCATGGTGTTCTTCGCCGCGCTCGCCCGTGATCTGGCGCGGGAAGCCGATCGGAGGCTCGCCGACCCGGGCGGGTCCGCCGAGGCCCGCGGGGCCGTCGGCCGGAAGTTCCTCGAGGCCATCACGCGCTACTACAGCTGGAACTCGGTCTCCTGCGCCGAGTTCATGCGGACCACGAAGTTCCACAAGTACTACTTCTCGAACCAGCCCGACTCGCGGATGCAGGCCAACGGGCTGGCGAAGTACATCGTCGACAAGATGGGCAAGCGCACCTACATCTTCTACACGGACTACGCGATGGGGCAGTCCGACGGCCGCCAGTTCAAGACCGCGCTCGAGAAGCTGGGGGGCGAGGTGGTGGGGGTCGCGAGGGCGCCGCTGGACACCAAGGACTTCAGCCCGTGGTTCGGCGCCATCAACCAGGCCAACCCCGACGTGCTGTTCGTGGCCTTCGCCGGCACCGACTCGCTCCGCCTCATGACGCAGCTCCACTCCTTCGGCATGACCAAGAAGTACAAGCTGGCGGGCATCGACTGCTTCCTCCTTCAACAGGATTTGCCGGCGATCGCCGAGCCCATGGAGGGCTTCATCCAGCTCGCGCATTTCTCTGCCTACAACCCCGACAAGAGCATGCAGGCGTTCAACGCCAAGTTCAAGAAGCGCTTCGGCCTCCTCGGCGTGATGAACTTCGCGCACGGGGAGTTCTACATGTTCGGCGCCTACGCGGGGATCGCCGTGATCGGGGTGACGCAGTCGTTCTGGGTCGCCCTGATCGCGGCGCCGCTCCTCGTCGCCGCCATCGGCGCCGTCACCGAGGTCGCCGCCCTCCGCCCCCTCTACCGGCGCGAGCCGCTCTACGGGCTCGTCATGACCTTCGGCCTCGTGCTGGCCTTCCGGGAGGGCGCACGCCAGCTCTTCGGCGGCAACATGCGCCGGATCCTGCCCCCCATCGAGGGCTCGATCCCGCTGCTCGGCATGACCTATCCAAGGTACC
>Ga0154317_1211_pt2 | contig 17114 bp, 17 predicted proteins | sample RifGroA2_FD_105611 | JGI IMG/M metagenome (GOLD analysis project Ga0154317, IMG submission 105611) | Candidatus Rokubacteria bacterium GWA2_70_23 | reverse complement strand
GCGCCGCAGCGCTGCCTCGGTGTGCCCACCGGTCCAGATCGGGATGCCCCCCTTCTGGCGGGGCTTCGGCAGGGCGCTGACCGGCGGCATGCGGTAGTGCCGTCCCTCGAAGCTCACCGGCTCGCGGGTCCAGCAGTCGCGCATCAGCCGCAGGTACTCGTCGGTGACGGACCCGCGCGCCTCGTAAGGCGGGGAGGCGAGCGCCTCGAACTCCTCGCGCATCCACCCGACGCCCGCCCCCAGGATGATCCGCCCGCCGCACAGCACATCGAGCGTCGCGAGCATCTTCGCCGTGACCACCGGGTTGCGATAGGGGATGACCAGCACGCTGGTGCCGAGGCGGATCCGCGAGGTGGCGCCCGCGAGGTAGCTCATGAGCGTGAGCGGCTCGAGATAGCCCAGGACCCAGTCGTCGCCGATCCGCCCCGTCGGCGAGTACGGATACGTCGAGTCGGTGCGGAGCGGGATCACGACGTGATCGGTGACGAAGATCGAGGAGTAGCGCAAGGCTTCCGCAGCCTCGGCGAGCTTGACGAGCGCGTCGGGTCTGGCGAGGGGACCACGTCCGGACAGCGCGAAGCCGAAATGCACGGGGCCATATTGCGCGTGGCCCACGGGACTGTCAAGGCGGCGCGCCTCCCCGCTCGGTCCGGCGGGCGCCGTGCGCGCGGAGCGCTGGCAGCGATCTGGTCGCCTGCGGGGGGGCTGTGCTAGGGTGGAAGGAAGATGAGGGCGGCATGAAATCCCGCATCCTCCTGGTGGACGACGAGGCCGCGATCGCCGACTGGCTCCGGATCGTTCTCGAGAGCGAGGGCTACGCTGTCGCCGTCGCCGGCGACAGCGCGAGCGCCATGGTCCAGATGGCGCAGCACGAGTTCTCGCTCGCCGTCGTGGACCTCGTCCTGCCCGATGGCGACGGGCTCGGGCTGCTCCAGCTCCTCAAGAGCAAGGACCCAGCGCTCGAGGTCATCATCATGACCGGCCACTCCTCGATCCAGAAGGCCGTGGAGGCCACGAAGCAGGGCGCCTTCTACTTCGTCGCCAAGCCGTTCGATTCGGCCGAGATGCTCCCGCTCGTGGCCAAGGCCCTGGAGCGGCGGCGACTGCTCGCCGAGACCTCGGACCTCAAGCGGCAGCTCGCCGAGCAATCGGGGTTCGGCGAGATCCTGGGCAGCGCGCCCACCATGAAGCGCATGTTCGAGCTCCTGGAGTCGGTGGCGGCCTCGGACGCGGCTGTCCTGATCCTCGGCGAGAGCGGCACGGGCAAGGAGCTCGTGGCCAACGCGCTCCACGCCAAGAGCCTGCGCGCGGGCGGGCCGCTGGTGAAGATCAACTGCGCCGCGCTCCCCAAGGACCTGATCGAGTCGGAGCTGTTCGGCCACGTGAAGGGGGCGTTCACCGGCGCCGCGACGGACAAGCCGGGGCTCCTCGAGGAGGCGCACCGCGGGACGGTGCTCCTGGACGAGATCACGGAGATGCCGCTGGACCTGCAGGCCAAGCTTCTGCGCGTGCTCGAGGACCGTCAGGTGCGTCGGCTGGGCGGCTCGCGCACCGTGCCGGTGGACTTCCGCTTGCTCTGCTCGACCAACCGCGAGCCCGAGGTCGCCGTGCGTGACGGGCGCCTCAGGCAGGACCTGTACTTCCGCATCAACACCGTGACGGTGGCCCTGCCGTCGCTGCGAGACCGGACCGGCGACATCCCGGTGCTGGCCAAGGCCTTCCTCGAGCGGTTCAGGACCAGGCACGGCCGCCAGGTGGACGGGATCGATCCCGAGGCCTACCGGCGGCTGCTCGCCTACCCGTGGCCCGGCAACGTGCGCGAGCTGGAGCATGCCATCGAGCGCGCCGTGCTCGTGGCGCGCGGCAAGGAGATCGCGGTCTCGGACCTGCCGGAGGGGCTCCGCGCCCAGGTGGGGCCGCCGACCGCCGGGGCGCCGGCGGTGGGCTCGCTGGAGGAGATCGAGCGCGTGTCCATCATCCGGGCGCTGGAGTCTACCGGCTGGAACAAGCAGGCGGCGGCAGCGCTCCTGGGACTCCGCCGCCCGACGCTGTACTCCAAGATGCGCCGCCACGGCATCCCGCAGCGCCGCTCGTAGTCTCCGGCCCGACCCCCTCTCGATCCGGTCGCCCGCTGTCGCCCGGGACGGCTGTCTCCCAGGCGAGCCTCTGTCACCGCGGCCCGTCAACCGCGGGACGCCCCCGCGGCCCCCGTGTTCGCCAAGTGGCCGACATGGCTGCCCCGGGACCGCGGCACCGGCCTTGCACTCTGGTTCACCGGGGAGGTGGGGCCCATGACGACCATGCTCATCGTCGAGGACGATCCAGCCTGGCGGGCTTTGTACCATATGGAGCTGGGGCAGCAGTTCCAGCTCTTCGAGGCCGCGGACGGGAAGCAGGCGCTCTCCATGCTCGACTCGGTGAAGCCCGACATCATCCTTCTCGACCTCAATCTGCCCCGGATGAACGGGGTGGACTTCCTGCGCGCCCTGGATCGCCAGGGCAGCCGGACGCCCGTCATCGTCTGCTCCGGCATGCTCCCGGAGGACGCTCCCGGCCGCTTCCTCGGCATCCGGATCGCTCAGAAGAGCGCCGACCTCAGGGATCTCCGGAGCGCCATCAGGGAAGCGCTCGGGAGTCCCTGGGGGCCCGCGAGGCCACCCGTCGACGACTACGGGGCCGACGAGCCCCAGTGGCTCGACTGATCCCTCTCGGCAGCAGGCCCGAACGCCTCGGGGATGCCTAGCTTGGAGGCACTCCGGCTGAGCCTGCCCAGTTCGTGAGCAGGCGGCCTGGTCCGACCTCTCCGCCCATCTGTTCAACCGGCTGATTTCTCTACTCGGGGGCGACCCCCCTTGGCGGCACGCCGGGTGCATCGATGCCGCCAAGGGAGGACTCCATGAAAAAGATCGAGGCGATCATCAAGCCCTTCAAGCTCGACGACGTCAAGGAAGCCCTGACGGGCATCGGCGTCATCGGCATGACCGTGTCCGAGGTCCGCGGATTCGGTCGGCAGAAGGGGCATACCGAGCTCTATCGAGGTGGCGAGTACACGGTGGACTTCCTCCCCAAGATCAAGGTCGAGGTCGTGGTGCCCGACCACCTGGTGGACAAGGTCGCCGGGGTCCTGGCCGGGGCGGCGAAGACCGGCAATATCGGCGACGGGAAGATCTTCATCACGCCGGTGGACACTGCAGTCCGGATCCGGACGGGCGAGCGGGATGAGAGTGCGCTTTAGGAGGATGCGGACAAACTCCCGAGGGGACTCCGCGATCTCAGGAGGACTGACGGTGGCCAAGGCGAATCGAGCGGTGGTGATGGTGCTGATGCTGGCGGTGTGCTCTCTCCTGGCGGGAGAGGCGGCCGCCCAGTACCCGACTCAGCCGGCAGCACCGGCGGCAGAGGCGCCGAAGAGCGAGGTAGCTGCGCCGGCGGGGGCTCCGGCCGCCCCCGCCGCCCCCGCGCCGCCGAAGATCGACACGGGCGACACGGCCTGGGTGCTCACCTCCTCCGCGCTGGTGCTCCTCATGACGGCCCCGGGGCTCGCGCTGTTCTACGGCGGCATGGTGCGCCAGAAGAACGCCCTCGGCACCCTCATGCACAGCTTCATCATCGTGGCGCTCGTCTCGATCCAGTGGGTCCTCTGGGGCTACAGTCTGGCCTTCGGCCCGGACAAGGGAGGCATCATCGGCGGGCTCGAGTGGATCGGGCTCCGCGGCGTGGGGCCCACGCCCAATGCGGACTACGCCGCCACGATCCCGCACCAGGCCTTCATGCTGTTTCAGATGATGTTCGCGATCATCACGCCGGCCCTCATCACCGGCGCGTTCGCGGAGCGGAAGCGCTTCTCCACCTTCATCATCTTCGTTCTGGCATGGGCCACCTTGGTATACGACCCGCTCGCCCACTGGGTCTGGGGCGCGGGCGGGTGGCTGCGCAACCTGGGGGCGCTGGACTTCGCGGGCGGCACCGTCGTGCACATCTCGTCCGGCGTCTCCGCCCTGGCGGCGGCCCTCGTCATCGGCAAGCGCAAGGGCTACGGGCATCAGCCCATGCCCCCCCACAACCTGCCCATGACGGTGATGGGCGCGGCGCTCCTGTGGTTCGGCTGGTTCGGCTTCAACGCGGGGAGCGCGCTCGGCGCCAACGGCCTCGCGGCCCACGCCTTCACCACGACCAACACGGCGGCGGCGGCGGCGGCGCTCGGCTGGATGTTCACCGAGTGGAGCCAGCGCGGCAAGCCGACCGTGCTCGGCGCCGCTTCCGGCGCCGTGGCCGGCCTCGTGGCCGTCACGCCGGCGGCCGGGTTCGTCACGCCAATGGCGTCCATCATCATCGGCGGCCTGGCCGGCGTTCTCTGCTACACCGCGTGCAACCTGAAGGGCCGGCTCGGCTACGACGACTCGCTCGACGTGGTCGGCGTCCACGGGGTGGGCGGGACCTGGGGCGCCATCGCCACGGGCCTGTTCGCGACCAAGACCGTGAACGATGCGGGGGGCGACGGCCTCCTCTACGGCAACCCCAGCCAGCTCAGCGTGCAGGTGCTGGCCATCGTGGTGACGGTCGCGCTGGGCTTCGTCATGACCACGGTCATCCTCAAGGTGCTCGACGCGGTCATGGGCCTCCGGGTCAGCGAGGAGGAGGAGATGGCCGGGCTCGACCTCTCGCAGCACTCGGAGACCGCCTACGCGCTCGGCGGCAGCTACGGCGAGTACTCGATGACGGGTGGCGGCGCCTTCGAGCAGGCGATGCGGGCCGCCGAGGCCAAGGCGCGCACCGGCCAGTAGCCAGGATCATGCGCGAAGAGACCTCCCACCCTCACCCCGACCCTCTCCCTTCCGAGGGAGAGGGAGCACTTGCAGTCCCCTCGCCCCCGGAGGGGGAGAGGGGGAGGGTGAGGGGCGGTGTGGAACGTAGCAGCCGGATTCACGAATAGGGCGGGTGAGCGTGGCCCGCCGCTGGTAGTAGGGGGGCGGGCTTGACGGCACGCGACGAAGCTTCTAACGTGGTGGGCCGGCGAGGCGATGCGGTCGCCGGCCCCGGAGTTCCCGTTCCCACGCAACTCTCAAAGGAGGCAGAGGAATGACCCCGAAGGACGTGTTGAAGATGGCCAAGGAGAAGGGAGCCCGGATCGTTGACCTGCGGTTCATCGATCTCCCCGGTCTGTGGCAGCACTTCTCGATCCCCATCTCCGAGCTGAGCGAGGGGATCTTCGAGGACGGGCTGGGCTTCGACGGCTCCTCGATCCGCGGCTTCCAGACGATCGACGAGTCGGACATGCTGGTCATCCCCGATGCGTCCACGGCGCAGATGGATCCCTTCACGGCGGTGCCGACGCTGGTGCTGATCTGCAACATCAAGGACCCGGTGACGGGGAAGCCCTACAGCCGCGATCCCCGCTACGTGGCCCAGAAGGCGGAGGCCTACGTCAAGCGCGGGGGGCTCGCCGACACGATCTACATCGGCCCCGAGCTCGAGTTCTTCTTCTTCGACTCGATTCGATTCGATCAGGGCTCCAACTACGGCTTCTACTTTATCGACTCCGAGGCGGCCGCCTGGAACAGCGGCAAGGAGGGGACGCCGGAGCGGCCCAATCTCGGCTACAAGCCGCGCTACAAGCAGGGCTACTTCCCGGTCCCCCCCATGGACCACTTCCAGGACATCCGCTCCGACATGGTCCTCGCGCTGGAGTCCGTGGGCATCCGCGTGGAGGTGCACCACCACGAGGTGGCGACGGGCGGGCAGACCGAGATCGACATGCGCTTCGACACACTGACCAAGATGGCCGACCGGGTGTGCTGGTACAAATACTGCGCCAAGAACACCGCCAAGAAGTGGGGCAAGACGGCCACCTTCATGCCGAAGCCGCTCTTCCAGGACAACGGATCCGGCATGCACACCCACCAGTCGCTCTGGAAGAACGGCAAGAACCTCTTCTACGAGCGCGGGGGCTACGCCGACATCTCCAAGACCTGTCTCCACTACATCGGCGGCATCCTCAAGCACGCCCCGGCGCTGCTGGCCTTCATCGCGCCCAGCACGAACAGCTACAAGCGGCTGGTGCCCGGCTACGAGGCGCCCATCAACCTCGTGTACAGCCAGCGGAACCGCTCGGCGGCCATCCGCATCCCCATGTACAGCAAGTCGGAGGGGGCCAAGCGCATCGAGTTCCGCACGCCGGACCCGACCTGCAACCCGTACCTGTCCTTCGCGGCCTGCGTGATGGCCGGGCTCGACGGCATCGCCAACAAGATCGACCCGGGCAAGCCGGTGGACAAGGACCTCTACGAGCTGCCGCCCGCCGAGCAGAAGAAGATCAAGCAGCTGCCGGGCTCGCTCGACGTGGTGCTCGACCTCCTCGAGAAGGACCACGATTTCCTCCTGAAGGGGGACGTGTTCACCCCGGACCTCATCGAGACCTGGATCGACTACAAGCGGAAGAACGAGGTGGACCCGATCCGGCTGCGCCCGCATCCGTACGAGTTCGCTCTCTACTACGACATCTAGGCCTGCCCCCTGCCACCTCCGCCCCCTCGGCGGCGCCTCGTGCGCGGCCAGGGGGCGGCGGTTTCTCTGCGCCCCCGCGGCCCCGCCTGATTACCGGATGAGCATCCGGCCTCCGGTGCCCGAGCCATCACGCTCGGATGGGTCGGGCCGGGGCTGCCCGGGGGCGCGCTCGATGCCCCGCGAACCAGCTGCCCCTTTGTTCGGCAGCGCCCGCTGACTGCCCACGGTTCGAGCAGCCAGCAGCAGCCCGCGCCGGCCCAAGTTGGCGGAATTGCGGGAGAAGACTGACCGCGATCACGCGGCACAGCCCTTGCTCTCCTGCCCAGTGCGGTCCGAGGACAGCGTCGTCCGGGACCACAGGCATAGACGCCGTGCGACCACAACAACCTGTCACCGGAAAGGAGAACGACATGCAGGCATACTCGCGCAGGGACTTCCTCAAGACGACCGCGGTGCTCGGCGCCGGCGCGGCGGCGGGGCTCGGTTTCCCGGCCATCCTCGCGGCGCAGGGGGGCGGGCCGGTCAAGGTGGGAGTGCTTCACTCGCTGTCGGGGACCATGGCCATCAGCGAGGTCTCGCTCCGGGACGTCGTCCTCATGGCCATCGAGGAGATCAACGGCAAGGGCGGCGTGCTCGGCCGCAAGATCGAGCCCGTCGTCGTGGATCCCGCCTCCAACTGGGACCTCTTCGCCGAGAAGGCCAAGCATCTCCTGCTCCAGGAAAAGGTGGCCGTGACCTTCGGCTGCTGGACGTCGGTGAGCCGGAAGTCGGTGCTCCCGGTCTTCGAGAACAACAACGGGCTCCTCTTCTACCCCGTGCAGTATGAAGGCGAGGAGTGCTCGCGCAACGTCTTCTACACGGGCGCGACGCCGAACCAGCAGCTGATCCCGGCGGCCGAGTACCTGATGTCGCGTGAGGGGGGCGGCTACAAGAAGTTCTACCTGCTGGGCACGGACTACGTGTTCCCGCGCACGGCCAACAAGATCCTCCGGGCGTTCCTCCTGGCCAAGGGCATCCCCGCCGATTCCATCGCCGAGGAGTACACGCCGTTCAACCATCAGGACTATCAGACCATCGTCGGCAAGATCAAGCGTTTCGCCTCGGGCGGCAACGCCGCGGTGCTGTCGACGATCAACGGCGACTCCAACGTGCCCTTCTACAAGGAGTTCGCCAACCAGGGGCTGCGGAGCGAGAACGCGCCCATCATGGCCTTCAGCGTGGCCGAGGACGAGCTGCGCGGCATGGACACCTCGGCGCTGGTCGGTCATCTCGCGGCGTGGAACTACTACCAGTCCGTGGACACGCCGCAGAACAGGAAGTTCGTCCAGGCGTTCAAGACCTATGCGAAGAAGAAGAACCTGCCGGGCGGCGACAAGCGCGTCACCGACGATCCGATGGAGGCGGCGTATTTCGGCGTCCATATCTGGAAGCAGGCCGCGGAGAAGGCCAAGTCCTTCGAGGTGGACGCCGTGCGCAAGGCGGTGTACGGCCAGGAGTTCCTGGCTCCCGGCGGGAAGATCAAGATGGACGAGGCCAACCACCACACGTACAAGCCGGTGCTGATCGGCGAGATCCTGAAGGACGGCCAGTTCAAGGTGGTGTCGCGCTCGAAGGGGCTGGTCAAGGCCGAGCCCTGGAGCCAGTACACGAGCCCGGACAAGGGCTGCGACTGGGTGAAGCAGAAGGGGACGTACCAGAAGAAGGCCTGAGAAGGAACGCATGCTCGAGGGGGCCCGCGTCCTGCTACTCCTGCTCGCGTTGCTGCCGGGGGCCGTCGCGGTCCCGGCAGTGGCGCGAGCGGCGCCCGCGCCGGGCACGGCGGCCCCGGAGATCGCGAAGCAGCTCACGGATGTCGCCAGCAAGGATCCGGCCGTGCAGGAGGCGGCGGCCATGGCCCTCGGCAAGACGGGCAACCGGAAGATCCTGCCGCTCCTCGAGGCCCTCCGGGAGGGCAGCGTCTACGTCCACGTGAGCAGGGGCATCCGCGGCACCGTCATCGTGGGCGACAAGGTGACCGACGGGGAGCGGACCCTCGTGCCGCTCTTCAGCGCCTACGGCCGCGAGCCTGTGACCGGGGCGGACGGCAAGCCGCTCCTGGTGGAGCTCTCCGCGCTCGAGGAGGTCTCAGCCGGGCGGAGCCTTCGCCTGGCGCTCCGGCCGCTGATCGACGCCTTCTCCGGCCAGTCCCAGCTTGCCAACCCCGATCCCGGGGTGAGGCGCGCCGCGGCCACGAAGATGGGCAATGCGGGCGATGCCGCAGCAACGCCGGCGCTCGCCGAGGCGCTGGGGCGGGAGACGGATCGCTGGGCGCGCCACGCGATGGAGGAGGCGCTGGCGCTCATCGGTCTGCGATCGAGCGACGACGCCGCCCGCGCCGGCGGGGCCGCCCGGCTCGGCAGCCTCCGCAGCGTCAACGCGCTGGACCGGCTGCGCGACATCGCCGCCGACAGCAGCACGGCGGCCTCGGTGAGGCAGGCCGCCGGAGAGGCGGTCAAGCGCATCGAGCGCTGGAGCCTCGTGACCACCACCCTCGAGCTGGCCTTCCAGGGGCTCTCGCTGTCCTCGATCCTTCTCCTGATGGCCCTCGGGCTGGCCATCGTCTTCGGTCTCATGGGCGTGATCAACATGGCCCACGGCGAGCTGATGGCGCTGGGCGCCTACGCCACCTTCGTCATGCAGGGGTGGTTCCAGGCGCATCTGCCGGGCTCCTTCGACTACTACTTCCTCGCCGCCCTGCCGTTCTCGTTCGCCGTGGCGGCGGCCGCCGGGCTCGTGCTGGAGCGCGGCGTGATCCGCCACCTCTACGGCCGCCCGCTGGAGACGCTGCTCCTCACGTGGGGCGTGAGCCTCATCATCCAGCAGGGGCTCAGGCTCTGGTTCGGCGCGGCGAACGTGGATGTGACGGCGCCGCGCTGGCTGTCGGGTGGCATTCCCGTGATGGTGGGCGTCCAGCTGCCGTACAACCGGCTCTTCATCATCGGGCTCGCCGCCGTCTGCGTCGCGGGGATGTACCTGTTGCTCTTCAGGACCGCGGCCGGGCTCCGCATCCGGGCGGTGACCCAGAACCGCGGCATGGCCGCCTGCCTCGGGGTGCCCGCCCGCCGCGTGGATGCCTTCACGTTCGCCCTCGGGGCGGGGCTCGCGGGGCTGGCCGGCTGCGCCTTGACGCAGATCGGGAACGTGGGGCCGGAGCTCGGCCAGAACTACATCGTGGACTCGTTCATGGTGGTGGTCACGGGCGGTGTGGGCAAGCTCCTGGGCAGCATCCTCGCCGCCGTGGGGATCGGCGGGCTCAACAAGATCATCGAGCCGTCGCTGGGCGCCGTGTACGGCAAGGTGCTCATCCTGGTCGCGGTGATCCTCTTCATCCAGCGGCGGCCGTCGGGGCTCTTCGCGGTCAAGGGGCGCCATGCCGACGCGTGAGCGCTGGGCCTTCCTCGCCGCGGGGACCGTCCTCCTCGTCGTCCTGCCCGTGCTCAACGCGCTGCCGGCGGAGTCGCCCCTGCGCATCGGCGACTTCACGCTCAACCTGTTCGGGAAGTTCCTCGCCTACGCGGTCCTGGCGCTGGGGATCGACCTGATCTGGGGCTACGCGGGCGTGCTGTCGCTGGGCCACGGGGTCTTCTTCGGTCTCGGGGCCTATGCCATGGGCATGCACCTGATGCTCGAGATCGGGACGCAGGGCGTGTACCGGAACGCGCTGCCGGACTTCATGGTGTGGAACCAGGTGACGGAGCTGCCGCTCTTCTGGCGCCCCTTCCACAGTGGGGCCTTCACGCTGCTGGCCGTGGTCGCCGTCCCGGCCGTGGTGGCGTTCGTCTTCGGCGCCCTCGCGTTCCGCAGCCGGATCCGCGGCGTGTACTTCTCCATCATCACCCAGGCGCTGGCGCTGTCGGCCTGGCTCATGTTCAACCGGAACTCGCTGAACCTGGGCGGCACCAACGGGCTCAGCGGCTTCAAGACCATCTTCGGCTTCGCGCTCAGCGAGCCGGGCACCCAGCGCGGACTTTACATGGCCACCGTCCTCTGCCTGGGCGGCGCCTATCTGCTGTGCCGCGGGATCACGGGCTCCCCTGCGGGCAGGGTGCTGTTGGCCATCCGTGACAGCGAGACGCGCGTGCTCTTCTCGGGGTACTCACCGGCAGCCTTCAAGCTCTTCGTCTTCGTCGTGTCGGCATCGCTGGCCGGGGTGGCCGGGGCGCTGTACGTGCCGCAGGTGGGTATCATCACGCCCGCGAAGATCGGCGTGCTCCCGTCCATCGAGATGATCGTCTGGGTGGCCGTGGGCGGCCGGGGGACGCTCCTCGGGGCCGTCGTCGGCGCCGTCGGCGTGAGCTGGCTCCAGAGCGTCCTCACCACGTCGTACCCGGATCTCTGGCTCCTGGTGCTGGGCGGGCTCTTCATCGCCGTGGTGCTCTTCTTCCCGGATGGACTGGTGGGCGGCGCCCGCCGGCTCCTGGGGCGGCTCGAGGCGATGAGACGGGGCGCGTTGCGCGGCCGCCCCGATACCACCGCGATGAAAGACGCGGCGATAGAACGGGCGCCCCGATGAGCGCTTGCGCGAAGAGGCGTCCCGATTGACCCCCGGGACCGCGACCCGCGGCTCGATCATCTACCTCGAGGACGTCACGGTGGACTACGACGGTTTCAAGGCGCTCCGGGACCTGAACTTCTACATGGACTACCGCGAGCTGCGGGTGGTCATCGGCCCCAACGGGGCGGGGAAGACCACGCTCCTCGACGTCATCTCGGGCAAGGTGATGCCGACGTCCGGCCGGGTGATCTTCGGCAAACACACCGACCTGGTGGGCCGGCGAGAGAACGAGATCGCCGCGCTGGGCGTCGGGCGGAAGTTCCAGACCCCTTCGGTGTTCGCGAACCTGACCGTCCGCGAGAACCTGGAGCTGTCGCTAGCCCGGAAGAGCAAGGGCGTGCTCGCCACGCTCTCCGCCCGGCTCGACGCCTCCCAGCGGGAGCAGATCGAGCGGGCGCTCTCGACCATCGGGCTCGCCCCCCGGGCGGAGGAGCGGGCCGGCGGGCTCTCCCACGGCGAGAAGCAGTGGCTGGAGATCGGCATGGTGATGGTCCAGGACGCGGAGCTCCTGCTCGTGGACGAGCCGGTGGCGGGCATGACCGACGAGGAGACGGAGCGCACGGGGGCGCTCCTGCAGGAGATCGCCCAGGACCGCGCGGTGCTGGTGATCGAGCACGACATGGAGTTCGTCCGGAGCATCGCCCGCACCGTGACCGTGCTGCACGAGGGCTCGGTCCTCTGCGAGGGGCCCGTGGACCAGGTCCAGCGCGACGAGCGGGTGGTGGAGGTCTATCTCGGACGGGGCCGCGCCGCCCATGCTTGAGATCCGGGACCTCTCCGCCGCCTACGGCGAGAGCCAGGTGTTGTGGGACGTGTCCCTCGACGTGCCCGACGGCGGCGTGGTGTGCCTCATGGGGCGCAACGGCGTGGGGAAGACCACGCTCCTCAAGGCGGTCATGGGGCTCCTGCCGGCCCGGTCGGGACGCATCGCCTTCGACGGCGTGGAGCTCCGCGGCCGGCGCCCCGAGGAGCGGGTGGTGCGAGGCATCGGCTACGTGCCGCAGGGGCGGGAGATCTTCCCCAATCTCACGGTCGCCGAGAACCTGCGCGTCGGCCACATGGGGAGGCGGCGCGGCGGGCCTGGCGAGCGCGGCGCCGCCGCGGAGCGCGAGCTCGATCAGGCGTTCGACCTCTTCCCGAAGCTCAAGTCCCTCCTCGGACGGAGGGGCGGGGTGCTCTCGGGCGGCGAGCAGCAGCAGCTCGCCATCGCCCGCGTCCTGCTGGCCTCGCCCCGGCTCCTGCTCCTGGATGAGCCCACGGAGGGGATACAGCCCTCCGTCATCCTGCAGATCGAGGAGGCGATCCAGCGGATCAAGGAGCGCGGGATCGCGGTGCTGCTGGTGGAGCAGTATCTCGAGTTCGCCTGGCGCGTGGCCGACTCCTACGCCATCATGCGCAAGGGAACGATTGTGTCGCGCGGGGCCACGGCCGACCTGCGCCACGACGCCGTGCGAGAGCACCTGACGGTCTAGCAGGTTGCTGAAAAACTCGCAGGCTGCTCAAAAAGGTCCAGATGCAAGGCGGCGAGGGAGGCGACGAGCGAGGCGTACTCGCTGTACGTTGAGCGAGGAGCGACCGAGCCAACGAAGCAGATGGGCCTTTTTCAGCGGCCTGCTAGACGGGCGGCGACGCCCGGGAGCTGCCGACCATGCACCTGACGCCACGCGAACAGGACAAGCTTCTCGTCTTCGTCGCCGCCGAGGTGGCCCGCCGCCGCCGCCAGCGGGGGTTGCGCCTGAGTTACCCGGAGGCGCTGGCCCTCATCACCGCCGAGGTTCTCGAAGGCATCCGCGACGGGCGCACGGTGTCGGACCTCATGGCCCAGGGCCTGAGCATCCTGTCGCGCGAAGACGTCATGGAGGGGGTTCCGGAGATGCTGGAACAGGTCCAGGTCGAGGGGACATTCCCCGACGGCACCAAGCTCGTGACCATCCATCATCCGATCCGATGAGTGGGCACGGGCCCGATCATCGGCCATCTGCGGGGGCCCAGACATGGCCCCCGCACTCCCCCAGATGGCAGTCAACCGCGGGAGGGCATTCATGATTCCTGGGGAGTACGTGCTGGGCGAGGGCGACATCGAGGCCAATGCGGGCCGGCGCGTGGTCCAGCTCACCGTGGCGAATACCGGCGACCGGCCCATCCAGGTGGGTTCGCACTTCCACTTCTTCGAGGCCAACCGGGCGCTCCGCTTTGACCGGGCCCGCGCCTTCGGGATGCGGCTCAATATTCCCGCAGGGACGGCCATCCGGTTCGAGCCCGGCGACGAGAAGCACGTGACCGTGGTGGAGATCGCCGGCGCGCGGGAGGTCTATGGGCTCAACGCTCTGACTGAAGGGCCGGTGGGCGAGGGCGAGCGGAGCGCCGCGGTCCGGCGCGCGGCGGAGGCCGGCTTCCAGGGAGCCCAGCCATGACGCTCAGGATCCCGCGGCGGCAGTATGCCGATCTCTACGGGCCCACCGTTGGGGACCGGGTGCGCCTGGCGGACACGGAGCTGTTCATCGAGGTGGAGCGGGACTTCACCGTCTACGGCGACGAGGTGAAGTTCGGCGGCGGCAAGGTCATCCGCGACGGCATGGGCCAGTCCGCGCGCGCCACCTCCCGCGACGGGGCGCTCGACCTCGTCATCACGAACGCCCTCATCCTCGACCACTGGGGGATCGTCAAGGCCGACATCGGGATCCGCGGCGGCCGCATCGTCGGCATCGGCAAGGCCGGCAACCCGGACATCATGGCGGGCGTGACGCCGGGGCTCGTGATCGGCGCCGCCACCGAGGTCATCGCGGGCGAGGGGCGGATCGTCACGGCGGGCGGCATCGACAGCCACATCCACTTCATCTGCCCGCAGCTCGTGGACGAGGCGCTGGCCGCCGGGCTCACCACGCTGATCGGCGGCGGTACCGGGCCCGCCGCGGGCACCACCGCCACCACCTGCTCCCCCGGGGCGTGGAACATCCACCGCATGCTGCAGGCCGCCGAGGGCCTGCCGATCAACCTCGGCTTCCTCGGCAAGGGCAACGCTTCGCGCCCCGAGCCGCTGCGCGAGCAGATCGAGGCGGGCGCCATCGGGCTCAAGCTGCACGAGGACTGGGGCACCACGCCGGCCGCCATCGACACGTGCCTCGGGGTCGCCGAGGAGACGGACACGCAGGTCGCCATCCACACCGACACGCTCAACGAGGCGGGGTTCGTCGAGCAGTCCATCCGCGCGTTCCGCGGCCGGACGATCCACACCTACCACACCGAGGGGGCCGGAGGCGGGCATGCCCCCGACATCCTGCGGGTCTGCGGCGAGATCAACTGCCTGCCCTCCTCGACCAACCCCACGATGCCCTTCACGGTGAACACCATGGACGAGCACCTCGACATGCTCATGGTGTGCCACCACCTCAACCCGAAGATCCCCGAGGACCTGGCCTTCGCGGAGTCGCGCATCCGGGCCGAGACCATCGCCGCCGAGGACGTGCTCCACGACCTCGGCGCCATCAGCATGCTCTCCTCGGACTCCCAGGCCATGGGCCGCATCGGCGAGGTGATCGTGCGCACGTGGCAGACGGCGGACAAGATGAAGCGCCAGCGCGGCGCGCTGCCCGGGGATGGGCGCGCCGACAATGCGCGGGCCAGACGCTACGTGGCCAAGTACACGATCAACCCCGCCCTCTCCCACGGGATCGCCCACGAGGTGGGCTCGGTGGAGGCGGGGAAGCTCGCGGACCTGGTCATCTGGAAGCCGGCGTTCTTCGGCGTGAAGCCCGAGGTGGTGCTCAAGGGCGGGCTCATCGTCACGGCGGCCATGGGCGATCCCAACGCCTCGATCCCGACGCCTCAGCCCGTTCGCTACCGGCCCATGTTCGCCGCCATGGGCGCGGCGCTGCACGCGACCTCCATGACCTTCCTCTCGCAGGCCGCGCTGGCCGAGGGGGTGGCGGCGCGGCTCGGCCTGCGAAGACTCGTGAGCGCCGTCCGGGGCTGCCGCGGCGTCACCAAGGCCTCGATGATCCACAACGACTACTGCCCGCGCATGGAGGTGGATCCCGAGACCTACGAGGTGCGGGCCGACGGTCAGCTGCTGACCTGCGAGCCCTCGAGCGTGCTGCCCATGGCCCAGCGCTACTTCCTCTTCTAGGACCGGCTGTGACGATCATCACCGAGCCGCACCTGCACGTGTCCCCGGAAGCGCTCGCGGGGAAGGAGCGCGACACGCTCCATCTGAGCTGGGAGGAGCGGCGCTGGACGCGCAAGCGCGTGCGCACCACGCGGGGCCGCGAAATGGCCCTGGCCCTGCCCACCGGGAGCGTGCTCCGTCCGGGAGACGTCGTCGCGGTGGAGGCGGACTGGTACCTTGCCGTCGAGGGACGGCCCGAGCCCGTGCTCGCCATCTTTCCGCGGAACCGGGAGGGGGCGATCCGCATCGCCTTCGACGTGGGGAATCGCCACTTTCCGCTGGCGTTCCAGGGCGAGACGCTGCTGGTTCCCGATGACACGGCCATGGAGCAGCTGCTGGCGCGGCTCGGGGTGCCGTGGGAGCGGCGGCAAGAGGTGTTCGATCCCATCGTCGGCGGCGGCCACCGGCACGAGGCCGGGAAGGGCCCGGTGGACGGCCATGCCCACTAGCAGGCCTCAGACGCGCATGAGTAGCGCCCGGCTTCTCTCGCTGCTCCACTTCGCCGACAGCGCGTTCCCCACGGGGGGCTACGCCCACTCCTTCGGCCTCGAGGCGGTGTGTCAGTCGGGAGGCGTGGCGGATGCGGCCGGGGTGGAGCGGTTTCTCACGAGCCTCCTCGAAGGATCGGCCGGTCCATGCGATGCGACGGCAGCGGCGTCCGCGCTGCGCGCCTTGGCCAGGGGCGACCTCGCCGCTTGCCGGAGACTCGACGACACGCTCGAGGCGATGAAGAGCGTCCGTGAGTTCCGCGAGGGAAGCCGCCAGATGGGCCGCCAGACGCTGCGGGTGGCCGCCGCGCTCACTGCCGATCCCACCCTCGGCGGCTACCGCGCCGAGGTGGATGCCGGACGCGCCCCCGGCCATCACGCCGTCGCCTTCGGCATGGCCGCCGCCATCCTCGGCTGGGAGCCAGAGGAGACAGCCGCCGCCTTCCTCTACTCGACGACGTCGCTCCTGGTCGGCGCAGCGCTCCGGCTCCTGCCCATGGGCCAGACGGAGGGCCAGCGCCTTCTGTGGAGGCTCCATCCCGTGATCGAGCGGCTGGCGCGCCAGGCGGCCGAGCGCGATCCGTCAGAGATGTGGAGCTTCGCCCCCGGGATCGAGCTGGCGGGCATCCGCCACGAGGGACTCGAGATGAGGCTCTTCCGCTCATGAGCGGCGCTCCCGCGATCCCGCGCCCCCTCAAGATCGGCATCGGCGGCCCGGTGGGCTCGGGGAAGACCGCGCTGGTCGAGACGCTCGCGCGCCGCCTCCAGGGGAGCTACGACCTCGCCGTCATCACCAACGACATCTACACGCAGGAGGACGCCCAGTTCCTCATCCGGCGCGGCGTGCTGCCGCCGGAGCGCGTGGTGGGGGTCGAGACGGGCGGCTGCCCGCACACGGCGATCCGCGAGGACGCCTCCGTGAACCTGGAGGCCGTGCACCGGCTGCTGAGCCGCTTCCCCGGCCTCGAGCTGCTCTTCGTGGAGAGCGGCGGGGACAATCTCGCGGCCACCTTCAGCCCGGAGCTGGTGGACGCCACGATCTATGTCATCGACGTCGCCGAGGGGGACAAGATTCCCCGCAAAGGTGGACCGGGAATCACCCGCTCGGACCTGCTCGTCATCAACAAGATCGATCTCGCCCCGTACGTGGGCGCCGACCTCGCGGTGATGGAGCGCGACGCCAAGCGCATGAGAGGAGACCGCCCGTTTGTCTTCACCAATCTCCGCGACGGCACCGGCGCCGCGACCGTGGTGGACTGGATCCGCCGCGACCTGCTTTTCGAGGGCTGATCCCGACTCGCTCGGCGCCTGTCCGCCGGGGCGCGTGGGCCGGGACGGCCGCCTGCGTCTCGGCTTCGAGCGG
>Ga0154317_1216_pt2 | contig 17243 bp, 15 predicted proteins | sample RifGroA2_FD_105611 | JGI IMG/M metagenome (GOLD analysis project Ga0154317, IMG submission 105611) | Candidatus Rokubacteria bacterium GWA2_70_23 | reverse complement strand
CCTCGGCCCCTTCTCGCCCCTCGCGCTGGCGGCGTTCATCCCGGCCGCCCTGCAGACGACGGCAGGCATCGCCCGCCTGGACCGCCCGGCCTCGCTCAAGCGCGTGGGGATCCTGCTGACGGCCCACTCGATCGTCTTCGGCCTCGCCGTGATCTGTCTCGCCTGAGAGCCAGCGTCACGCCCCGCCCAGCCGGTCCTGCTGGCGGAGACGCTTGAGGTCATAGAGGGAGCGGTCGGCCTCGGCCATCAGCGCGTCCACGCCGGCCGGGCGCTGAGGATCGAAGGTCGCGATCCCCGCGGTCACGGTCAGATCGTACCCGCGGCGGGCCTGGGCGTTGTGAGCCCGGAGGTTTCTGGACAGTCGGGCCCGCAGCCGCTCGGCGCTCGCGTCGGCGGCCTCGATGGCGAGCACCGCGAACTCATCGCCGCCCACCCGCGCCACGATGTCCGATTCGCGGAACGTGGCCCGCAGGACCTCGGCCACCGCCACCAGGGCGCGATCGCCCTCCGGATGGCCGAACCGGTCGTTGACGCGCTTGAAGCCGTTCACGTCCACGAAGACCAGGAGGGCAGCTCTCCCGGCGCGCCGGGCCAGCTTCAGGTGCTGCTCCGCGAGCGTGACGAAGCCGCGGCGGTTGTAGAGCCCGGTCAGCTCCTCCCGGAGCGCGAGGCTCCGGAGGACGTCCTGCATCTGGTTCCGCGCCATGGCGTAACGGATGGCGCGGGACAGCAGCCGGCCGTCGGCCTGCCCCTTGACGAGGTAGTCCTGGGCGCCGGTGCGCACGGACTCCACGCCGAGGGTCTCGCTGTCCGATGCGGTCAGGACGACGACGGGCACCTCGGGGCAGCGGGTCCGCAGCCGGTTGATCCCCTCGAGCCCCTGGCTGTCCGGCAGCGAGAGGTCGAGCACGATCACGTCGAACCGCTGCTCGCCGAGGCGCGCCAGCGCCTCCTCCAGGCTCGCCACGCGGCCGACCTCGCACGGGGCGTTGCCCGGCTGGGCCAGCGACCGGCTCACGACCACGGCGTACTCGTCGTTGTCCTCGATCAGGAGGACCTGGATGCGCGGCCCGTGGTCCATGGCGTCTCCCTCGCGCTCAGGCCCGCAAGAGCTCCACAGTCACGCCTGAACGTGGAGGAGTCCACGGTGCGGCCGGGCCTCTTCGCGCAAGCGGTCTCTTCCTCCTGCTTGAACGTGGTGGAAGTCGCGTTGCGGCCGGGCCTCTTCGCGCAAGCGCTCATCCGCCGCACCGTCGGCGGCGGCGAGGCTGTCGAAGAAACAGAAGTCGTAGTCGTCGATGGCGCCGCTGGTGCCGGACACGTGCTCGAGCGCCCGCCTCAGCGCGCGACGCCCCGCGCCCCGGGCCGGGAGGCGGGTGCCGTGTATGTCGAAGAGGACGAGGCGCACGGCGCTCAGCGCGAGATCGTGAGGGCCAGCGCCCGCAAACGAGCCACGATGGGCGGAAGCCGGTCGAGCACGGCGTCCACGTCCGCCCCCGTGCTCCAGCGGCCCAGCGTGAGGCACAGCGACCCTTCGGTCTCCGCCGGGTCGCACCCGATGGCGCGCAGCACGTGCGAGGGGGTGCGCGTCAGCGAGGCGCAGGCCGAGCCCGACGAGGCGGCAACGCCCGAGAGATCGAGATCGAGCAGCACGCTGTCGGCCTTGACCCCGCGCAGCACGACGCTCAGGTGGTGTGGGAGCCGCGTGCTCCGCGATCCCGTCACCCGGGAATCCGGGACGGCGGCCAGCAGGCCGGCCACGAGTCGGTCGCGAAGCCCCGCCAGGCGTGCGGACTCCCCGTGATGACCTTCGGTGCGGATCAGCTCGGCGGCGACGCCGAGGCCCACGATGGCCGGCAGGTTCTCGGTCCCCGACCGATACCCGCCTTCCTGCCCGCCGCCGAGGATCTGGGCCGCCAGCTTCACGCCCGGCCTCACCCACAGGGCCCCCGTCCCGGGGGGACCGTAGATGTCGTTGCCGGAAAGGGTGAGGAGGTCGATCCCCAGGGTCTCGGCCGGCACGGGGACGCGCCCCACGGCGCCCACCGCATCCACGTGGACGGGCACCTTGGCGGCCTGTGTCACTCGAGCGAGGTCGGCGATGGGCTGCACGGTGCCGATCTCCTCGTTGGCGGCTCCGATGGAGACCAGCACGGTGTCGGGCCGGAGCGCACGGCGCAGCTCGTCAGGGTCCACTCGCCCCTCCCCGTCCACCGGCAAGAGCGTCACGGAGACACCGGCCTTCTCGAGATCGCGACAGGGATTGAGGATGGACATGTGCTCGATGGACGAGGTGACGACGTGCCGGCTCCGGTCGCCCGCCCGGACGGCGACGCCCCGGATCGCGAGGTTGTTGGCCTCCGTGGCGCCCGAGGTGAAGATGACGCCGCTCGCCGCTCCGCCGACGAGCCGTCCGACCTTGGCGCGGGCGGCCTCGAGGGATTCGCGGGCCTCGGCCCCCAGGGAATGTCGGGCTGAGGGGTTGCCGATGCCGGCCTCGAGGAAGGGGCGCATCACGGCCAGCACGCGCGGGTCGACGGGCGCGAAGCCTGCATAGTCCAGGTACACCCGGTCGGGGGGGGCGCCGCCGGGGGCCACGCCTCTACCGCGTCTTCCGGACAAGGAACCGGTAGATCGCCCTGGCGCGCGAGACCTCCAGGAGCTCGTTCCCGGAGCGCTCCGCCCAGACCCTCATGTCGGGATCGGAGCCGGGGTCGTCCGAGAGCATCTCGAGGACCTGTCCCAGCACCATCTCCCGCATCGCCTCGCGCGTCTTGACGATGGGCATCGGACAGAAAAGGCCGATGCAGTCAATGTGCTTGTCAGGATTGACGACTTTGGGCCCCTGCGTCATGACGCCCTACCCTACCCCAGCGCTCGCGACGCCGTCAAGGTTGACAGGCCCTGACGCGGGCCCGAATAATGGCGGAGTGACGAGCAGAACGTCGGTATCCTTGGAACTCCATGCGTGATGTCCTCCCGGCCCACGGACACGCCAGTGACCGCCGCTGACCACCAGGGGGCGGCGCCTGCAGGCCGTCGCCCGATGACGGCTCGGATCGCCACGGCGCTGGCCGCGGCGTCCATCGTCCTCCTCCTGATCCTGGTCTACGCTCTCGAAGCCTATGTGCGGCCGGTGCTCCCCGCCGGCCGCTCGGCCGTGCCGCTCGAGTGGCTTGAGGCGGTGCTCCTGGCCACTGCGCTCCTCACGGCCATCTCCTGGCGGGTGGCCCGCGGCCGCGGCCCCGCGAGGAGGCGTCCCCCCGAGATCGTGACCGCCCCCGTCGCCGCCGAGGCCCCGATGGCCGAGCGGAGCGACGACATCGGATCGCTCATGGGAGCATTCTCCCGAATGCTCACCACCATCGAGGAGCAGGCGACCGAGATCAACCAGTTCTGCCAGCGGCTCGACAGCGCCTACCAGGAGGTGGAGTCCACCAACGCCCGGCTGAAGGAGTTCTCCTTCAAGGACGAGGTGACGGGCCTCTACAACCGCCGCTTCTTCTCGATCCGCCTCGAAGAGGAGGTGTCCCGCTACCGCCGCTTCAACCACCCGGTCTCGGTATTGCTCCTGGACCTCGACGGCTTCAAGGCCATCAATGACGAGCTGGGGCACGCCGCGGGCGACGAGACGCTCCGCGACATGGGCGACATCCTCCTGAGGTACTCGCGCGGGATCAACGTGATCTGCCGTTACGGGGGCGACGAGTTTGCGGTGCTCCTGGTGGAGACCTCCAAGGCCGGCGCGCGGCTGTACGCCGACCGGATCCGCCAGGTCCTCGGCACGCACCCCTTCGCCCACGGCCGTCCGCTCACGGCCAGCTTCGGCATCGCCTCCCTGCCCGAGGACGTGAACCCGGCGGCCGAGGACGTGATCCGCGCGGCCGACGAGGCCCTCTACGCCGCGAAGCGGGCAGGCAAGAACCGGGTCTCCGTCTACGAGGACGTGGCTCCGGCGGCGGGTGCCGGACCGCAGGCGCGGCTGCCATGATCCGGAAACTCGCCGATCGGCGCGTGCTCATCGTGGACGACGACAGGCAGGTGCGCCGGGTCCTGGGCGAGTTCTTCGCCGCCAACGGCTACACGTGCCACAGCGCGGCCAACGGTCAGGAGGGGCTCGCGAGCTTCGATGCCGAGCGCCCGCCGCTCACGGTGACGGACATGAACATGCCCGTCATGGACGGGCTCGAGCTGCTCAAGCAGGCCCGGACCATGGAGCCCGACGCGGCCATCCTGGTGCTGACCGGCATGGCCGACGTGCAGACGGCCATCGAGAGCCTCAAGTACGGCGCCTATGATTTCATCCTGAAGCCCGTCAACATGGACGAGCTGCTGATCGTCGCGGAGCGGGCGCTCGAGCACCGCCAGCTCCTCCTCGAGCGCCGGGAGTACCACGCGCTGCTGGAACGGCGGGTCGGCGAGGCGACGCGGGACCTGGCGGCGACGCTCCGGGAGCTGGAGGAGACCTACCGGAGCACGCTCGAGGCCCTGGGCTCGGCCATCGACACCCGGGATCTCGGCACCCAGGCCCACTCCCGCCGGGTGCGCGGCTACTCCCTGGCCATCGCCCGGTCCCACGGCGTGCCCGAGGCCGACATGAGCGATCTCGAGCACGGGGTTCTCCTGCACGACATCGGCAAGATCGGCATCCCCGACGCCATCCTGCTCAAGCCGGGGCCCCTCACCCCGGCCGAGTGGAAGATCATGCGGACGCATCCGACTGTGGGTCGGGACCTGGTCGCCAAGATCCCCTTCCTGCGCGGAGCCGTGCCCGTGGTCTACCACCACCACGAGCGCTGGGACGGCACGGGCTACCCCCTGGGGCTCAAGGGGGAGGCCATCCCGCTGGGGGCGCGCATCTTCGCCGTGGCGGATGCTTTCGACGCCATGACCTTCGACCGCCCCTACTCCCGCGCCATCGACCTCGACTCCGCCCGCGCCGAGATCCAGCGCTCGGCCGCCACGCACTTCGATCCCGGAGTGGTGCAGAGCTTCGTGGGGGTGCCGCTCGAGCTCCTCGAGGAGATCCGCCGCCGGTCCACCGAGTAACGGGAGCATCTGCCCGAGCGTGAGCGCGGGACCGAGGCCGCTCATGCTCGCTCCACGCCGGCGATGAGTGCCATGACGTGCTGTCGCTTGGCGACGGCGTCCGTGAGCTCCTCCTGGCTCAGCCCTTGCTCGAACGCCTCGTCGATGGCGCGGCACAGGGCCTGCCCCCGCGCCTCGGCGCCGGAGTGGTCCCCCGCGCCAAGCAGCCGCTCCACGTCCTCCTGGACCCGTTGCGAGACGGCTTCCAGCGCGCGTGCTAGCGCGCGCCGCGTCTGCGCCTGACGCTCGGCGTCCATGTCGGGCAGCCCGAGGGCCCGGTAGAGCAGCGGCAGGGCAGCCTCCGGGTCTCCCCCCTCGATGCGCTCGACGCCGAGCTTGGTGTGGCCCCACCAGAGCCGCCGCCTGAGATCCTCCTCCTGCTCGGCCGTGAGCGCATCCGGAGGCATGCGCCGGACGGCCTCCTCGGCCCGATCCATCAGCGCCAGGACCTCGCTCACGTCGCCCGCGCTCTCGAGCGCCTGGCCGGTGAAGCGGCCGACCTCTCCCGTGACGCTCGTCCACAGAACCTCGCGGAGCGCGTCGCGGCGCCCGGGCGGAAGCTCGGGTGACTGGAGCGCCTCCTCAATCACGCGGTGGGCCTCGTCGAGCTCGCGCCGGCCCAGCAACGCTTCCGCGCGACGCTCGAGGAGCGCCCACCCCGCGTCCCGCGCGCGCGCCGCCAGCTCCCGGAGCGCGTCATCGCCGGGCTCGTCAGCCGCCGCGGCCTCCGCGAGAGCCCGGGCCAGGCCGAGCCCCGCCATCATGTCGGGAGAAGCCTCGGCCGCCGCCTCGGCGCTCGTCACGATCTGCCGCGCGACGAGCACGGCAAGCAGCGTCACGCGTGGGGAGGCGCCCGCATCCTCCCGGACCGCAGCGCAACCGAGCCCCGCCTCGAAAGCCTGCCGGGCGCCGTCGCCATCGCCGAGAGCCTGGCGCGCCAGCCCGGCCAGTCCCCCCAGCGCCGCCCGCTCGCAGGAGGGACAGGACGGGGCCGACCCGGTGGGCGCCGAGCCAAGCGCTGCGTCGGCGGCCTCGAGCGCCTGCGCATACTCGCCTTCCTGGAACATCCTCACGCAGGACTCGAGGGCGTCCGGCTCGCCTGGCTCGGGCACGGAAGCCACGGGCAGCAACATCTGGATCGGCGGTGGCGGCAAGTCCGGCGGCGGCGGATTGTCCTCGACCGCCGGTGGTGGAGGCGGTGGCGGAGCCGGCTCAGGGATCGCTGCCGGGTTGCTCACCGGGGCTGGCGCAGGTTCCGGTCGCTGCGATGGCAGCGGCACGCGAGGACCGCGGGCACGGCGCTCGAGGGCTGACTCCGCCGCCGCGCGCCGTCTCACGGGCTCCGGACGCGGGGGCGACCCTCCGCGCGGCCGTGCCCGCCGGGGAGTGTCGAGAGCCTGGGCGAGCCCCACGAAGAGAAGGGCGACCGCCACGAGGGTCAGAAGGGCGACCAGCGCCTCTTCGACCGTCACGCGGATGCCCTGATCGTGCGGAGTGGCGTGGAAGTGCACGGCACGCCCTCACGCTACCATGCCGGGCGGGACCCCGCCAACGGCTTACGGGCGCATTGAGTACCAGGGGGCACCCGCGGTATGATGCCCAGGACGCGCAGCACGATCAACCCCTGAGGAGAGATGGATGCGCCGAGTCGCCGTGATCGGGGTGGGGCTGACCAGGTTCGGCAAGCATGAGCGCAACAGCGTGGAGCTGTTCGCGGAGGCGGCCCGCGACGCCATCACCGACGCGGAGATCTCCCCCTCCGCCATCCAGGCCCTCTACTACGGCAATGTCACCGGCGGCGAGGGCGAGCGCCAGCTTCACACGAGCCCGCTCGCCGCCTCGCTCCTGGGGCTCACCAATATCCCCACCACGCGCTTCGAGAACGCCTGCGCCACGAGCCACGTTGCGTTCCGCCACGCGGTGATGGAGGTGGCGGCCGGCATCTCCGACGTGGTCCTGGTGGGCGGCGGGGAGCGGGTGCTCCACATCCCGACGGACCACGCCACGGAGTACTTCGGGTTCTGCTCCGACGCCTCCTACGAGCAGCCCGTCGGGCTCACGTTCCCCGGCGTCTTCGCCCTCATCGCGCGCGCCCACATGGAGAAGTACGGGACCACCGAGGAGCAGATGGCGCACGTGGCCGTGAAGAACCACCGGCACGGGGTCCACAACCCCAAGGCGCAGTTCCGGAAGGAGATCACCCTCGAGACGGTGCTCCGGAGCGCCTACGTCGCCGACCCGCTCAAGCTCTTCGACTGCTGCCCGTTCACGGATGGCGGCGCCGCCGTCGTCCTCGCCTCGGAAGAGGTCGCGCGCAGGCACAAGCGCTCCATCTGGGTGCTGGGGTCGGCCGCGGCCTCCGACACCATGTTCATGCACGAGAAGCGCGACCTCTCCCGCATCACCGCCACCGAGCGGGCGGCGCTCGGGGCCTACCGGCAGGCCGGCAAGGGGCCGCAGGACGTGGACGTGGTCGAATTACACGACTGCTTCACCATCGCCGAGATCGTGGCCACCGAAGGGCTCGGTTTCTTCGAGCCCGGCATGGGAGGCATCGCGGCCGAGAAGGGGTGGACGAGCGTCGGCGGCAAGATCCCGGTGAACCCCTCCGGCGGGCTCAAGTCCAAGGGGCATCCGATCGGGGCCACTGGCGCCGCCCAGATCTGCGAGATCGTCACCCAGCTCCGCGGCGAGGCCGGCCCCCGCCAGGTCGAGGGCGCGCGCGTCGGCCTCACTCACACCCTGGGCGGCAACACCGCCACCGTCCTCGTCAGCCTGTTCGGCCGTGACTGAGCGCGTGATCACGCTGAAGAGCTTCTTCGAGGAAGCCCGCGCCGGACGCCTCACCGGCATCCGCTGCGGCAAGTGCGGCGAGCTCGCGATCCCGCCGAAGGAGTTCTGCCCGGCCTGCCAGCAGCGGGCATGGGGGCCCGTGCCGCTCAAGGGCGAGGGCACCATCTCCTCCTTCACCATCATCCGCGTGGCGCCCCGCGGGCATGCCGGTGAGGCGCCGTACGCGGTCGCCGTGGTGAAGCTCGCCGAGGGCGTCTCGCTCCTCGGCCGCGTGGTGGACATGCCGCTCGAGGCACTCACGGTCGGCCTGCCCGTGAAGTTCCGTCCGCTCGTCAAGGGCGAGCAAACGGTCGTCGGCTTCGGCCCCGCGTAACCCCGCCGCTCAGCTCCGGCGGAGCCGGTAGCCCGCACCGCGCACCGTCTCGATCATCGAGGCCCGATCGCCGAGCTTGCGCCGGAGCGAGCGGACCACCACGTCCACGACGTTGCTGCCCCCGTCGTAGTCGGGCTCCCAGACCTCGTCCAGCAAGTCCCTGCGCGCGACCACCTTGCGGTCCCGTTGCCAGAGATAGGCCAGGACGGCGCACTCGCGGGGCGTGAGCGGGATATGGCGATCGCCGAGCGACAGCTCTCGGTCGCCGGAGTCGAGCACGGGCTCCTCCTCGACCCCGAGCTCGGCGGCGACGAGACCTGCGAGCCACCCATCCACCGACAGCGGCCCGAGGTCGAGCACCACGGTGTAGTATCGCGCCCCATCCAGCTCGACCGTGGCGTCGGCCACCGGCCGGAAACCGAGCCGCTCCACCGTGGGGCCGTAGGGGGCCGGCTCCCGCACCGTGGTGAGGACGCGCCGGAGCCGGGGGCGCAGCTCCATGTAGGTGCGCTTGATGTCGAGCCAGCACGCCGCCTGCACGGGCGACGGCGACTCGCCGTGCTCCACGCTGAGCCACCTCCGAAGCAAAAGCACGCGGGCCTCCCGCGGCACCGGGTCCTTGTCGAGGTACGTCTGCCAAGCCTGGACGAGCAGATCTTCACGGCGCAGCAGCGGCCCGATGGAAGCAGCATCCGCCATGCAGTAGAACCCGGCTACGCTCCCGTCGCGGGCGCGGATGACACGGAAGCACTCCGGCAGCTTCGCCCACCACGCCTCCAGAGCATGTGAAGCGTTGCGACCTTCGTGCCGCCGGATGATGCTCCGGATGGCAGCGGCGTCGTCCGGGCGCGCGGGCTCCAGGGCGAGGAGCTCCACGCCGCTGGGAAAGAACGCCTCGCGTACCACGGGATTCTCGAGGAGGTAGAGGATGTCGGCGGTGTAGCGCCACAGGTCGGGTCCTGCCGCCTGGTGCACCTCGGCTCGGAGCTGCCGCCACGCAGCCAGACGCAGGGCGCGGTACCGGTCGGGGTCGCCGGCACGCAGGGCGGCGGCGATGGCTCGTTGAACGGCATCGTGGACCACCAGGCCGTCGCGGGCGCGCTCGACGAACGGCAGCGCGCGAAGACGCTCGAAGGCATCCTGTGGGGCTGCCCCCGGGAGCACGGCGCGCAGGAGCGACAGCGTGGTGCGCCGGATGACGGAGGCGGCCTCCAGGGCCCGGCGCGTCAGCGGGTCGCCCACGTCCGCCAGGTAGAGCCCGCTCAGCTCGTCCACCACGCGCGGAAGCGCGGCCTCCTCCAGGCGCAGCCCGGGACGCTCCCTCGCGGCGGTGGCGGCGAGCTTCAGCGCCAGCGGGTGGCCGCGGGCGAAGCGATTGATCCGGCGCGCTTCGCCGCCCCTGACGCCGATGCGACGGAGCAGCGCGGCCGCCGCCTCGTCCTCGAGCGGCCCCAGAGGCAGGCTGCGGAACAGTTCCTGCCACCCTGGCGTTGTCGCCCAGGCCGGGACCGGCGGCTGACGCCCGAACAGCAGCACCCGGACGTTGTCGCCGAGCAGGGGGACGAAGGCCTGGCGGAGCCAGCTGTCCATGAGGCGGAAAACCTCGTAGTTGTCGAGCGCGAGCACGACGCGGTTTCCCAGGCGACGCAGGCGGCGGGCGGCCTTCTCCGGCGTGCTCCCGTCTCCACCGACGACCGTCGCCAGCTCGTGGAGCAGCCCCCGCGGGGTGGGCTCCATGGCCCGGCAGTCGAGGCGCACCACGGTGGCGCCGCGCTCCCGGGCCCGCTGGGCGCAGGCCTCCAGCAGGGTCGACTTCCCGATGCCGGGGATGCCGTGGACGTGGACGACCAGGGGGCCGTCCTGCTCGACGGCCTCGAGCAGGACGGCAAGCTCCCTGCGGCGCCCGACGAAGGCCTCAGTCGCGCGCCGGACCAGAACGTCACGCACACGGGCCATCACGCCGGACCTCCGCAACGCAGCCGCTGGCCGCCGCTGAGGCCGGGACTACGCGGCGACCGCGAGCAACCCGTGGGTGACGCGGGTCGGGCCCTCCATGACGGCAAAGTCGGTCGAGGTGATGTCCGCCAGATTGGGGTGGGTGGCCACCCCGCGGAACAGCTCGGTCCTGGTGAAGTTCTCCATGTCCTGGCGATCCCGCCACGTGTACACCCCGCCATACGCGTTCGCCGCGGAGTTGGCCAGCCAGACCTTCGCGAGCAGGCCGGGCACGCTCGCGAAGGCAGGCGCCAGGTCATCGCACAGTCTCCCGTAGTCCTGCTCGCTGACGCCCTTGAGGTGGAAGTTGATGATCTGGATGTGCATGGCCGCCTCCTCCTTGTCCCGAATGGGAATGGGTCCAGGGTGGGGCCAGCATAGGCCCCCGCCGTCAGGGGGAGATGAGCGGAAGATGAAGACCTCATGAGAGACGCCGGGTCCTCCCGAGAGTCCGATTCCGGCCTGAGAGGAGGAGAGCACTTCCAGGCGTCGCCAGTCAAGGGCTCGGGAGGCGCTCTCATCCTGACCCCCCGAAGAGGGAGGGGTCAGGGAGGAGCAGGTGCGTCAGGGCGCCAGGTCGAGGGCCTCGACGATCTTCGTGTAGGGGATCTTCGCGGTGTCGTTCAGCTCCTGGACGAGCTGCGGGCAGCCCGCAGCTCGTCCGCGACGTCAACGAGGCCGCGCACATCCCGTTCTCCCGGGTCGTCGAGGCGCTGGACCTCACGCCGTGAGCGGAGCCCCGCTCCCCTCCGCGCTCGCCCGAGCGGAGGCGGGACGATGAAGTGTCCGCGCTGTCAGGCCGACAACCGCGAGGGGCGGCGCTTCTGCGCCGAGTGCGGCGCCTCGCTGTCCGCGGCCTGCCCAGCGTGCGCATTCACCAACGACCCCGGCGAGAAGTTCTGCGGCGGCTGCGGTCAGCCCCTTCGCGCGCCGGGCGGAGCGGCCGCCCCGCCACCGTCGCCCCAGACCTACACGCCCGCGCATCTGGCCGAGAAGATCCTCACCTCGAAGGCGGCGCTCGAGGGCGAGCGCAAGCAGGTCACCGTCCTGTTCGCCGATCTCAAGGGCTCCCTCGAGCTCCTCGCCGACCGCGATCCCGAGGAGGCCCGCGCGCTGCTCGACCCGGTGCTCGCCATCATGATGGAGGCCGTCCACAGCGTTGAGGGCACCGTGAACCAGGTGATGGGCGACGGCATCATGGCGCTCTTCGGCGAGCGGGCGTGGGGCCAGGCCAGGCCGGTCCGCATCGGCTCTACGCTCTCGGCCACGGGCCCCTACTCGGTGGGCGCGCAGATCACCCAGGCGCCCAACTACACGCTGTGGCAGGAGCAGGTCAACGCGCGGGGCGGCCTCGCGGTCAAGGGCGAGGGGCGGCGGCCCATCGAATTCATCTCCATCGACGACCGTAGCGAGATCGAGACGGCCGTGCGCTTCTACGAGAAGCTCGCCACCGACGACAAGGTGGACCTCATGCTGCCGCCCTGGGGATCGGCCATGAACTTCGCGATAGCCCCTGTCGCGAACAAGTACGGCTACCCGCTGCTGGGCCCGACGGCGATCTCCGCCAAGTTCAAGGAGATGGCGATCCCCTACTTCTACACGTTCCTGGTCCAGCCCGAGGGGCAGATGAAGGCCGTCGCCGGCCTGCTCAAGGACCTGAAGGCGCAGGGCAAGATCAGCAAGGTGGCCGTCGCCTACGTCAATGACCTCTTCGGCATCGAGCTGAACGCCGCCACCGGGCCCGCGCTCCGGGAGGCCGGTGTCGAGGTGGTGGACACCAAGAGCTATCCCCTGGGCGCCAAGGACCTCTCCCCGCTCCTCAAGGGCTTCAAGGCCGCCGGCGCCGACGCCTTCGTGGGCCTCACCTATCCGCCGGACAACATCCTCGTGACCTCCCAGGCCAAGGAGGTGGACTGGAATCCGGCCGTGTTCTTCACCGGGGTCGGCACCGCGTTCCCGTTCTACCGGGAGCGCTTCAAGGGCGCCGAGGGCATCATGGGCATCGGAGGGTGGAACCCGAAGGTGAAGTTCGCGGGGGCGCGGGAGTACTACGATGCCCACGTGAAGAAGCATCAGAAGGAGCCCGACCGCTGGGCCAGCGCCTTCGCCTACGCCTCGCTGCAGATCCTCGAGAAGTGCGTGGCCGAGGTGGGCCTCGACCGCCCGAAGATCAAGGCCATGCTGGATGCGACCGAGTTCCAGACCGTCGCCGGCCCCATCAGGTTTGCCAAGGGCGAGAACGTTGCCACGCCCGGCATGGTGGGCCAGTGGCAGAAGGGCGAGTTCGAGATCCTCTGGCCCAAGGCCTGGGCCACCGGCGCTCCCGTCGTCCCCAAGGCGCCCTGGGCCTGAGCCCGACGGCTGTCGCGCGAATGGCGGCGGCGTGAAGCTCACGCTGCTGGTGGACATCGTCGGTGCCGGCCTCATGACGGGGGGGATCTATGCGCTCGTGGCGCTGGGGCTCAACCTGCAGTACGGGCTGATGCGGGTGCTCAACGTGGCGCATGGCGAGTTCTTGATGATCGGCGCCTATCTCACCTACTCGCTGCACACCGCGTGGGGCGTGCACCCGCTCCTCACGCTGCTCATCACGGGGCCGGCGGCCTTCGTCGCCGGCCTCGTGCTCCACCGCCTGCTCTACGCCCGCGTCGTCGCGGAGAGCGAGAGCCGCGAGGCACTCGAGTCGCGCTCGCTGCTCCTGTCCTTCGGGCTCCTGTTCGTGCTGCAGAACACGGCGCTGCTCCTCTGGAGCGCCGACCTCAAGGGCTACAGCTACCTCTCGACGCCCTTCCACGTGCTCGGCACAGTCTTCCCCGCCAACCGTCTGGTCGCCGCCTGCGTGGCGCTGGGCCTCTCCGTGGGCTTCTACCTCGTGCTGCAACGGAACCTCATGGGCAAGGCGGTGCGCGCCCTCATGCAGGAGCCCGAAGGCGCCCAGCTCGTCGGCATCAACATCTCCCGCCTGCACGGCCTCTGCTTCGGCATCGGGATCGCCATGTCGGCGGTGACGGGCTCGCTGGTCAGCATGCTCTTCGAGCTGACGCCCTTCATGGGTCTCCCCTACACGGTGACGGCGCTCGTGGTCGTGATCCTGGGCGGCCTCGGCAACGTGATGGGCAGCCTGCTGGGCGGCCTCCTCCTGGGTCTCGTGGAAACGGCCTCCGTGTACCTCGTCGCCTCGGACATCCGGATCATCGCCTCCTACGCGGTGCTCTCCCTCATCCTCGTCCTCAAGCCCTCCGGTCTCTTTGGCCGCTAGGCTCGCCGGCGCATTCGCCCTCGCGGCGCTCATCGCGATCCCACAGGTCGTCACGCCCTACTACCGCTCTCTCACCCTGGCCATCCTCGCGGACGTGACGCTCACCGTGGCCTGGGCCTTCTTCTCGGGACCGACGCGCTACCTCTCGCTGGCCACGGGCGCCTTCTTCGGGGCCGGGGCCTACGTCACCGCGGTGGCGGGCAGCCGGCTTCCCTGGCCGCTTCCGGTGGTCGCGGCCGGCGGCGGCGGCGCCGTCATGGCCCTCGTCGTGGGGGCGCTGGCGCTCAGGCTCCGCGGCCCCTACTTCGCCGTCTTCACCTTCGGCCTCGCGGAACTGACCAAGCACACGCTCATCTGGTACGAGACGAGCGTCACGGGCACGGTGGGCCGGCTCATCCTGGCCCCTCCCGCTCCCCTCGTCCTCTACTACACCGTCCTCGCCCTGACCGTCCTCGCCGTGACGACATCCGTCCTGCTGCGCCGGTCGCGCTGGGGATACGCGCTCGTCGGGATCGGCGCGGACGAGGAGCGGGCGGCCACCCTCGGCATCGACACCACGCGCGTAAAGGTCGGCACCTTCGCGCTGAGCGCCGCCTTCATGGCCGCCGCGGGGGCCGCCATGGCGCCCCGCTGGACCTACCTCGACCCGCAGGTCTTCAACCCGCTCGTCTCGTTCCAGACCGTCATCATGGCGCTGGTGGGCGGAGCGGGCACCGTGATCGGCCCCATCGCCGGCGCGGTCTTTCTCGGACTGGCCTCGGAGATCCTCCTGCTGAAGTTCCGCTACGTCTACATGCTGGCCCTCGGGCTGACCCTGATCGTCGTCGTGCTCGCCCTGCCCTCGGGCCTCGCGGGCCTTGCCGCCCGTTTCCAGCGCCGCCCATCCGCGCGTCAGGAACCCATAACTCCGCTCTAAGGGCTCCCCGCCCGAGGTAGCATGATTCGCCCGCTAGGCGAGTCGCTCTCCCTCGTGGGAACCGACCTTAGAGCGGAGTTATGGGGAACGCTGACCCCTTGACTTCGGTGGACTTTGCCCGCACAGTGTCGCCAATTTCGGCCCGGCTCACTCCACCTCGCGTCACGACAGACGAGGGAGAACACCCATGACACCGACGACCAATGGCCCATTCGACATCACCCGGCGTGACCTCCTGAAGCTCGGTAGCGCCGCCCTCGTTGGCGCGGCGCTCGCCATCGCGCCCCACCCGGCAGTCGCACAAGCCCCGAAGCGCGGCGGCACGCTCACGCTCAGGATGTGGGACCCGCCCCACTTCGACCACATGCTGACCATCTCCTACAAGACCCACGGCGTGCTGGGCTTCACCCACAGCCGGCTCCTCAAGCACAAGGCCGGCCCCGGCGTCGTGCCCGGCACCTTCCCCATCGAGGGCGACCTGGCCGAGTCCTGGAGCCAGCCCAACGAGACCACCTACATCTTCAAGCTCCGCCGCGGCGTGAAGTTCCACCCCAAGCCCCCCGTCAACGGCCGTGAGCTCACCGCCGAGGATGTCCGCTACACCATCGAGCGCTTCCTCACGGTGAAGGGAAACGCCAACGCCTACATGCTCAAGGACCTCGACAGGGTCGAGGCCCTCGACACGCACACGATCAAGTTCACCCTCAAGCAACCCTCCGCCTGGTTCCTCGACATGCTGGCCAACCCGATCGCCACCGGGATCATCGCCAAGGAGGTCGTGGACAAGTTCGGCGACCTCAAGAAGCCCGAGTCGGTGATCGGCACCGGCCCCTGGATGCTCGACAGCTACCGGCCAAACGTGGGACTGACGCTCGCGCGGAACCCTTACTACTTCGTGCCGGGGTTGCCGCACATCGACCGCGTCGAGATCGTCGTCGACGAGGACAACGCCTCCCGCATGGCCGCCTTCCTGGCCGGGAAGTACGACGTGGGCTGGGAGTTTCCGGGCCAGATCAACCGGGTGGACTGGGTGCAGATCAAGGACACGCTCAAGCAGAAGCGGCCCAATCTGAAGGTGCAGGAGTTCCCGGCCAACGTCATGGGCCACATCTCCATGCGCACCGATCAGAAGCCGTTCAGCGACGCCCGTGTCCGCCAGGCGATGTCGCTCGCCATCGACCGCCAGGGTATCCTCGATGCCGTCGCCGAGGGCGTGGGCGTCATGAACCCGCCCGTCCCTGCCGCCCTCAAGGAATGGTCGCTCCCCGTGAACCAGCTCGGCGAGGGGGCCAAGTACTACAAGTACGACCCGAAAGAGGCGAAGCGGCTCCTGGCCGAGGCCGGCTATCCCAGCGGCTTCCCCGGCGCCATCTGCTTCGCGACCTACGGATCGACGGTGGTGGTGGACTCGGCCCAGCTCGTGGTCAAGTACTTCAAGGACGTGGGCATCGACGCCAAGCTCGACCAAAAGGAGTACGGTGCCTACGTCTCCACCTGCTTCTACGGCAACTTCCCCTCGATGGCGTTCGGCCCCCAGACGCCCTTCCTGGAGCCCGACAACTTCCTGTTCGGTCAGTACTACCCGGGCGAGACGAAGAATCAGAGCCACATCAACGATCCCGTCGTCGCCGACATGCTGGTCCGCCAGCGGCGCACCCTGGACGAGGCCAAGCGTCGCCAGATCATCCACGAGATCCAGCGCCACCTGGCCAAGCAGCAATACTATGTCCAGCTCCCGTCGGGCATCTACATCGGCGTGTGGGACGGCGCCCTCAAGAACTACGGGCCGAACCTCGGCTACGACTACGGCGGGCGGCTCATGGCAGCGTGGCTCGACCGCTAGCGTGAGCCGGGACCACGAGCGGGCGCCGCACGGGCTCGCCCTGGCCGGCTGATGCGTAGGTACGTCCTGCGCCGCCTGCTCGTGGCGATCCCCTCGCTGCTGATCGCCTCGCTCATCGTCTTCTCGCTGCCGCGGCTGATCCCGGGCGACGTGGTCCAGCTCATGCTCGAGGAGAAGGCCTACGCCAAGGACCTGGACGAGCTCCGCGCCAAGCTCGGCCTCGACCGGCCCGTCTACGTGCAGTACTTCGAGTGGCTCGGGAACGTGGCGCGCGGGAACCTGGGGGAGTCGCTCTGGACCAAGCGCCCGGTGATCGAGGAGCTCGTCCGGCGGCTGCCGGTGAGCCTCGAGCTGGGGCTCCTCGCCCTCTGCTTCGCCGTCGTGATGGCCGTGCCCGTCGGCGTCATCTCGGCCACCCGCCAGGACACGCTCGCCGACTACGCCGCGCGCAGCCTGGCCATCCTGGGGCTCTCGGTGCCCGGCTTCTGGATCGCGACGCTCGTGGTCCTCCTGCCGGCCATCTGGTGGGGCTGGAGCCCGCCGATCCACTTCACCGAGTTCTCGAAGGACCCCTGGGCCCATGTGAGCCAGTTCCTCCTTCCGGCCTTCATCCTCGGGCTCGCCTCGGCGGCGGCCATCATGCGGCTGACCCGCGCCATGCTGCTCGAGGTGCTCCGCCAGGACTACGTGCGCACGGCCTGGGCCAAGGGGCTCCGCGAGCTCCCGGTCGTCCTCAAGCACAGCCTGAAGAACGCGATGATCCCCGTGATCACGGTGCTCGGCATCCAGGTGGCCCAGATCCTCGGCGGGACGGTGATCTTCGAGCTGATCTTCGGGCTGCCAGGGATGGGCCGCTTCCTCTTCGACGCCATCAACCAGCGCGACTACCCGGTGATCCAGGGCGTGAACCTGATCATCGTCTCGGTGGTCGTCCTGATCAACCTCATGGTCGACGCGGCCTACGCCTGGCTGGACC